>JGI1221J13441_10000888_pt1 | contig 12967 bp, 23 predicted proteins | sample LakVidmifraction_4_FD_13441 | JGI IMG/M metagenome (IMG submission 13441) | reverse complement strand
CTCTATACATTCACCCGCACGTCCCATCTACTTGTCCCCACCCCCCTCCCACCTTTCGGCTGACGCTTCAGCTGCTGTCACATCATCTGTCTAGTTGCACACACCAAGGAGGCACATCGTTCGGCACTTGTTAGTGTCTTGTACGTACAACACGCGCTCCTCTTCTAACGTGCGTTAGCGTACACTCATTGAATCTTCTAGCTCGCTGGGTAGTAGGGCATAGGGGAGTGTGTTACGTGGCGTGGCTGGCAAGTACGGCGAGAGAAGGGTGATAGCCATCATATCACACTGAGTAGTAGTGTTATGTATGAGGGTAACTCATTATTATATATATATTTAGTGCAATGTGTAGTGTTCTACATGGTGTGTATAAAAATAAAACAGAATAGTTCTTGACATGTACAAAACTTAGACTATAATAATATTAAGAAGACAACATCAAGGGGAACATCATGGATACAGTGTATAGTTTACAAGATATTAAAGACAACTACTATCGAGCATTATCTTGGGGGATGATAGAACGTATGGGATTGAACGAATACATTAAAGAGTATTACGTACGAGTGTATGACATTAATCTTAACTTCCTGGGTTACGGAGAGTTATCATGATACTTCTATTAAGTTTATTGTTGAATGTATCACTAACTATCTATATATATAATAAGTTGCGTCTCGATGGTCCAACGTCACTACTTAATAAATCTCAGTTTGACAAAGACAAGAAGAGGATGCGAAGAGAAGGAGATTTAATACTTGTAATAGATATTGACAAGTTCAAAGTAATTAATGATACACGTGGTCATGCGTATGGTGACACTGTTATTAAAGATGTAGCAGATGTAATGATGCGTAACCTCAGACGTTCAGACAGAGCATATAGAATAGGCGGTGACGAGTTTGCTATAATATCTAATAATGCCCTGGAATTAAAAGAACGTCTACAATCTTCATTTAATGTATCAGTTAGTGTAGGTGTTGGGAAGACGTATCAAGAAGCAGATGAGAACATGTATGAAAATAAAAAACACTCTTGACATGTACTATTCTTAAATTAAGAAGACAACATTAAGGGGCACGAAATGAACAAGTACGAGCTGATTGAATGTGACAACTTATATCAAATTAAAGCTTTACGTGACATAGGAGTTGATGTGAAAAAAGGAGATTTAGGAGGATGTGTTGAAAATGAAGGTAATTTGTCTCAAGACGGTGAAGCATGGATTTATAAGAGCGCTAGAGCGCAAGGTAATAGTATTGTTTTAGGTGATGCATGTATTTCCGGTAGTGCTGTGGTTTCAGGTGAGGCGTGGGTTGACAACAATGCAAAGATTTTCGGTGAAGCAAATGTATGTGGTAGTGCGCGGGTTTCGGATAGTGCATGTATTTCCGGCAATGCACGTATATCTGGATGTGCGTGGGTTTCAGATACTGCACTGGTTTCAGGTGATGCGATTGTTTCAGGCGATGCGTGGGTTTTTGGTGATGCGCGTGTTTCAGGTAATGCGCTGGTTGATGACACTACATACGTTTTTGGTAACGCTAGGGTTTCAGGTGGTGCACGTGTTTCAGGTGATGCGCGTGTTTCAGGTGGTGCGTGTGTTAAGAGTAATGCAGAAGTGAAAGGCAATGCACAAGTGTACGGTAATGCATGTATTTCCGGCAAGGCAGAAGTGTACGGTGAAGCATGTGTGTATGGATGTGCGTGGGTTTCAGGTGGTGCGATTGTTTTAGGTAATGCACGTGTTTCAGGTAAGGCGTATGTTTCAGGTATTGCAGAAGTGTACGGTGAGGCACACATAGCAGAAGAAATAATCGTCAAAAGGGGTGAATATAAAGAAGACTTGACAAACAATAGAAATTATTTATCACTTTTGCGTAATGAATTTTCTGTGTCGCCTACAAGAGACATAGTTATTTTGTACAAGAAAGTTAATTCAACATCTGATAAAGGCGTATACACCTCCTGTTTTGACCCAGATTTCATTTACGAAGATGGAAAAACAGCTATATCTGAAAAAGTAGATGGTAGAATGATTTCATGTGCTAATGGTCTACATGTATCAACACCTTTATATTGGCGCGAAGGTGACACTTTAATAGCCGTGGAAATTAATGTTAAAAACATCGTAACGATTCAAGATGGTAAAGTTAGAGTGTCAAAACTTAAAGTAATCGAAGAGTGTGCAAAATAATATTGACGTGTACAATAAATGTACTATACTTAAATTAAGAAGACAATATTAAGGGGTACGAAATGAACAATACATATAAACAATGCCATCTAAAAGCAATTGCGGAAAATTTAGAACTGGGATTAATTGGTGGCGTGTTAGCGAGTGGAATTGATAGTTTTTGGGTTGTTACAGACATAATAACTAATGGCATTAATGGTCACTACATATTTATATTAATCACATTACTGATTAGCACATTTATACTAAGTGTATCACTTATCAGACATCACAAATGCAACTTTAAACATCAAGTGGGAATGGTATACGCAAGCAAGAAAGCGGTGGTTAAAGCAAAGAATAAACACTTTAAAAAAAGGAAATAATATGCAAACATTAAATGATAAGATTATAGAACTAAGAAATAATAGACGGACAATCGTACAGATTGCAGCGCAGTTGAACATATCAATAACAGATGTATGCATTGTATTGTACAATCAGAATAACAAAGATAAACAAGGAGATGTAAAATGAAAACATTATTATTAATCATGTTGCTCTTGACCAACGTGGCAACGGCCGGCACGGTTATGGTGTGCCACCCTGATGGTACATGTGACTTAGTTATTATTATTGAATAGGAGATTGATATGTCAGCTATAAATTATAATCAATTATCAGATGCAGAGAAATTAGCATTATTACAAGTGTTATACCAGGATTTAAAGAAAAAAGATAAAATCACAGCAAGAGACATTGAACAGAAAGAATTAGTCATAGCAGAAACGCAAATTGTGTATAATCGCATTAAAATGAGGAGTCATTAAAATGAGATTCTCAATAGATAATTTTGAAGATATAGAATTCATTGAAAATCTGTACAAAGATTTAGAATCTGGGTTCAGGAGCCTTGGTAAAAAGTACACAAGACCAGATGATTATATAGACAGAGCTTTACGTATTATGAATGAAAGCAGAACACGTAATAGAGTTAAGGAGAATAAGTTATGAACAAACTAAATGAAATGGTGTACGGGCACGCCCAGGCTAAAAAAATGCTTACTGTGTTATTAAAGAGATCACAAGATAGATATTATAATAAATGTGTCATGAACTTGCCCGACTACAAAGACACGTTAAAATGTCTTATAATTGGACCTAGCGGAACAGGCAAAACCCATTTAATACAGAGTTTTAGTAAGTTGCATAACTTTCCATTAATATGCGTGGATGCAACACACTTTATGCCCACCGGTAATTCTGATGGAGTGAATATTAAGCAATTAAAGAAACTGATTGATGAGAAATGTCAAGAATATCTTAAACGCCCTGAATACCATTCAGCGGAAGGTGTAATGAACCAACTTGTAATATTTGTAGATGAGTTTGACAAATTGGGCATTTGTTTCGAAAGTTCAGGTAATTGGAATAAGCAGGTTCAATCTAACTTTCTAACTATGATTGATAACAAGGAGGAGTTTTCGGGCATAAGCTGGGTGTTTGCGGGGGCATTCGCAGGTGTGTTCGAAGAAAAGAACAGACAGTCTAATAAAAATTCAATAGGATTCTTTCCTTCATCTGATGTTGAATGTAAAAAAGAAATAACGGACGTGGATATACTAAAAGCGGGAATTATTCCAGAAATGTTGGGTCGCATTAACTTGATTGTACAACTAGACGTGTTCTCTGAAGAGGATTTTAAGAAAGTGTTAGTGGAGAGGTTGTTGCCTAAATACAGGTTAGATTTAGACGAGGCAGCAATAGATGCCATAGTGGCTAAGGCGTACAACAGTGGCCAAGGAATACGTAGTCTAACTAGGCAGTTAGAAACGCTGTCTATAGACATTGAATACAGCTCTACATTTTAATTAGGAGAACGTCATGAGAGAATTTACACAACTTATAAACACAAAGCAGTTTGCATTGGCGCTAGAAGCGGCGGAAAAGGAGGTTTATTTAGCTGCGTATAAATATGCCGGGGGCAATCAATCATTATCTGCCCGCCTTTTAGGAGTGGCACGAGGCACCTTGATTAGTAAAATGAAAAAGTTCGGAAACACTGTATAGTACTAGAGGGGACGCTCACTCTTAGTATAACAGTAAAGTGTGATTTTGTCAAGTCTACAGGAGATAACTATGAGACTACATGTGGAAGTGTTTAAACAAACAACTGACTACACCTGTGGACCAGCAGCACTAAAGACATTTCTCCACTATTATAATAGGGACGAGTACACAGAAGAGCAGTTGGGTAAACTATTGAACACATGCCCTATAAAGGGCACTAAGATTGAAGTCATTTACACATTTCTAATGAGCATAGGGGTGGATGTAGCAACAGAGCGAAGCGACTCTAATATAGATGTTATAGCCCTCCTTAACGCAGGATGCATTATACTAACGGAATGGATAGATTGGGGTGGGCACTTCATCATCATAAACGGGTGTGATGACACACACTATCATATTGCAGACCCTGCAGAAGGCAATACAAGGGTGTTAAAGGATAGGTTTCATAGCATGTGGTTTACTAAACAAGAGAGCTTCGCAAACATGCTTTATATACAGAGTAATTTGATTTATTGAGATATACAGTATATAATATAGATACTTACCTCAATAATGAGAAACACAGTGGATAGAGAAATAACAATAAAGGCACGAGAACTAAAAGCACTATCAAGTGACTTTGGACTATCGTTCATAGAGAATGCAGGAAGCATCACTGTTGTAGGTGAGAAGCAATGGCTTGTCTTTGACAAGCAATTTTTTTACAACCCGGAGGAAACACAATGTCGACTAATAGAAATCTGTTAACATCACCAGTAGGTTCAATTCAATTCATGGCAGCAAACACCCCTGTCAAACAATCTAAGTCTGACGAAAAGTTAGTTTACACAATTAAATTGGCACTTGATGTTAAGAAAGATAAAGAATTCTTGGCTCTAGTGAATGAAATTAACGATGCTAAAGTTGTTACAGCAGCCACCTATCGGGGTAAAGTTGAAGCAACTAAAGCACTTCTGGCTACAGGCAAGGCACTTGTCAGTGCTAATTCTAACTTTAAACCCGAGATTTATGACAGTAAGGGTAACAAATTAGAAGAATCCCCTATGTTCTTTGGAGATAGCACAGGCACTGCCCAAATGGTTGTAGAGCCATGGAAAGGCCCTAAAGGAGGTACCATTAATCTAGTTGCCATCATTTTACATAGTGTTGAGAATGCTGAAGGTTCAGAAAGTGGCACCTCTGATAGAGAGGGCCGATTAGCTCAACTTCGAGCCGCAGTGGAAGCAGCAACTAGTTAACTAGAGTCCGATATGCACCCGTAAGGGTGCATTTTTACTAAGGAGGGCCACATGAACATCGCTATCGACTTCGAAACATATTTAATAGCTGATGGTGGTATATTTCCTAAACCAGTCTGTTTGTCCACCTATGATGGAACAGAGGCTTTTTTATTGGATTCAGAAGAGGCCAGAAAATGGCTTGCTGAACATCTAAATAAAGACACCCTCATTGCACATAATGCAGTGTTCGAATGCGGTGTCATAATAACTCACTATCCTGAACTCACAAACTTGGTGTTGGATGCTCTGGATAATGACCTCATCTACTGCACCAAAATATCAGAATCACTATGGAACATACAAAGAGAGAAGGCTTTATTCGGACTAACATTAGCAGGATTGGTTAAACATTATTTCGATAAAGACATTAGCGAAACTAAAACAGACCCAGATGCATGGCGACTACGCTATTCAGAACTAGATGGAATTCCTATAAGTGAATGGCCTAAAGAAGCAGTTGACTATGCAATAGACGACTCCATATGGGCATATAAAGTGCATGGAAGACAATTAGGCATCAATCAAAGTTTGGCTTTAAAATCAGCAGTATACTTAAATTTAATGGGCTCCGAAGGGTTTGCAATCAATCAAGAGCGTGTTGAATTACTCGAGAAAGAGATCTGGGAATTCTTAACTCCTCGATATGACTTCCTTGTTAAAGAAGGATTCTGTGATTACATACCAAGACAAAAGCAACCCCGCAAACAGGTTAAGAAATTAAAGGAATATGTCGAATCATTAGGTGTCAACTTAATGTATACTAACAAGGGTCAAACAGCAACGAGCGGTGAAGCCCTGTCTAGCTATTTGACACAACTCACTTCCAACCCAGTGTTAAAAGCTTTTTCAGAATTATCGAAGTATGAGAAAATTCTAACATCTTATATTAAGAATCTAAAAGGCAATCCAAAGATATATTCACAGTATTCTACGACGCTGAACACAGGACGTACAAGTTCCAGTGGTTCTAAATTATTTAGCTCTTTGAATATACAACAAATACCTCGAGCAGTGGAAGGAGTTAGCTATGATGTCCGCAACTGTTTCATCCCTAGGGAAGGCTTTAAAATATGTTCTATTGACTATAGTGGCCTTGAGCTTTGTTCTGCTGCTCATCAGCTGTATAAAACTCTCGGTTATTCATACATGCGAGAAGCTCTTAATGAAGGCGATGAGCCAACAGACATGCATTCCAAATTGGCCGCTAAAATAAAGAAGATTCCATATGCGGAATTTATGAAACACAAAAAAGAAGCAGAATTCAAAGATGCTAGACAAAAAGCAAAGCCTATTAACTTAGGATTTCCAGGTGGTATTGGTTATGACACCATGCGTCACCTCATGTGGAAAGATGGGATTAAAACTAATTTCCAAGTGCTCGAAACAGCTAAACGAAAGAACGATTTATATTACTATCTCACTAACTTAGCATCTCCAGATCTAAGAATTAAACGCATGCACAAGCATGAATACGCCCTGGTGCAGGATGAACTGGTAATGCTTAAGAAATATATGTTTGATTTATATCCTTGTTTAGAGCAATTTCTAAAAGAAACTCATAATAAGTTTTTAACAGGACGAACAAAGTTTAAGAAGAATGACTTCGATGAGTGGGAAGAAGAGCCTATGTACATGTATGACACACATGGGTTTAAGCGAGACTGGTGCACCTACACAGCATTGTGTAACGGTTTCTTGATGCAAACACCATCGGCTGTAGGAGCGCAAAAAGCAGTTAATGCAATTGTCAGAAAATATTATGATTCTCCCGATGTATATCCTCAAGCATTTATTCATGACGAAATTGTATTTGAAGTGAGAGAAGGGCGAGAAGATTTAATGGAAGAAGCATCAATGATAATGATAGATGAAATGCAAACTGTATTAACCTCAGTTAGGATTGCCGTAGAAGCAAGCATTAGCGATTATTGGCAGAAAGCAGATGGGTTTTGGACTAAATCTTTTTGGAGGGATTCAAAATGACACAACTTAAAGATTGGTGTATCACACCCAAGAGAGGAAATTGGATGCAGTATAATGCTACACATAGATTCACTTATTATGAAACATTAATACTTAGACGTCCAATGTATTATTGTAAATGTGGAAAGAAAATATCCCTCGAAGAGTACTTAGAGTATTCTAAGTATTTAATAGCAAGAAATAAAGTTATGTGTATAAGGAGAAAATAAAAAATGCCTAAGAAATTTGAAACGCTATTCACCTCAACTTCATCGTTATATGAGATCTCCATATGGGATGATTTAGAGGAGTTCGAGCACTATGATGAGCTTATGAAAATAATTCCTAAAATCAAGGAAGACGACCGAGTGATTTTGAAAGTTGCCACACCTGGTGGTCGATGTGATATAGGATTCATGTTAATAGACCGTTTCCAAGCATTGCCTTGTATATGTGATGTAGTTGTTCCCTATCCAACCTATTCCATGGGGGCAATTATGGCCTTATGTGGAGATTCGTTAGTCATGAATGCAGGTTCATTCCTTATGTTTCATGATTACAGTACAGGTGGTAGAGGTAAAGGAAACGAACTCATAAAATCAACGGAGGCATTCAGTGAAATATTTGCTTATAGGTTTAACGCTATTTGTCAGCCATTCTTATCTGAAGAAGAGTGTAAAGCAGTCCTTGAAGGGCAAGATTTATATATCAAATGGAACGACCCTTCATTAAAGAAACGAATGAGGAGACACTTCAAATGAAGAGGTACATCGTATGGTTAATTATATTTGCAGCTCTAGAAATAGGGCTGGCTTTATATCTCACCGTATGGAGAGAACACTTTTGGAATGCAGTGGCTCAAAAACAATCTATTACATTTTTAAACCAGCTGTTAGTGTTCACAGGAGTGGCACTAGTGGCTTGTTTTGTGTCTGGTTTCTCAGGATATTTAGTTAGCCTGACATCTATTAAATGGAGAGAGAAATTAAACACTAAAGCGTTAGATGTGTGCAGAGTGCGAATAGAAAACATATCTCAGCGTATACAAGAAGATTGTATGACCTACCCAGACCTAGTGCTCAATTTAGCATTTGGTACAGTTAAAGCCATTCTATACATTCTAGTGTTTTCAATTTCACTTGTATTTTCCTACCATTTCTGGTATTTAGGAGTACTTATAACATACACTTTGATAGGAATGGTGGTGACTAATTATATAGCCAAACCACTCATACATCTGAACTATGAACAACAAAGAGCGGAAGCTAGCTACAGACAATCATTAACACCCACTAATTTTAAGGATTGCATTTATATTATGCTAGGACTTGCTAAGAAGCAGAAGCATTTAACATACTTCCAACAGTTTTACAGTCAATTAGGTGTGGTGGTGCCGTTGGTTATAATAGCACCTTTCTATTTTTCATCAACAATGACAATAGGAATGCTTATGAGGTTTAATAGTCTTTCATCCACGATTTTAGAAAACCTCTCTTATGGGATTACAAGCTTTGCAACTATCAATAGGTTGATAAGTTGTCGAAAACGACTAAAGGAAGCAAAAATAATATGAAACATATAGTTAAAACAGAAGATGAATGGTTAGAATTACGTAAACAGTACATAACAGCTTCTGAAGCTGCAGTGTTAGTGGGAGCAGACCCATATTCTTCTCCTGGAAAACTTCGTAATCCTGCCCCATTCAGTGGTAATGCATTTACATTTGTAGGACAAGTGTTAGAGCCTGTAGTTGTAGATGTAGCAAATAGAGTGTTAGGCACTTCGTTTCAGCTGTATGAGAATGAAGAAGGACATAAAGAGTTTTACACGGAAGGACTGCTAGGAGCAACACCTGATGCCCATCAGGATAGAAATATTTTGATGGAATGTAAAACAACACGTCCGCACACATATTTAAAATATTCAGCTGTACCTCCAAGTAAATATTTAATACAATTGCTGGTGCAACTTATGTGTACAAACCTAGACGAAGGCTATTTAGCTATTATGTCTACAGACCTAACACAAGCATCAGCGAAGATAGTTTGGCCGATAGCAATATTTAAAGTGTGGAAATGTGGGACAATATGCGATATACTTAAGACACAAGCAGAGAAATTTACAAAAGCGTGTGATGAAGATAAAAGTTTCAGAGTGGATTCAAAAATTAAACAACGTGTGAGACTTCTTCTCACCATATGTTATGAGAGGGCGATATGAAAAAAATAATGGATTTTATATATAAATTAGTAGTAGCAATTTTCATAGATGCAATTATAGGGGGAGCAGTTTATTTAATATATATTAAAAATTTCAGTCAAAGTGCAGTGGATGAAAAAGTGAGAGCTATATATCAACAACTAATAGTTAACACAGGACAAACACAAGAGGCTCTTCCTCTAGTCATAGATGATTCTTCAGAAGTGAATGCTTATAATGATGGCAATAAAATTGTTATATATAGAGGACTTATTGATTCAGCAGAAAGTTGGGATGAAATAGCGTTAGTGCTTGGACATGAAATTGCTCATGGAATGCTTTGGCATTTAAAAATGCTAAATGAGGGGCAAGATAGCTCAGAAGTTAGTGTCATGGAAGCTAATGCAGACAAACTAGGGGCTGTATATATGATGAAAGCAGGATATGATGTATGTAAAGGAAGAGAGTTGTTCAAGCAGTGGAAAGAAAAAAATGGGAATGCATTAGGACAAGATCACCCCGACTTTTCTTATAGATATGACGAATTAAACATCAACTGTAAATAGGAGAAACAAAATGACAATTAAAAATGCTTCAGCAATAGGACAAGCAATTAATTTGGCAGCAGCAGACGCTAGAAAACATGACGAAGAATCCAATCCAACGTACATATATAAAAGATATGTGTATTGGACAGCTATATGTACAGCTATTCAAGATTCTGACATAACGATGATACAAGAGGTTATAGCTAATTCTGATTTTGACAGTCTTATTAAAAAACTTAAGGAGACGCTGGCATGAAGGTATGTAGACAACAAATTCTAGATATGCTAGAAGAAGTGAAAGAAGACGTCTTACAAGTGTTTGATTTTGGAGCACGTAAACATCCCGACTCTGGAGAGATTCCTAATTTTTTAACCCCTGAAGGAAATAAATGCAGTTTAACCGTTAGAGGCAATAGCTGCTTGCATCATTCAGCAGATGTGAGAGCGAATGTTCAGCGAGACCACGAGTCTGGACTTCATCCTGCCTTGCACTTAATTGCTTCAGCTGCTATACTATACATAAGGCAGAAGAGAAATATTGTCCACCCTGAGGACATGGGATAATAGTTATGCAAAGTAATAGACATAGTATTATAGAATCAATTGTTAATGTTGCTAGTGGAATGGCAATAGCATTCATCATTTCTCAGTTAGCATATTATCTTGAACCTCAAATTCAAAAATATTTATGGAGTGGGTTTGAATGGAAAATATCAGCAGGAAGTAATTTAATAATGACTGTAATTTTCACTGTAATATCTGTAATAAGAGGATACGCTTGGAGAAGACACTTTAATAACAAATTAATTGAGGAGCAACAATGAGACTTCAAAAGAAAGAGTATGACATAGAGATTATGTCAATGGAAAAATACTTAAAGCTCGCTCAGAAAGATAGTTCTGTTCTCGACTCAGCTGCTCAGAGAATGTTAAAAGCAATTGGTGAGCCAATTAAGAAAGACACATCTAAAGACCCTCGACTCAGCCGTATATTCGGTAATAGAACAATTAGACAATATGAAGTGTTTAAGGATTTCTATGGATTAGAAGACGTTGTCTCTAGAATTATATCTTTCTTCCAACATGCTGCCCAAAATTTAGAAGAATCCCGACAAATATTGTACTTGTTAGGACCTGTAGGTTCAGCTAAAAGCTCGCTTGTCGAAAGACTTAAATCTCTTATGGAGAAACTGCCTATATACATTCTCGCTGACGAGAACGGAACCTCAAGCCCAATTTATGAAAGCCCTTTAGGAGTATGTGGAGAAGATATTCTATCTGAATTAAAAATTAGTGCACCATTAGTTATTCCTAGTCCGTGGGCTACAAAACGATTAAAGGAATATAAAGGTGATCTGTCTAAATTCAATGTAATTAAACGCACTCCGAATCAATTAGAACAAGTGGCAATCTCTAAGACGGAGCCAGGCGATGAAAACAATCAAGACATTTCTGCACTTGTGGGAAAAGTTGATATTAGAAAACTAGAACATTACGCTCAAAATGATGCCGATGCTTACAGTTATTGTGGTGGACTATGTTTGTCCAACCAAGGAATCTTGGAATTCGTTGAAATGTTCAAGGCTCCTATTAAGATGCTACATCCACTGTTAACAGCTACGCAAGAACGGAATTATAAAGGAACAGAAGCAATTCCTGCAATCCCGTTTCAAGGAATCATCATTGCACATAGTAATGAATCAGAGTGGGACACATTTAAGAACAACAAGAATAACGAAGCGTTCTTAGACAGGGTTTATAGTGTTGAAGTGCCTTACTGTTTACAGATAGATGAAGAACAAAAGATATATAAGAAGCTCCTCAATAGTAGTACATTGAAAGATGCTCCAACAGCACCCTACACATTGGACCTACTGGCTCAATTCTCTGTATTAACAAGAATTGAAAGTCCTGAGAATTCTACCATAGTAACTAAAATGAGGGTTTATAATGGTGAGAACGTCAAAGAAAAGGATTCCAGTGCAAAGAGCTTCCAAGAATATAAAGACCAAACAACCTCTAATGAAGGATTCTCTGGGATTAGCACTCGGTTGGGATATAAAATCCTCGCTGAAGTTTATAATTTCGATTTTGAAGAAATAGCGGCTGACCCTGTACATTTGTTGTATGTACTAGAGAAAACTGTCACTAGCGCTAGATTGCCTAAAGAGACACAAGAAAAGTATATTGAATATATTAAGGAATACTTAGTGCCTTATTATGCAGCTAAAGTGGGCAAAGACATTCAAACCGCTTATTTAGACTCTTATGACGAGTTCGGACAAGCTTTGTTTGATAGATATATTGTATTCGCAGACCATTGGGTTCAAGACAATGATTACAGAGATGTGGACACAGGTCAGATGTTTGATAGAGAAATGCTCAACAAAGAACTAGAAAAGATTGAGAAGCCAGCTGAAATTTCTAATCCAAAAGATTTCAGACATGAGATTGTAAATTTTGCTTTACGCCATCAGGCTAAGCATGATTCGAAAAATCCTAAATGGACTTCTTACGAGAAACTAAAACGAGTTATAGAAGCTACAATGTTTGCTAAAACTCAAGACTTACTCCCTGTGATATCATTCACTGGACAAGGTAATAAGAGTGAGAAGAAGAAACATGATTCGTTTGTCGTTAGAATGCAAGAGCTTGGATACACTGAACGCCAAGTGCGTCGTATTGTAGAATGGCACATGCGCGTGGTGAACTCATGATAGTGTTAAAAGC
>JGI1221J13441_10000887_pt1 | contig 12983 bp, 5 predicted proteins | sample LakVidmifraction_4_FD_13441 | JGI IMG/M metagenome (IMG submission 13441) | reverse complement strand
TTCATATTAAAAATCTGCCAAAAGGATAAACTTGGTTTTTGTAGCTTCATATTAAAATCATATCACTAGTTATTTACATTTCAAACTAATACTTGGTAGAAGAAATTAACCCGTAAAATAAAGACAGACACCGATCACACCAATTTAAACCTATAGTGTCGCAATAAATCGTTTCTTTTCCGCTTGCTTTTTATCAAAAATAATTACCGTAACTAAGGCTATGCTAATTATTTTTAACTGCAATCAATCAAAAAATAATTCAATTTATTCATACGACATTATAAATTTAATTTGGTATCAAATATATTTAGACTAAAACTTCGAGGTTAATTTTGTAAGTCCTAAGTAATTATGATTATTATTTAACAATACTAAGTGCAAATCCACCACCTGGAGCTAATTTCACTTTTAAACTGGATGCATTTGTTAGTTCTAATTCTTCTATTTCATAAGCTTGTGGGTTGTTATCCCAATGTGCGTTTGGTGCATCTTTATATAATTTTGCTTTGTAGGTTTTTCCCTTTTCTAGAAAATTAAATGTAAGCTCTTGTGTCCTTTCGTTTTCATTAGTAACACCTCCAATAAACCAATTTCCTGTTTCTCTTTCTTGTCTTGCAATGGTTACAAAATCGCCCACTTCACCCTCTAATACTTTGCTTTGTTGCCAATCTACCCCAACATCTGTTATAAACTGAAAAGCAGGATGTAACTCCCCATCAACCCTATAATTCTCTGGTAAATCGCAGGCCATCTGGATAGGACTATAGATTATAACATATAAAGCTAGTTGATGTGCCAAAGTTGTATTTACTTGATTTTGCTTTTTATATGTGTTGAATTTTATATCAAATACTCCAGGCGTAAAGTCTATGGGACCAGAAAGCATTCTTGTAAATGCTACAGTTGATATATGGTTTGGTGGATTTCCGCCGTCTGTTGCCCAAGCGTTAAATTCTTGACCTCGTAATCCCTCTCTTGAAATTGCATTTGGATAGGTTCTCCGTTTTCCTGTCGCTTTAATGGGTTCGTGAGCATTTATTGCAATTTCCTTTTTCGCTGCTTCAACCAAAACTTTATGGTAGTGGTTTACCATCCATTGTCCATGGTGATATTCTCCTTCTGGAATAATTTCGCCGACATATCCTGTTTTTACTGAATTAATTCCGTTAGCTTTCATGAAGTCGAAGGCCTGGTCCATTTGTTTTTCATAGGTTAATGGTGCTGCAGATGTTTCATGATGCATGATAACCTCAACGCCCTTTTCTTTTGCATACGCCATCACTTCATCAAAGTCATAATCTTCATAAGGGGTCATAAAATCAAAAAGTCCTTCTCTATCTTCTGCAGAGGCAAGCCATTTATTCCACCCCGTATTCCACCCTTCTACCAAAAAGCCTTTTATGCCGTTTTCTGAAGCAAAATCGATATACTTTTTAGCGTTCTCCGTGGTAGCTCCATGCGAGGATGATGCTGATTTGCCTTCGGTATATGTATTCATATCCTGACTCCCTTCCATATCCCAGGTAGATTTTCCAATATGCATTTCCCACCAAATACCCACGTATTTCATNGGTGTAAAGTAGTCTACATCTCCTAATTCATTTGGATCGTTTAAATTCAATATCATTTTAGACTCAATTAAATCTCCTGCTTTTTCTGCTATTTGAATGGTTCGCCAAGGGGTATTAAAAGGTACTGTTAGTTTGGCTTTTGCTTTTAGCCTTTCAGAACCTACCAATTCGCTCGTCATTTTTAAATTTACTGGATCCACTTTCATCGTCATGCCTGCATAGTTTGTTAAATCTGCTTCATGAAAACTTAGATATAACCCTGCATCCGTTTTCATAGTAACAGGTGTATTTACTGCATTATAAGGAATATAGGTTGCAGATAAATTTTCATTATTTTTCTTAGACAATGCATCAATTTCAGAAAATTTTGTTTCATTATATAAATGCTCATAAATATCCCAATCGCCAGGAATCCACCAAACGCTGTGATCTCCAGTTAAATTAAAATTAGTATTTTCAGCTGTAATTAATACTTCTTTTAAATTGGCTTGTTCAGGAAATTCATATCTAAAACCCATACCGTCGTCATATACTTTAAAATGGATGGTTAACTGTCTTTTATCAGCTGTTTTTTCCTCCAAGTATACGGTGAGTTCATTATAGTTATTTTTTACATCAATTTGTTCACCCCATGGCATTTGCCAAGTTTCATCTATGGTTGCTATTGATGAATTTATAATTTTAAAATTATCTTTTAAAGGCGCAAGATCCTTTAAATCGAAACTCATAAATGATGTATCGATAACTATCTTACTTTTATGTTTTACCAAATACATTGGATTTCCTGTTTCTGACAAAGCAAATTCGATAGCGATATTTTTATCTGGAGAATCTACAGAAAAACTTGTTTTCGTGTTATTACAAGCTGTTAAAAACACGAGTGATAAAAGTAAAAAGCTAAAATAAAGGCTTGTTTTTTTCATAATATATGAGATTAATTAAGTGAAACAATTACAGCCTGATATGGCTTAAGAGTAATAGTATGATTAATTATAGCTAAGCTGCTATAATTATTAATTTGTATTTCTGCTAGCTGTTTTATTTGCGGTGATGTAATGGATGATTCATGGTCTGTAAAATTTAAAAGTACCAACATTTTTTTACCATCTAATGATCTTGTATAGGCATAGATATCTTCATTATTTTTATCTAATAATTCATATTTTCCATATACTAAAACCTTGTTTTCATTTCGAAGTTTAACCATTTTTCTAAAATGATTTAGCACACTATTGGGATCTTTATCCTGTTTAGCAACATTGATGTCTTTATAATCTGGATTTACTTTCTTCCAAGGAGTTGTAGTTGTAAATCCAGCATTTTTTGAATCGTTCCATTGCATTGGTGTCCGTGAATTTTCTCTAGAATAAAAATTGAGATTTTTCATAAACTCCGTTAAATCTTTACCGTCCTTAACCGCTCTTTTGTAATCTCCAAGAGCAGATACATCAACGTATTCTTCGATGCTAGGCATGTCTATATTCGTCATGCCCAATTCATCTCCAAAGTAGGTGTAAGGTGTGCCTCTCATGCTTAACATAAAGGTGTTTAGCATTTGACTAGAAACTGTCCTGTATTCTGGACTTGAGTTCCCAAATCGATCAACTAATCGTGAATTATCATGATTGGAAAGAAAAATAGAAAGCCAGCCTTCTTCGGCAAAAGAAGTATCCCATTTAGTAAAAATGGCTTTGAAGTCAGTTAATTTGAGTTTGTCTGAACCTACATAATCAAAATGATAGGCCATTTGGAGTTCGTTACGATCTGCATCTACAATATCATGTGCGTCTTGCAGTGTAGTCCCTGCTCCTTCTGCTACAGCAAAAATATCATATTTACTGATGACTTCATTGTACATTTCGTTGAGGTAACCATGTAATGGTGGATTCATTCCGTACCACTTGTTAAAGTCTTTTTCGTGTCCTTTTGGCCATTCTGGGAAGGTAGTATCTTTACTTGCATATTGAAACGCATCCATTCTAAACCCATCAACTCCCTTTTCTGCCCAAAATTTCATAATGTCATATACTTCATAACGTACTTTAGAGTTTTCCCAATTTAAATCAGGTTGTGCTGCTGCGAAATAATGTAAATAATAGGCATTGGTCTTTTCATCGTATGTCCAAGCTCCTTCTGGATCAAATAAACTGTGACGAAACGGTGGCTCTCCCTTTTCTGCAGGCCACCAATGGTAATAATCTCTATAAGGATTATCTCTTGAGCTTCGAGATTGCTTAAACCAGTCGTGCTCATTACTACTGTGGTTGACTACGACATCCAGGACAAGTTTAATTCCCCTCTTGTGCATACCGTCCAGCAAATTCTGGAAATCTTCCATACTACCATACCTTGGTTGGATCGCTCTATAATCGCTTACATCATACCCATTATCTACCATTGGAGACTCAAAAAAAGGATTCATCCATACCATGGTAATACCTAAGCTTTCTAAATAATCCAATTTTTCGATGACACCTTTGAAATCTCCGAAACCATCGCCATCAGAATCTTTGAAACTTTGAGGGTATATTTGGTATAAAACTCCTTCCTTCCACCAAGCTTTAGAGATGTCAACTGAATTTTTAACTTTGTTTTCTTTTTTCATCTCTTCCTTATTTTTACACGCTACAATGCTGACTAGAACTACAATAAATAAAATTAATTTTTTCATAACTATTTCAATTTAACTGGCATAAAAATTTCTGCTTTCCAACTTAATGCATCTCCACCATAATTGGGGTTGTTATAAAAAAATTCTACAGGTGTTTTATGTATTTCAATTTCTTGTCGTTTTGCCTCTTCTAGCAGGGCATACCAAGCTCTATCTGAAGTCATATAATTTCCATTATAAATAGCTTTAATTGCCTTTACACCATTATACTGTTTGTATTTTAGATCCTTGTGTTCTGGTAAAGAATCACTTTTAATGATAGGAAAACAAAAATTGTACGCGATACTGTCATTTTCGATATTCCAGTTGGTCACTTCAATAAAAGGAGTGCCATTCATTTTTACACCTTCTTTATCTAAAATTAAACTTAAAAAGGAATAATATTCCATCATTCCTTTTGCTTTATTCATCTGTAAGTCTTTTATAGAAACATAAGCGCAATAGGTGGATGGCGTTGTGCTTTCTCCAATTACTGATACCTTAATTGATTTAAGATGTGCATTTAATTCGCTTGTAAAACTAGTAATTGTCTTTAGTGTTACTTTTTCAAAATCTGTATTAGAAAACGGAATAGACATTTTGTTTTGAAAGCTATTTTCTTTGGTGCTTACAAATACCTTTACCTTAGAAACAGAATCGTTTACAGAGCTTATTTTCCAATTATAAAGATATACAGTATCATTTATATTGATTTTCTGGGTTAGACTATTTAAGTTTTCTTGCTGAAGAGTATTTGAACCCTCTAAACCTAAATTCCATTGTTTTAAGGATTGATTGATAGTGCCAGCGGTTGTATTCACTTTAAAAGTAACTAAATAATCATAAGGTTTTAAAAATAGATACCAGATTAAAAATCCTGCTATCAAGAGACCAACTAATACAGCTATTTTCTTCGCGATTTTACTCATGTGCCATTATAAGGTTTTCAGTTACCAATTTTCCTATCTTTTTACCTTGGTCTAGACCAATTTCTACTGAAGATCTAAAATGTATACCACCATACATTCTGCTTATGGTAGCTTCATCTGCTGCAGCTTCAAAGGAAGCGAAAGACCGTATTGGTAATCCAAAGGCAAGCTCTGTATCGTCATCGAAATAAAAATTATTTCCAAAAATTGAAGTTAAAACGGTAGATGCAGCACCAGAGGCTACAGAATGTCCGCTGGTATATTCTGGAAAAGGAGGTGTTTGTAAAATAGGTTTCCATTCATCATCAAAATACGTCTTGATTAGTGTTTCTGGCCTTACTAAATTAGACCTGTATTTTTCATCCCAACAACTAATAAACGCATCAGCAATAGCGATAGATGTTTTGGTATAAGCAAAAATAGTTTTGTTAAAATCTGCGCCACTTTTTTTAGACGCGATCTTTGTAATTCCTATCCAATGCGCACCAGGCGTTATGTTTTTAACTGCAAACATTAAATGCCCTCTAGTTACAGTGACGTAAGGATTGCAATTCCAAAATTGTGCAATGGCTATTTCTTCTGATTGATCTCCTTTTTCAGATATTCTATTGCTAATATCATAAACTTCCTTTAATTCTTTATAAAAGATGGAGCTTTTATCCATAGAAAATTCAGGCGGAGGGATGGGTTTAAATTGGGCAGCAGAATCTAAGACAAAAGGACGCATTTTGTTCCAATGAGGTTCTAAGCCCTCCATATAAGAGGGTGGAGTGGGCTGCCATCTTTCCGGATTATCGCTTTGCACTGTAAATTTGGGCATGGTCCTGGTTTGTTTGTAATTATCTTTATCCATCCAGGATTTTATGTGATCAACAACTTTGGTTGCATAGGCCATAGAGCTTTCAAATTCTTGCGAATTCGTTTCTCTCCATTTAGAATACAAGCTATCTTTATATTGAATCATCTTCTCTTCAGAAAAAATAAGATGTTGGCTTATTTCAATATGTGCAATAAGCGCGGACATCCTGTAATTTAAATGAGAAGTTAGCTTTGGTTTCGGAATAGAATCCAGTCCATTTAACTGGCCCGCAAGCGAATGGTAATTTGAACTGGAATGGGCTACGATTTCATATGCAGCGACATTGGCATATGCATATATTCTACTTGCAACCGGAGGTGAAAATATATCATGAACCATGATGTTGGTCACCTGATCTACGGATGCGTGCAATTCCTCTGCTGACACCTCTGCATATTCCTCCTCCTTATTACAAGAAAACAGTATCAACGCAGCACAAAACAATGTGAATTTAAATCGATTCATTATCAATTGATTATTTTAATTTTTTAAGCTGTATACTTCTGCTTTCCCATTATTTACAGTAACCAGTAAATATTTTTGATTGTTGGCTTCAATAATATTCAAATGCCTAACGGATTTATTTCGGAGATTTAATCCCAAGAGATGTCCGGATATAATTTCTTTTTCATTTTTAATTAATGCTCCAGGAAACGAATCAAATCTTCCGTGATAAGGTTTAACTCCGAAATAGTTTCCGGCAGCAAGGATATCTTTTTTACCATCATTATCAAAATCGTATTCAACGAAAGCCGTTATAGGAGCAACCTGTAAACTGGAATCAAAAGGAACAAAAGTAAAAGAACCATTTTCATTTTTCAGATAACCAGACTCCAAAACTTGGACTTCCAATAATTTTGCATTCCTTAAAAGATCCCGGGAAAATACCTCCTCCATCGTTTTTCCTGCGAATGATTTGTAGTTGGTAAACTTCTTTCGCATTAAAGAACTCATTTGACCAGAAAGTTCATCCAGGCCTTCCAGCGTATAATATTCTCCGTTTTTATTTGAAGCAAGAATAGTTTCTGTAGAGCCATTGTCATCAAAATCATCATAATACATACGTAATGGAAATTTTTCCGATGCCTCAAACCTGGTATTTGTTCCCCAGTTTCCTAAAATATAATCAATATCACCGTCATTATCAATATCAAATGGAATTATTGCCTGCCAAAGGCCGTTTAATTTAGATGATAAAACCGAAATTTTCTCGAGTTTCCCCTTATTATTCTTGAAAAAAGTTGGTGACATCCATTCACCCACAATAATAAGGTCATCCCATCCATCATTGTCAAAATCTGTCCAGACGGCATCTGTAACCATTCCTGTTTTTGAAAGTTCCTCGTTATTCACAACAGAAAATTTCCCATTAGAATTAGTCAATAAATAAGAGGTTGGTATATTTCCAAAATCATAAGAAACGGCATTGCTTCCAATAAATAAATCGAGATCACCATCCTTATCAAAATCATTTGCCCTAATTACCGAAGAATTTTCATACATATCTGGAAGCGCACTCTCTATAAATAATGAGTCCTTTTTAAGGAAAAGTTTATCTAGCAAAGGTTTGGCCTTGCCATAAAAATTACCCCCGGCAGTACCAATTACCAGATCGTTTTTACCACTATTATTAAAATCTCCAATCACTGCAGATACATCTTCATTTACAGAATCTTTAATTATGGCCGCAGGGCTTTTCAATACAAAGGAAGTGTCTTTTTGTTCATAAATTGCAGAAGGAAAAAATTTTGAACTTCCAAAGTAAATATCATTTTTCCCATTCGAATTTAAATCCCCAACGGCAGTCGCAGGACCACGATCGGAAATTTTATACGGGATAAGTTTCTGCGCATTAAAATCTAAATAATTATCCTCCTGATGGGTATAATCTATTCCTAAATTTCCTTTTATCTTTTCAAATAATACGCGTGATTTTTTTACCGGGCTGAATTCATAAATTCCTTCACTCATATCTGGTGTAATGACCAAAGTTTGATTTACACGAATGTTTCTTAAAGTTTCATAGGATTTATCCGGCCAAACAATTACAAGGGAATCAACCTTAGAAACAGTTCCGTAACCAAAATGAATAATTGGCTCCGAAGAGGACTGAAAGCCTTTATTGGGAAAGAGTTCTTTAAACTGTAAGGTTCCATTTGAATATGAAAAAGCTTTAGTACCAACCCCAAATACATTCCCTTTTTTATACTTAAAATTCAGTTTAAGATAATTCCTGTTTTTCGATTTATTGATGTATAAGGTTGCCGGCCCGTTAATATTATTGGTAACAATATCAAGATCGCCGTCATTATCCAAATCCCCGTATGCTACTCCGGTAGAAATTATTGTGTCCTTCCGGATCCATTTCCCAGACTTATCCTCAAATTTTAAATCTCTTCCCCCTTTAAAAATAAAATTATGAACATTTCCGGAAGGCATTAATGCCAATGCTTCCTTATCTACAAGGTTCGTATTGTTAATTTTTTTTCGGATCTGGTCATTGGAAAGAAACTTAATATAGTCTAAATCATTGGGTCGTTTAGGAATCCCATTGGAGACAAAAAGATCCTGTTCCCCGTCCAGATTATAATCTGCAAATAAAGAGCCCCAACTCCAGTCCGTTGCTTCAATTCCGCTAAGCAGCCCAATTTCAGAAAAGAATTGCCCGTTTTGATTTATCTGAAGCATATTTCGAGGATATTGATAATGGTATCCAAAGCGTTCGATTCTCATCTCTAACATTTGTGTATTCTCATCTCCTTCTGAAGCTTTTAAAACCTTTTCATCTTCAGCAAGCATATCGAGTGTAATAATATCCGGGTAGCCATCGTGGTTTAAATCTGCAACATCATTTCCCATAGAGAATTTACTTGTGTGTCCAAAATATTCCTTTAAACTTTCGGTAAAGGTCCCGTCTTGATTATTGATGTAATAATAATCATCTTCGTGGAAATCGTTCCCTACATAGATATCCGGCCAGCCATCCTGATTAAAATCTGCAACAGAAATTCCAAGGCCATATCCATTAACTCCTCCAAAAATTCCTGCTTCTTCACTCACATCCTTAAATGAACCTCCATCATTTCTCAAAAGTTTATCTCCGGTAGCATAAGTACGCTGATTTCTTAAATCGGCTCGGCCATAGGATTCCTGCGTGTGGATTGCATGATTCAATAAATATAAATCCAGATCACCATCCAGATCATAATCAAAAAAAACAGCAGAAGAACTGAAAGATTCGAAATCTACCCCATATTGTTTAGCGCTTTCTGTAAAGGTTCCATCTCCGTTATTGATAAATAATTCATTATGACCATTAAAACCATTAATTCCAACAACAGCGCATACATAAATATCCAGGAGACCATCTCCATTAACATCGGCCATGGATACCCCTGTATTCCAGGTACTGTTTCCAGTAGTATTAGCTTTTTCTGAAATATCTTCAAATTCAAGATTGCCTTTATTCAAATATAATTTATTCTTAACCTGATTTCCAGAAAAGAAAATATCTGGTAAGCCATCATTGTTGACATCTCCAATAGCAACCCCACCCCCATTGTAGAAATACATGTAATCCAATATATTCTGATCTTCAGATTCAGTAAGAATATTGGCAAATGAAATTCCGGATTTATTGGATGGTAGATCCTCAAATAAATAAGTTTCCTTCTCTCCGCAACTATATAGCAGAGAAATCAATACAATGATGAAATATTTACTTCGCATTTAATTTAAATATCTTAGGTTTTTGATTGTTAATAGCTGTGATGATATAGCTATCTCCGTTTTTATCTCGAAATTTCTTCAAATGCTTGATTTCATCTTTTACAACAAATCCACTTTTAGTGTAATCCTGCCAGGTAAATTCCATATTCCCCGCTCCAAGCAAAACATTACCGTAGCTGGCATCGAGACGTGAAAACTGAGGTTTAAATTCAAAATTATTACCTCCCATTATAAGATCTAAGATTTCGTCTCCATTGACATCTGTGCAGGTAATCCCATTCACAGAAGAAAACTGGACTCTTGACGGCAAAATTTTAGTCTTAAATTTTCCGTTTCCTAAATTTACAGCAATGATAGTTTCTCCCATCACCGCTTCTTTTACTATTGAATTATCGATAACATCTGCCGGAAATAACTCCTGAATAGAACGCCTGGCATAATCGGCTGCTTTCAGGTTTTGCTTTCTTAAGGATGATAATTGGGTTGTCAATTCCTTTTTCATGTGAATTGGCATATCCCTTCCATCAAGATTCCTCGTTACGATTTGCTCTATTGTTCCGTTATTATCAAAGTCATTGATCCAAATTTTCATAGGATTCGTTTGGGAAGTTTTATAAGCCGTATTAGTACCACTATTTCCCAATATTAGATCATTATTTCCATCTCCATCAAAATCGGCAATTTCAATGGTGTTCCACCATCCCGTTAATTCATCCAAATCGGTTTTAAGTCTTGAAAGTCTGCGTCCTGTATTTTTAAATAATATAGGCGAGCCCCAATCAGAAACAGTTACCAGGTCTTTTATTCCGTCTTTATCAATATCTACCCAGATTGCATCTGTAATCATGCCTGCATTTTTAAGATCATATCCCACACGTTGGGTAGAATTTGTAAAAGTTCCATCCCCATTATTTTCCAAAAATAAATGATCGGGATCTATCCCGTAGATCCCAACCACACTCCGTGAACCAATAAAGATATCTATATCCCCATCTCCATCGAAGTCATAAGGGGCGATCACGGAAATATTGTGAAAGGTTGACGGTAAATCGACCAATGACCTGGTGAAATTTCCTTTCCCATCGTTTAAATAAAGCCTGGCAGCATACGTTTTTTCCTCTCCAACCTCATTTCCCCCGGAACCAACGATTAAGTCCATATGTCCATCACCATTGGCATCGAAAAATGCAGAAGCGGTATCTTCAAAACCGGCATCGGCTTCCAAAGCTTTTTGAGCAGTAATTTTCAAATTTCCATTTCCGGAATTGAGATAAATAATTCCAGGTTGCATTTTTCCTCCGCCTATAAAAATATCTTCATTTCCATTTCCGTTAATATCAGCTACCGAAAGACTAGGTCCTTCCTGGGAAATCTTTTTAAAAATAAGTCCTTCGTAATCAAAATCATTGTAAGTATTCTCTTCGTGAGCAATTACTTGTTTTGCCTGTATTTCCTGAAGTAAGGAAGGTTTATTTGATGGCTTCGGAATTTTATATTGATTTGTAGCATCCTTCTGACTTAATTCAAGTTGTTGATTTACTTTAACACCTGTAAATAGTTGAGTGCTTTTATTTGGCCAGATCACCCGAAGAGAATCAATTTTATCTGAGGTTCCCAGGCCTATGGTCATAACATAATCCATAGAGGATTGAAATCCCCTGGAAGGTTGGAGTTCCTGCAATATGACCGAATTGTTATAATAGAGCTTTACAACACTTCCAATAGCAAATCTATTTTTTTCGCTGCCTTCCAGTTTTATCTTAAGATAATTGTTCTCTGTAAACTTTTCAGCATTATTCCTATAAAGGAAAGATTGCATATTAACATTGTTAACCACCAAATCTAAATCGCCGTCGTTATCTAAATCACCATATGCAACTCCGTTGGATAAACTCGGAATTTCAAAACCCCATTCTTCATTGGCGTTTTTAAAAGTAAGGTCTCCGTTGTTTTTATAGGCATAATTAGGTTGCGGTTTTATAGGCATTTTACTGATAATAGAATCAATGGCGTGTTTTTTTCCTGTTAGCGCCATTTTTTGAATGATTTCATTAGCAAAAAAATCTACAAAGTCTAAGTCTGTTAAATCGTGATTTATACCATTGGTGACAAAAATATCTTTGTAACCGTCATTATCCATATCAAAAAGCAAACCTGCCCAACTCCAATCTGTTTTAGCAACACCACTAAAATACGCGATTTCAGAAAAGGTATTGTTTCCATTATTTAACTGAAGTGTATTTTGTATGTATTGCTGGGAAAAATCTTTGCTTTGTTTTAACTTAAATACGTTATAATTTTCAAATTCCATTATAGATTTTACGCGTTGGTCTGCTTCTGGTAACATATCTGTAATAAATATATCCGCATATCCATCGTTATTGATATCTGCTATATCCACACCCATAGCAGAAAGGCTAAGGTGAGAAGTCCATTTTTGGATCTCTTCTTTAAAGGTGCCATCTTGATTGTTTATATACAAGTAATCACGTTCGTAAAAATCATTAGACACATAAATATCTGGATACAAATCTCCATTGATGTCTGTGACCATAACGCCTAAACCGAAGCCAATCAAACTCCCATATATCCCTGCTTCTTCGCTAACATCTACAAATTTCCCGTTGTCATTTCTGAGTAACATATCTCCAACACCTCTAAATATTTCGGGCACATTTCCCCAATCTTGGGCTCGCTTATCCCTTTGTTCTGCATAGCCTAAACTACTTACAGGAATATTACTATTGTTTAAAATATAAACGTCTAGATCGCCGTCTTTATCATAATCAAAAAAGGAAGCATGTGTAGAGAAGCCAGTTTTATCGAGGTTATATTCTGCTGCTTTTTCTGTAAAAGTTAAATCTCCATTGTTAATATATAAATCATTATCATGGTTATTTCCTTTCATATTACCTGCATTACTAACATAGATATCAAGTAATCCATCATTATTGATATCTACCATAACAACCCCTGTAGACCAGGGTTTGTCACCCTCAACACCAGCACCTTTAGAAATATCCTCAAATTCTAAATCCCCTTTATTTAAGTACAATTTGTTAGCAACCATATTGCCAGTTAAGTAAATATCTGCTAAACCATCATTATTGATATCTCCTATGGCAACCCCTCCTCCGTTATAAAAATTGCGATATTTAAATATATTAAAGTTCTTTTGGTTTTTAACCTCATTGAAAAAATCGATACCTGTTTCTTCTGAATTTAATAAGGTAAATAGAGTTTCA
>JGI1221J13441_10000884_pt1 | contig 12989 bp, 13 predicted proteins | sample LakVidmifraction_4_FD_13441 | JGI IMG/M metagenome (IMG submission 13441) | reverse complement strand
AGCATAGCCTTAGTTACGGTAATTATTTTTGATAAAAAGCAAGCGAAAAAGAAACGATTTATTGCGACATTATAGGTTTAATTTGGTATTGTAGGGATCTAGCTTACATTTAAACTTCCCATACCACCGTCAACTCCAATAACTTGCCCTGTCATCCAAGTAGAGTTATCCGACAATAAGAAACTTGCCATTTTACCAATGTCTGATGGTTCACCAACACGTTTTAGGGGGTGTCTTTCGTCCATTTTTTCTTTCTTCTTATCGTTTCCTAATAATTTATTAGCTAAAGGAGTATTCACGAGTGATGGTGCAATAACGTTTACTCTAAATGCAGGCGCGTACTCTGCGGCTAAAGATCTAGCAAATCCTTCTATAGCTCCTTTAGCTGCGGCAACACTTGTATGAAAAGGTAAACCTGTTTGTACAGCTACAGTACTAAAATAAACAATACTAGCTTGTTTTGAATTTTTCAATTTTGAAAGAACACCTTGCGTAGCCTTCATTAGGCTCATAAAATTGATTTGCATATCTTGTTCAAAGATTTCAGGCTTCATCATTTTAAAAGGTTTCAAATTGAGACTACCAGGACAATATACAAAGCCATCTAGGGTGTCTGGTAAATCTAATTCAGAAATATCATCTGTTAATGCATCAAACTTATGATGGGTTACATCATAATCAGATAAATTTTCATTAGTTCTCGAAGCAACAATAATATTATGATCTGGACTTAATTCTTTTACGATTTCAAGTCCAATTCCTGATGTTCCTCCAATTAATAAAATATTCTTTTTCATAAGTTGTAAATTTAAATTTAATATTGACCGAATTTTTCGACCATTTTAGCTTCTCGAGCCTTAAATATTTCGTTTAATTTTGGTTTTACTAATATAGGGTGCATTAGCCTTCCTAAAATCCCAAAGGGAATTTTATAATGGACAAGATCTTCTATTTCAACTCCCCCTTCAATTTCATGAATAAAATGTTTATGATGCCATAATGCGTATGGACCATACAATTGAATATCCACAAAATAATCGGGTTTCTCTACATGAGTAATTTCAGTAACCCATTTAGTGTTGAATCCTGGCAGTGGTGTCACTTTATATTGCAACAATTGGCCAGTAAACATTTTACGATCTGCGCCAGACATAATTTCGAAACCCATTTCTTCTGGCATTATTTCCTGTAAATTTTTAGGATCGGATAGAAACTCCCAAGCTTCTTGCTTAGAAATGGGAAGTTTTTGTCTAGTATGAATTTCATATATCATTCTTCAAAAATAAAGATTTTATTGTTTAATAAAATAGGTTTGAAGTTAAACAAAAGTTATTGTTAGTGCTTTGGTTTTTGTAAAACTGATAAATTATTGTTTAAACCTCCAATGCTTAAATTAAGTATGCCTTCATTTGCATATAAATATATTTGAAATGAGATATTTTGCCTTCTTGGTTATTATCCTTCTTGCAGCTTGCAAAAGTTCTCAAACTGATTTACCATTGCTTCAAGATTGTCCTGGTGATGGAGATTGCGAAGTTGAAGTCTTTAAGGAGTCGAGACTTATTTTAAAAGAAGATAACACCGGAATAACTGAAGTTACCTTAGAGCAGGATGAAGATTTTCAAGTGGTGTTTATTAAATATAAAGATTCAACAAATAAAGAGTATAGTGAAGAGGTTTATCTTCAAATACCGTTAAGGTTTAAAGAAATTCATTCAGAAAATCACAGTTTGAAAAATCAAAAAGTTGTGTTTGGAAAATTATGTGATTGTCCAGATAAAGGTTTTGAACAAATAAATACTGGAGTCCTTAAGCTCATTAACTTGAATGACTATATTTCCTTACACTTAGAGATAAAATCAAATAAATCTCAAGTTGTGCAAACTATAGACTTAGATATTTAATTATCGATGACATCTCCAGCAAATGTGGGGACACCAGGAGAAAAGCCAGGTTTTTCGGAATCATCTTCATCTTTGCCTAACTCTATGATATTATAAGGAAAGTTTTTACTTCTTATCTTGTCTCTCTTTTTACAATCCAAATCTGAATAAATAACTTGATATTTTTCTTCCGAATAAATATCCCAAGCATACAAATATACTTCCCTAACATATCTTAAGATAAGATCGTAATTTTCGTGTTCGCCATAAGATCCTAAAGCTATGATAGCCTGCTTGGGAGAGTCTGACTTAGTTTTTATACTTGAAGGGTTTGCCAAAAAATCATATACCGATTCTTTAAATTGTATTTCTGAAAGGCCTTCTTTCTTTTTTCCGTTCATTAAAAGCTTCCCTTCTGGATCTATAATCAGCGTTAAAATATTATTGGATTGAGCTGAGGTATATTCCTCATTGGTTATTTCATTCTCAATTTTACAAGTATTATCTAGCCATTGCTGTCCAAAGCTTAGACTCGATAAAAGTAAAATTGATAAAAAGGAGAGTAAGGTTTTCATTTTAAGTGATTTGGTAAGTGCAAATTTAAGAACTTATCTCATTAGTTTTTCTGAAATTGAATTATAAATTTGAATACATTCATTTTAGGAAAACGTTCAAATCTAAATTTTATTTGGAGTATTCTAAGACTCGAAGTGTTCCTTTTCAAGATTTACTGGCATAAATTGAACAAAACACAAAGTTGCATATTTATATTCCTGATTCATCCTCTCAAAAAAATAAGAACTGTACAAATGTCAATTTTAACAAAAAATATACTTAATAATAGTCCATTTACTGATTATTTTCTTCGAAATTAACTAGTTTTAATAAATAATTCTCATATAAATTTTAAATAGAGCTTATGAAGAGAGATTCGTTATACGATCCCAGTTTTGAACATGATGCTTGCGGAATCGGAACAGTTATAAATATTGACGGTAAAAAAGAGTTTAAATTAATAGATGATGCTTTAACCATGTTGGAAAATATGGAGCATCGAGGAGGAACCGGTGCAGATCCAGAAACTGGAGATGGTGCAGGGATACTGATACAAATTGATAAAGACTTTATCAACTGGATATCAAAAGAAGCTAATGTCACTTTAGACTCACAAAGACCAGTAGGGGTGGGGATGTTGTTTTTTCCCAAGATGCTAAGCGTCGCTGCTCAATGTGAGGAAATCCTTAAAGAACACGCAGAGGATTTAGGCCTTGAGATCTTGGGGTATAGAGAAGTGCCAATTGATCCTAAAGTTCCTGGAATTGGTGCTAAACCAGTAGAGCCTCTCATAAAACAAGTCATCATTCAACCTAATACTGAAATGTCTAATGACGAATTAGAACGAAAATTATTTGTCTTTAGAAATTCTGTGACACACTATATTGGTCACCATCTTAAAGGAAATAATAAAGCATTTTATGTTTGTAGTATGTCTACAAAAACGATTATCTATAAAGGTCAATTAAGGACTAATCAGTTAAGGGCTTACTTTGAAGATCTTAGAAATACTAATTTCAAATCAGCCTTTGCAATTATCCATTCTCGATTTTCGACCAATACTTTTCCAAATTGGAAGTTAGCGCAGCCTTTTCACTTTACAGCTCATAATGGAGAGATCAATACCATTCGAGGTAATGTGACTAAAATGAAGTCGAAAGAAGCAAACTTCAAATCTAAAGTTTTTTCAGATTCAGACTTAAAACGTTTGTTACCAGTCACAAATCCAGAACATTCAGATTCTGCTAATTTGGACGCTATGGTAGAAATGTTAGTATTAGATGGACGCCCATTGGAGCATGCAATGATGATGCTAGTCCCAGAGGCATGGCAAGACAATGTCTCTATAGATCCAGAGCGTAAAGCCTTTTACAAATATCACGCTTCTATTATGGAACCTTGGGATGGCCCGGCGGCTCTTATTTTTACAGATGGAAAACGCGTTGGAGCTACATTAGATAGAAACGGTTTAAGGCCTTCACGATATTACATCACCTCTACCAATAGACTTATAATTTCTTCTGAAGCTGGAGCACTTCCAGTAGATCCTAGTGAAATTATTAAAAAAGGAAGACTACAACCAGGTCGTATGGTTCTTGCAGATCTAGATCAAAATAAAGTCCTTTTTGATGATGAAATCAAACACAGAATTGTAAAAGATAAACCCTACTCACAGTGGATCAAAAATCAGAGAATTAAGCTTAGACATCAGCCAGTTCCAGAATTTGAAAAACAGATCCTCTCCAGTAAAGACCTTCTTCACTTACAGAATGCTTATGGTTACACTTCAGAAGAATTGAAAATCATTTTAGGCGATATGGCTGTAAGAGCTACAGAACCCATCGGTTCTATGGGAGCCGATACTCCGCTTGCTATTTTGAGTAAACAAAGTCAACATATTGCTAATTACTTCAAGCAACTCTTTGCCCAAGTAAGTAATCCTCCTATTGATCCTATACGTGAACGTATGGTAATGTCCTTATTTACAAGGGTGGGAGAAAGTCTTAATATTTTAGATGAAACCGAATTACACACTAAACAAATACATATTTCTCAACCTGTATTGCTAAATTCTGATATAGAAAAGTTTAAGCATTTAAAGGAAAAAGGATTCGATTATGCTTTTATCAACTGCGTTTTTGAAGCGGATGGTAAGACTGATAGTTTGGAAAAAGCCATTGATTTGGTTTGTAAAGCAGCAGAGAAAGCCGTAGAATCTGGCAAGAAAGTTCTGATACTTTCAGACAAAGCTATCGATAAAGATCATGCTCCTATCCCTTCTTTGCTTTCTACAGGCGCTGTTCACCATCATCTCGTAAAGCTCAACTTAAGAACCAAGGTTGGAATTGTTGTTGAAGCAGGAGATGTAAGAGAAACACATCACTTTGCCACTTTAATTGGTTATGGAGCAAGTGCGGTAAATCCTTACCTAGCCATTCAATCTATAGAACATCTTCAAGAAGATGGTAGGTTGGATGCAGATATTACAAAAGAAAAGGCAGTTGCAAATTACCAAGAAGCGATTGGGTACGGCTTATTGAAAATCTTATCCAAAATGGGTATTAGTACCTTACAATCTTACCAAGGAGCTCAAATTTTTGAAGCTTTAGGATTGCATACCACAGTGGTAGAAAAATGCTTTAAGGGTACAATTTCGAGAATTGAAGGCATCGATTTTGATGGACTTGCCAAAGAAGTTTTGGTTAGACATCACAAGGCTTATCCAGATAATAAAGGGGTGAAACAGAGTCTCGAAGTGGGCGGAGTATACCGATGGAAACAACGTGGTGAAAAGCATCTGTTTAATCCACAAACTATCCACTTGCTTCAACATTCTACAAAAACAAATAATTTTGCACTTTATAAAAAGTTTGCTAACGAAGTTAACGATCAGCTTAAAGAGTCGTTGACACTTAGAGGTCTTTTTGAATTTAAAAAAAGAACGCCTATTCCATTATCTGAAGTAGAACCTGCCAAAAATATTATGAAACGTTTTGCAACGGGAGCTATGTCCTTTGGTTCAATTTCCCATGAAGCACATTCTACATTGGCTATTGCTATGAATCGGATTGGTGCAAAAAGTAACAGTGGAGAGGGAGGTGAAGACGAAGCTAGATTTGATGTAAAATCCAATGGAGATTGGGAGCGATCTGCCATAAAACAAGTGGCTTCGGGGCGTTTTGGCGTCACAAGTTACTATCTCACCAATGCAGATGAGTTGCAAATTAAAATGGCACAAGGAGCTAAGCCTGGGGAAGGGGGACAGTTACCTGGCCATAAAGTGGACGAATGGATAGGAAGAGTAAGACACTCTACACCAGGAGTTGGATTAATATCACCTCCACCTCACCACGATATCTACTCGATAGAGGATCTAGCTCAACTTATTTTCGATTTGAAAAATGCGAATCGCGCTGCCAGGATAAACGTTAAGCTGGTATCTCAAGCAGGTGTAGGAACTGTTGCTGCAGGAGTATCCAAAGCTAACGCCGATGTCGTCCTTATTTCTGGCGCTGATGGTGGGACAGGGGCTTCACCATTAAGTTCTATTCGTCACGCGGGTTTACCTTGGGAATTAGGGCTATCTGAAGCACACCAAACGCTTGTCAAGAACAATTTAAGAAGTCGGATTACGGTTCAAGTAGATGGACAAATGCGAACAGGAAGGGATTTGGCTATTGCTACCCTTCTAGGAGCAGAAGAATGGGGCGTTTCCACAGCAGCTTTGATTGTAGAGGGTTGCATTATGATGAGGAAATGCCATACCAATACATGTCCAGTAGGAGTGGCTACTCAAAATCCAGAATTGCGAAAATTATTTACTGGAGATCCAAAACATGTGGTGAATTACTTCAATTTTTTAGCTGAAGACCTTAGAGAGATCATGGCCCAACTTGGTTTTAAAACTGTTAGTGATATGGTTGGTCATTCTGAAGTCATCAAAGTNAGAAAAGAAGTTCCCTTCTGGAAACTCAAAGATTTAGATTTAAGTCCGATTTTATATCAAGAAAAAATCCCAGAGCAAGTTGGAGTTTATAAACAAATAGAGCAAGACCATGAAATTGATGAGGTGTTGGATTGGGAACTTTTAGAAAAAGCAAAACCTGCTTTGGAACATCATACTAAAGTAAAGCATGCTTTTTCTCTCAGAAATGTAAATCGTGCTACTGGTGCAATTTTATCTAATGAGATAAGTAAACTATATAAAGCTGAAGGTCTGGCAGAGGATACTATTCATTATAAATTTAACGGCTCTGCTGGGCAAAGCTTTGGTTCCTTTTTAGCGAAAGGAGTTACTTTTGAAGTAGAAGGTGAGTCTAATGACTACTTCGGAAAAGGACTATCAGGCGGTAAATTGATTATATATCCACCTCAACCGTCTGGATTTAAATCCGAAGAAAATATTATCATTGGTAATGTTGCTTTCTATGGGGCAACTTCAGGTTACGCCTATATTAATGGAATGGCAGGAGAACGCTTTGGAGTGAGAAATTCTGGAGTAAATGCGGTGGTTGAAGGTGTTGGAGATCATGCCTGCGAATACATGACAGGAGGTAGTTTGGTAATTTTAGGAGAAACAGGCAAAAACTTTGCCGCAGGGATGAGTGGAGGCGTCGCCTATATTTTTGATGAAAAAAACACGTTTAGATCCAATTGTAACAAAGCTATGGTGGGCTTAGAATCTCCTTCCAAAGACGATTACAAAGAACTAAAGACCTTAATCGAAAATCATTATCACTATACTAAAAGTGAAAGAGCAAAATCAATACTAGATCGTTTTGATGAGATATACACTCAATTTATTAAAGTGATACCAAATGATTATAAGCGTATTATAGAAGCAAAAAAACAAGAAGAACAAAATAAAAAAATAGTAGCATAATGGGACAACATGATGGATTTATGAAATATGATAGGGAGCTTCCAAATACAAGGAATCCCAAGGATAGAGTTGGAGATTTTAAGGAAATCTTTGAGCCTTTTCCAGAGGATAAAACCAAAACTCAAGCTGCAAGATGTATGGATTGTGGAGTTCCATTTTGTCATTCGGGATGCCCGTTAGGAAATATTATACCAGAGTTTAATGAAGCTGTTTACGATGAGAATTGGGAAGATGCGGTTTCTATATTGTATTCCACCAATAACTTTCCAGAATTTACAGGTAGGATTTGCCCTGCTCCTTGTGAAGCTAGCTGTGTGTTAGGGATTAATAAATCTCCTGTAGCCATAGAACATATTGAAAAAACAATAGCCGAAAAAGCCCATGAACTAGGGTTTATGACCTCCAATACACCAGAAGTAAGGACAGAGAAAAAAATTGCAGTAATTGGATCTGGTCCTGCAGGTCTTGCTGCGGCAGATCAACTTAATAAAGCAGGACATTGGGTGACTGTTTTTGAAAGAGAATCTAAAATTGGAGGCTTGCTTCGTTATGGAATTCCAGATTTTAAACTTGAAAAATGGGTAGTGGATAGACGAATTCAAATTATGGACGATGAAGGTATCCGTTTCAAAGTCAATGCAGAAGTAGGCAAAAGTATCAATACTGAGATGCTCAAGGAAGATTTCGATGCGATTGTTGTTTGTACGGGGTCTACCGTACCTAGAAATTTACCCATCCCTGGACGCGATTTAAAAGGCATCCATTATGCAATGGATTTTTTAACGCTTCAGAATAAAGAAATCTCAGGGATTAAGTTCGATGATAAAATATCTGCTGAAGGTAAAAATGTGATTGTTATTGGAGGTGGAGATACAGGCTCGGATTGTATAGGAACCTCTCATCGACAAGGTGCTGCTTCGGTACTTCAACTTGAGCTTATGCCCAAACCACAAAGCAAACGAGGCGAAAATGACCCTTGGCCTATGTGGCCTATGACGTTAAGAACTTCATCGTCTCACGATGAAGGTGGTAAACGTAAATGGAGTACTCTGACCAAAGAATTTGTAGGGAATGATAAGGGAGAACTCGTTCATATCAAACTTGTTGATACCGAATGGGTAAACGAAGGAGGTAGACAACAAATGAAAGAAATTAAAGGGACAGAGCGATTAATACCTTGTGAGTTGGCTTTGCTAGCTGTAGGATTTACACAACCAGAAAATGCTCTTCTAAAAAGTTTAGGCGTAACGCAATCTAAGGCAGGAACTATTGAAGCTAAAGAGTATAAAACTAGCGTAGAATCGATTTTTGCAGCAGGGGATGCTCGAAGAGGGCAGTCTTTGGTAGTTTGGGCGATTTCTGAAGGTAGAGAAGCCGCTAGAGAAGTAGATCAATTTTTAATGGGAAGTACAGAATTACCTTCTAAAAATGATTCCTTTTTAAATCTTGAAGTCTAAATTTTATTTAACTTTGATACTCTATGGAACATAAACCCTACGCCGTTATTGATAACTCTGCCTTTCCAATAGTGAAAGTTAGCTTTACAGGAGAGAAAAGTACAGATTTGAATTTTCATCACTACTTAAAAGCCCTTAAAGAATGCTATTCCCATCAACAACCCATTGCTATTATTTTTGAGGCGACTAAAGCGGTTATTCCTAAATTCTCTCACCAAAATCAACAGGCTAATTGGATAAAAGAAAATTGGACACTTATCCAAAATCAGTGTCAGGGAACTGCCTATATAATTCCAAGTCTGATCATTCAAATAGCTTTAAAATCGATTTTACTACTTCAGAAACAACCTGTTCCTTATAAGGTGTTTTCTATTGAAAAGGATGGTGAAGACTGGTTAAAATCATTGTTATAAACTTTTGTTTATTATAAATTATAACCTTTATCGAATTGTATTTTTGCAATNCAACTTGAAACCTTTTACACATGAATTACCANCTCAATAACGTTTCTTTAGAGGAAGCGGCTTCAAAAGTAANATCTGGAGATAGAGTATTTATACAAGGTGCAGCCATGACNCCGTACAAACTGATTAATGGTTTGGTATCCCGTTATGAATCCCTTAATGATGTTGAAATTATTCATCTTCATACTGAAGGTCAAGCTGCTTATACAGAAAAACCTTATTCTCAAGCTTTTAAAATGAATAGCGTTTTTGTTGGACCCAACGTAAGGCAATCTGTGAAAGAAGGACATGGCGATTATATACCGATTTTCTTAAGTGAGATACATCTACTGTTTAGGCGATCCATATTACCATTAGATGTTGCCTTTATCCAAGTTTCACCTCCAGATAGTCATGGTTACTGTTCTTTAGGGACATCTATTGATATTACTATTCCTGCTATCCAAACCGCCAAATTGGTGATAGCACAAGTGAATCCTCAAGTGCCTAGGACCCATGGAGATGGGTTTATTCACGTGAGTGAGCTCGATTTCGCAATTGAAGAGGATGCTCCGATTTATGGTCATGATCTTCCCGTTGCTTCAGAAATTGAAAATAAAATAGGCGCTAACATAGCCAGTCTTGTGGAGGATGGCGCGACCCTACAAATGGGTATTGGTGCCATTCCCAATGCTGCCTTGCAAAACTTAGGAAATCATAAAAATTTAGGTATCCATACCGAAATGTTTTCAGATGGTATTTTACCTTTAGTGGAAAGTGGCGTCATCAATGGAAGTCAAAAGGAAGTAAAAACAGGAAAGATCGTTACTTGTTTTGCTGTAGGCTCACAAAAGTTATATGATTTTATGGATGATAATCCGTTAGTCCACATGAAAGAGGCTGCATACACAAACGATACAGCTATTATAAGACGAAATCCTAAAGTCACCGCGATCAACTCTGCCATAGAAATTGATTTGACAGGTCAAGTTTGTGCTGATACTATTGGGCAAATGCAATTTTCTGGTGTGGGTGGTCAAATGGATTTTATTCGTGGAGCTTCTCTTTCTGAAGGAGGAAAAGCGATTATTGCTATGCCCTCCGTTACTAAAAAAGGAATTTCAAAAATCACCCCGTTTTTAAAGGAAGGTGCTGGAGTAACAACAACTCGCGCTCACGTTCATTATATAGTAACAGAGTATGGTGTGGTAGATCTTTATGGTAATAATTTAAAACAGAGAGCAAAAGCTTTGATATCAATTGCACATCCTGATCATCGTGAGAGTCTAGAAAAAGCAGCTTTTAAACGTTTTAACTCTTAGTAAGTTTATGTTTGTATGAAGTTGAGTCTAACAAAAAAAAGTGAATTATGAGTCAAAAATTTAGCGAATTGATTAAAAGTGAAACTCCAGTTCTTGTTGATTTTTTCGCAGATTGGTGTGGTCCTTGTAAAATGCTTGCTCCTATTTTAAAAGAGGTTAAAGGTGAATTGGGGGATAGTATCAAAATCATTAAAATTGACGTTGATAAAAACGAAAAGCTTGCAGCAAAATATCAAGTGAGGGGAGTGCCAACTATGATTATTTTTAAGGGCGGCGAACAAAAATGGAGACAGAGTGGTGTGCTTCAAAAACAAGACATAGTTGAGATCATTAAATCACATTCTTAAAAAAACACACCTTAATCTTGCCGTATTTTTAATTTCCTATGACTATTCCAAGGTTTAAGGTTGAAAAAATACTTTTATAAAATTTTGTTCCGCTGGAGCAGTTTCTATATTTTCTGAAAGACTGAAGTGAACATCTGCCCCAAAACTAATTTCAATTTGTTTTTTATCACTTAAGTAGTAAACCATATTTAGTCCAGTTAAAAAACCGCTAAGATCATATTTCAATTCACCAGTTCTTGTAGTGCCTCTATTTTTCATTGTGGAGTCAAAAGTCCAAATTTTAATTCAGCTATCAAATTTTTATAAATTGGCTGTTGGTAATATGCAAAAATCATAAAAGAATGGAATCGACTTGTGGGGAAGTTAGATCCAAAAAATCTTGAATCATCAAGCTTAAACTCATATTGATTATAATTTAAACCAATTCCTATAAATTCTTTAATTCCAAATCTTGCTACCAAATTGAAACCAATATCTTGAGAATAGGCTTGGCTTATAAAATTAACATCTAAAGAAGTGAATGTTAACCTTGAAGGCCTACTTGAACAGATATAGGATTATAAATTTTACGTTGTGTTAAGTTATCTTTTTCTATTGATTGGCTATAACTAAAAGAGGATAAAAGCATGAAAATAGAAATTGTAAAATTTTTCATTCAGACGATATTAGTGTCAAATCTTCAAAATTGAGGTTTAAAGAACTTGAATCTTCGATAATCAAAATGGGAAAATTTTCATCTGATTCTGTGGATTGAAAATATAAACCCTGCTTCAGATCAATGAATTGAAAAAGGTTAAGACTTGACCTTGGAAAGAAAAATTTAAATTCTCCTCTTTCATTTGTAATATCAAAAACATCAATAAGGTTTATAATACTTAGATTGAAACCAAAATTTTGAAGTTCTTGAGAAGAGTCTATATCAGAAGAGACCAATTCAATTTTTATATCTTGAATTGGATTGAGTTCTTGGTCAACAAGAATACCTTTTATGGTAATTATAGTATTATCTTCTACAACAGAACATCCAAAGACTATTAGGATTAAAGTTATAGATAGCATTATTCTTTTCATAATTTAAAAATGGTACTATCCAATTTACCTAAATGTTAAATCTTAAGAGTAAGCACAGGAAGTTCAGAATGATTAACCACATCTTCACCTATACTACCGTTAAAAAAATGAGAGATACCTTTTCTACCGTGTGTAGGAATAATAATGAGGTCTGCTTTTAAAGATCGTGCTCCATTTAGAACTCCTTGTTCTAGAGAATAATCATTATAAATTTCGATGTTATCTCTTGTCAGAGGGACTTCCATCTTATTCAGAAAGTTTCTCATATGTTCCTGAATTTCTGTAGTGCTATAAAATTGGTTTCCAGGTAAATTCACATATAAGAGTTGCATTTTAGCCTTAAAGCTATCAACAAAAGCTTTTGCTGTTTGATAAGCCTCCATATTCTCTAACTCAAAGTTTGAAGCAAAAACAGCATTTTTAATATTGATATCTTTTAATTCGTTCTTAATCACCATTACAGGCACTTCAGAAAAACGAACTACTTTCTCTGTATTGGAACCTACTATAATTTCTTCAAGGCCAGAAGCTCCACTAGACCCCATAACAACCATGTCGATGTCATTTTTTTCTACTACATCTCTTATAATTCTTGAGGTGGATCCCGGTTCTACGTGTTCTACAGTTGAAATATCTTTGAGATAATCCTTGTCTAAAAATTCAACAAGTTTCTTATTGGCCATCTTCATGAAAAATAGTATTTGCTCATCATTAACGTTAAATTGCTCAGTGCCGAAAAGCGATTCAGCTAACTCAATCACATGAAGAATATGGAGCTCAGCCTTGTTTTTTATCGCCAGCTTAGCTGCAACTTTTAGTGCATTTTCTGAGGGAATTGAAAAATCGATAGGAACTAATATCTTCTTCATAAATTTAGATTTTAACTGGTTATTGAAACTGCTTTACTAAAATGACTGTTTTCAAATTAAATGACTTATACCAAATTAAACCTATAATGTCGCAATAAATCGTTTCTTTTTCGCCTGCTTTATATCAAAAATAATTACCGTAACTAAGGCTATGCTAATT
>JGI1221J13441_10000882_pt1 | contig 13005 bp, 11 predicted proteins | sample LakVidmifraction_4_FD_13441 | JGI IMG/M metagenome (IMG submission 13441) | reverse complement strand
GAAAAGCATCTACGATCTCCATTAAAAGTTCCTGTCTATCCCTTTTTGATAAATCACCTACAGACATATTAGCTGTATTGTTATTATCAGCTTTCCAAGGTTTCCATCCAGCATTCTTTATTCCATCATGAATACCTCCTAATGCATCGAACATTTCTGAGAATTCATCCTCAATAGCATGCTTGTTCATAAACCAGAAATTTACCACTTCTTTAAGTGACATATCTTCAAATTTATAACCATACCCAGCTTCCTGTAATTCCTTTTGCATTTGAAAGACCATATCAAAAGAATCAAACTCCTGGTTTTCTACTTTTAAATCTGAACAATTGTTATCAGTGTTTGCCATTATATTTACGTGTTTATATTTGATAAGTAATAGTATTACACAGTAATGGGATACCCGTCCAGATATCCCATTTACCAAAGTTAACCATTCTAATAATTAACCAATAAAACCAATTAACCAAAAAAATTGATTATGAATCATAAGCCTAAAACCACTTAGTTGCTTATATATTATAATAGTATAAAGTGTTGTTGTATTGTTGTTGTCCTAAGACTCTAGTATTTATAGCCTAACAAGAAAGGATTAACAAGGATACTATTATAATTTGTTCCTCAATTTTGGGAATTGATACTCATTATAATAATCTAACATCTTATGCAAAGACGAGATTTATTTTATATAGTTATCATAGGTATATTAGCTATAATCCTAAGCATTACACAATGCGGGCGTAAAGGGGAAAGCGAACCAGATATTTATAATTATACAACCGATACAACCTATGCGAGTAAACAATATAAAAAACTATTTGATAGATTAGAAGACCTGGAAGAGGAAGTTACTAAAACACCACCGAGGGATGTAATATATTTTCCTACTCCAGACCCTGAGGAAGTTACCATTGAAAAGGTTCCTGATTCAATATTGGTTTATATAGAAGAATTAGAGGATAGCCTTAGAATAGCTATCTCGGATAAATTTATCAAGAATTACCCCACGTCTAGTAAATTAATAGATTTTGAATTGGGACATGGGGAGTTTAACATTACAACACTTAACACAAATGGGGAAACTAAATCAGAAACAACGCCACTCGATCTTCACGTCTACCAATACTTTTGGAATGATAATAATCTATTTAGAAAAGAAAGAGAAAAACCCTACCAACCCGATAAAACAAATGTATGGAACCAATTATACCTCAACGGGGGATATGACTTCTTCAACCAAGCTCCCAAAGCTGGATTAGATTACTCAATAAAGCTTGGTAGATTTAGGTTAATGGGTGAAGCTAATACATTATTTTATCCGGGTGATTTAAAATTAGAAGGTACCGTTAAATTAGGGTATAGACTATTAAAATAAAAATCTGTATGGCCTCGAAACATGAAAACTTAAATGAGCCAATTACAGCTGAACAATTTAAGCATTTAGAAGATTGTAAAAACGATCCCTTTATATTTTCCAAAAATATTAAAGTTATTAATCCCATACATGGGAAGGTAAGCTTTGATTTATACCCCTATCAAAAAAGGGTTTTGTGGCATTTTCTAAACGATAGGTTTAATATAATCCTTAAATTCAGACAGGCTGGAATTACCGAGCTTATATCATTATATAGTTTATGGTTGGGAATGTACCACCCAAATAAAACTATTGTTATTATATCCATTAAGGATAGGGTAGCTAAGAAAGTACTTAGGAAGATAAAGTACATGTATAAGAATTTACCCAACCACCTTAAGATTAAAATCGTTAATGGTAGAACTGGGGAATTCGGCACTGCCACTGACCTTGAATTTTCAAATGGTTCTACCATATCATCTGTACCTACCACAGAAGATGCTGGTCGTTCAGAGGCTGTATCTTTATTAGTTATCGACGAGGCAGCAATTGTTAGATGGGCTAACCAGATTTGGGCAGCAGCATTTCCCACGTTATCTACAGGTGGTTCTGCTATAGTTAACAGCACACCATACGGGGTAGGTAGTTGGTATCATAAACAATGGGTAGATGCAGTATCCGGGGGTAATAATTTTAATGCCATACGTTTACGTTGGAATATGCACCCAGAAAGGAACCAATTATGGTATGATCAAATGGCTGATTCATTAGGTAAGAGAAGAACAGCTCAAGAGATTGATGGTGACTTCTTAACCTCGGGTCATTCAGTATTCGACCTGGATGATATTAAAGCAATAGAAGATTTATTATTTGAACAACAGGTTATAGAGAGTAGGTTTAAGGGACAATTAAAGATATTTGAAAAACCCCAAAAGGGACAACACTATTATATAGGGGCCGATATATCAACCGGGAGGTCACAAGATTATTCTGCCCTTAGTATAATGGATAGGAACGGAGAAGAAGTAGGCTGTTTCAAAGGTAAAATATCTGTTGACCGTTTTGCAAAGTTACTTATGGAATACGGGTATAAGTATAATAATGCTACTCTAGCTCCGGAAGGTAACGATATTGGTTTAGCGGTTGTAAAATTAATTCAAGCAGCTAACTATCCCAATCTCTATTATAGCACTAAATTATTAAGGAAAAAGGGAAAGAAAAGAGCCGAAACAGAGGATATTCCTGGTTGGCTTACAACAAGTAAGAACAGGACAGTTATTATAGATGAATTAGAACAGGATATCCGTAATGAAGAAGTATATGTAAGGGATCCTTTCTTTGTACAAGAAGCATACACTTTTATATATGATGCTTCAAATAGACCAGTAGCATTGGGTAAAGGTAAAAATAAGGGGGACGAAGAAGATGAAACTTATACAGATGACTCCATTATGGCTAAGGCAATTACCAATTTTACAAGAAAAGGTAAACAGAAAACATTAATCGTATCACCAAGATAATATGAGTTTTAATCTATTGGGTAAAATAAAGACTGATCGACCATTAAAGGAGGTTTCAAAAAAATCTACTCCGGTTGATGCAGCTAAGAAGAAAACAGTATCCGCTCCAGCAGGTAGGGTATCTGAACCCCATGATGCTAACAAGGGATCATGGATACCAGCCATAAACAAGTACAATATAATCAAACCCGATTATACACTTGATGCTATACCCGTAATACGTACTTTATATAAAACACATGAGGATTTAGGTTCAGTATTATTTGATCTAATTCAGTTAACAAATACGGGTCACAACATAAAATTCGATCAGGATATAAACCCAGACCTACAGGATAAGATGAGGGCACACTTAGAAGCCCGTTCCAGTGAGTGGGGTTATGGTACTGCTGGTATAGATGGTTTGATTAATAAATGGGTAGCCCAGATTTGGGTAAGTGGGGCTTTATCTTATGAAATGGTAGCTGATAGAAGGCTAACTAAAGTAGAGTCTTTACCTTTAATTAATCCAGAGACTATACGGTTTGGTTTAAAGAGAGACGGTACCTACATACCCTACCAGAAGGTTAGGGCTATGAAAGGTACCGATATGTTTAAAGAATATATAAAACTAAACCAAGATACCTATTCATACACTTCTTTATATGGGGATGAAGATACCCCTTATGGAGTACCACCTTTCGTGTCAGCCTTGAGCGCAATAGCTACTCAGAAAGACATGAAAGATAACATTAACCATATATTAAATCAATTAGGTTTGCTTGGGTACTTGGAAGCCCGTATGGATAAACCCGAACAAAAACCTAATGAGAGTGATAAAAAATATGGTGAAAGATTGGAACAATTTCTCAACGAAGCTAAGGCTAATGTTTTACAAGGTTTTAAAACTGGGGTATTAGTAGGGTTTCAAGAAGACCACGAATTTGATTTTAAATCAACCACTAAGAATCTAAGTAATGTTGATAGTGTATTTAATATGAACCAGAACCAATTAGCTAATGGTTTAAAATCACCCGCATCATTTCTAGGGTTAGAACAAAAAGGTGGGGAAGGTCAGTTAGGGATAATTTTTACTAAGATGCTTTCCCAATTAAATAATGTGCAAGCAATGTTAGCACATGGTTTAGAAAAAGCTTACAAATTAGAATTAACCCTAGCTGGTTATGATTTTAATGGCTTAAAGGTAGAATTTAATAAATCAACCATTACCGATGACCTTAAGATGTGGCAAGGTAAGGAAATTAAGCAGAGGGTACTTCATGCTCTTTGGGTTGACCGTATTATATCATCCGAACAATATGCTGATGATATGATGTATAAAAAACCACATAAAATAGTTGAACCACCCGAACCCGGGGCTGGAGCTAATGATGGTGCTTCAGATAAGAAGGAAAAAAGAGAAAAAGATAAAGATAAATCTGATCGTAAAGGTAGGGATAAAGGCAATCCACAGCCCAAGAGAAAAGATAGAGACACAAAACCCAAATAATTATGAAATTCGACAAAAATAATAGAACTGGGGAGATTAGACTTGGCTCAGCCCATAGTCTAATGGTTGCTCATAAACCTGAAATAGTAAACATTGAAAAGTTTGCTGAAGAGATTTTATCTGGAGATCGTATCGATACTCAGAATTTTGGTTTATTTGATAACTCAACTCCTAATTATGCAACTTACTATCCGGATGTGAAGGCTGAAGATCTCGAACCTAAGGATGATGAATTTATCATGCCCACCTTTAGGATGTTGTCAGAGACTATAGTATATAAGGGGGCTCCAATTGATTTTGGAAAAAAGGATATATTAAAATCTAGTATGCATTTGTTATTGGGTCAATCTATAAATATTGATCATGAGGTTGCAGTTGGTAATGCTATTGGGGCAGTGTCCCAAGTATTCTGGCAGAACTCATATAAAGATAACAAGGGTAAATTAGTACCAGCTGGTATGAATGCTGTACTAAAGATAGATGGTAAATCAAACCCAAGGATAGCAAGAGGGGTTATGATGAATCCTCCTTCTATTCATTCAAATAGCGTAACCGTTAAATTCGGTTGGGAGCCATCACATAAATTTGAAACCGACGATGAATTTTTTGATAAACTAGGTACCTTTACTAAAAAGGGTGAATTAATAAGGGTAGTTGTGAATTTAATAAAGAGTTATCATGAAACATCTTTAGTATCACACGGAGCTGACCCTTATGCTCAAAAGGTTGGGGATGATGGTAAAATTGTTAACCCAGAATATGCAAGTAGACAATATAGTTTTTCCGCTGATAAACCTATAGCTGGTTTCTTTGAAGTGGATTATAAGAATGAAGAATTTTCTTTATCTTCGGATAAAGCAATACCTAAAGATTTAATTAATATAAGCAATAACGATAATCAGGAAAACATGGAAGAAATTTTAAAGGACCTGGCTTCTGAATTTGATTTCAAAGAAAAAGACCTTACCGAGGATAACTTGGTTGAAAAGTTAAAGGGTAAATTCGACGAAAACAAATCTGGTGATGAATCAGAGGAGCTAACCCAATTGAGAACAAGTAAAGATCAATTGGAAACGGATAAGACCCAGTTGGAAACTAAGAAAACCAAATTGGAGGAAGACCTAGAGAAGGCAACTTTTAACAAAAATCTTTTGGAAAAGGTAACTAAAGAAACCAGGACAGAAGCTGTTAAGCATTTAAAATTAGTTAAGGGGGACGATGTGGATGAAAGCATTGTTAACTTAATCTCCAAATCTGATTACGAAACTGCATCGGCTTTCTTAAATGAGTATTCCAAGGAATCAGATAAGAAATTCTCTGCTTCTTGTAATAAATGTGGTTCTGATGATGTTTCTAGAGCCAAGGCTAAAACCTCTCAAGATGGTTTAATAGGGGATGAAGATGGTAAGAAAGGTAGCCCTTTAAGTGTAAGAGCTAGGTTGAAACAGAAAAATAAAAAGAAAAGCCGCATTTTCCGTAGTGATGAAGAAAAGGAATAGGTTTAAGTTTAACAATCACATTAAAAAATAATAATTATGGCATTGACACAACTTGGGGATAAAACAAGAACCCTAATTTTAAAGAGTGAAAGTCACAAACTTCACCATGCTTTTGAGGCGGCGGCTGTTATTAAGACAGGTCAACCGGTAAAGCTTAATGCTGCTGGGGAAGCTGTACCAGCAGTAGCAGATGAAAAAGCTCGACTTATAATCGGTTATTCGGTACATAATGCTGAAGTTGCTGATGTAGCTACGGTTATGATGAGACCTTATCTAATAGTTTTTGCAGAACCCAAGGCTGCTGTGGATGCAGGTCCAGTAGCCTATGGTGGACAAGCAACTGATGATAGGTTTATGTCGGTAAAAACCGAAGCAGTTGCGGGAGATGGGTCACAAATCGGTTTTGCACTGGATCAATCAACTGGAGCTGATGAAACAATTCGGGTAGCCTTATTTTAATAACCTTTTTTAAAAAACATTTTAAAATGAATATAGAAAAATTTACAGCCTCAAAGTATAACGGCGAAATCGAAGAAATGGTAAAGACCGCCGATTCTTTGAGAAAAGACAAAGATCAACCGCAGGATATCACTCTGTCTGAAATTGTTAAAGAACAATTCGAGATTAGTTATGAAGACCTTCTAGAGGATCTAGGTATTGACCCAACAGTTGATACCATTAATAACATAATGACTCTACCGGGAACAGATGCTCGTTGGATTATCCCAGAGATTATCAGGGATTCAATTCGTATGGGATTAAGAGATGCCCCTATCTGGCCAAATGTTACGGCATCAGAACAGGATATCTCTCAGAAGTCTGTTACTATGCCCTACATTAATATGTCTGATTCAACACCCCGTAAGGTAAACGAGGCTGAGACCATCCCATTAGGGGATATCAGTTACGGAGATAAGTCAGTGAGTACATTTAAAATTGGTCGTGGTATCAAAATCTCTTACGAGGTTAAGATGTATGTTTCACTCGATGTAATCTCTATCTTCTTTCAGGATTTCGGAGTAAGACTTGGTCAAGCTCTAGATACCCTGGCAGTAGATGTATTAGTAAATGGGGATCAAGGCGATGGTTCCGATTCAGCTCCAGTTATAGGGGTTGGTACACCTGGTACTAAAGAGTATAAAGACCTATTGAAAGTGTGGATTAGAGCTTCAAGAATGGGTCGTAGACTTAATACCGTTATTGGAGGAGAGGATGCCGCTCTAGAAACTCTAGATATGCCAGAATTTAAGGAAAGAAAGGCTGGTACTACAGATGCTAACGTGAGTTTGCAAACCCCAGTACCAAGGGATGCCAATTACTTTATTCATGGTAATGTTCCGGCAGATCAGGAAATCTTGGTAGACCCAAGGTATGCATTAATTAAATTTAATGTAATCCCATTACTAATAGAATCTGAAAAGATTGTATCAAATCAAACGGAAGCATTTTATGCTTCCATGACAACAGGGTTTGGTAAGGTATTTAGAGACTCTGCTATTCTAATGGATAGCACTCTAGATTTCTCAACAAATGGTTTCCCTGACTATATGGATGTTGATTCATTCCAAAATATCGTACTAGAGTAAACTCCCCAATTTATATCTAAGTATAAATTAAGTAAGGCCAGTGTATATCTCTGGCCTTACTTGTTTACTAGTACTATTATAATAAAACATTAATATTTAAAAACACGTACAATGGCAAAATCAAAATTTGTTAAACTAGGGGAAAAAGCTTCAATGTTTTTTGATCCCACTTCTGCACTTAAGGTAGTACCTGGTCAGGCCATCGAATTGTCAAATGGCAATAAGAAATCTAAAAGGATTATCAGAGCTATAAAATCCGGACACCTGGACTACGCAGATTCCGACGACCGCGAAGAATTGAATGTATATACTCTAAAGGATTTAGAGAAGGCTAGAGAAGATAAGAAATCTTCTGCTAGGAAGAATGCTAAGGCAGCCGCTGCTGAAAAAAAGGTAGCCAAGGTTAAGGAAGATGAACCTGAAGATGATGAACCCGAAGATGATGGGGATGAGGCGGTTACTAAGGAAAGCCTTCTAAAACTTAAAAAAGATGTTTTGGTTGAAAAGGCACTTGAAGAGGGTTCTGGATATGGTGAGGAAGAATTAGACAGCATGAATAAGAGTCAAATCTCTGATGAAATCCTTGAACTTCTAGAAGAAGAATAAGATGGCTATACCGGTACCATACTTTGGATATTCAAAAGTTGGCCGTACCATTGAGTTCCATAACCTATCATACGATAATCCCACTTCTTTCGAGTGGGATTTCGGTGATGGTTCATCTAAAGTTTTAAGTAAGAATCCCACCCATACTTTTAATGAAGAGGGGTTTTATACTGTAACTCTAACAGCAACTAATGGGGATGGCACATCTGAACCACTTGAGTTATTATTGGGTGTGGGTGATGCCACAGATACCCTTAATTCTACTATACCTCAATTAATCAATCACTATATACCGGCTGAACTACACGCACAGATGGATGGTAAAGCTAAGATTGATAGAATAAATCATTGGCAAAGGTATTTACAACCTTTAGTTTCTGTACCTTATGTAGTGATACCAACAGATACACATAATGAGTTTAAATGGCCGGGGTTAGTTAATACTTTAATAGCTCAATTGGTTGCCTATGACCTTTTACTTATAGGGTTAAATAAATTCCTTATTAATAATGGGAGAACTTACACTGTAACAACCGATACCGAAGTTAGTGTAACAGCTAGACAGGTAAAGGCTATTCAAACAGGCCCAGCAAAGACAGAGTGGTATGAAGGTAAGACAGAAGAGAATACTTCTGAAGATTTTAAAAATGTTGCAGATGCCTACGCTAAAATAATGAGTGGAGAGGGTGCTTTTAACCAAATAAAAGTAGCTGTATGTCAGTTGGCATCCAGGTTATTAATATTCTTACCTATGTGTGAAAATCCTTCAAAGATAAGTCTCGGATTTAAGGTAGCACAAAAATTTGGTAGAAGAGGAGTGGGGGCTTGGCCAATCCATAAAGTTAAATCACAAGGGTAATGAGTCACATGAACCAATCAGATTGGGATGAATATATGGATGTCTTAAATGAATGGCAAAAAGATGCTTTTCAACAACCCCTAACCTGGAAGAGACATCGGGATATAATAGACCCAAATGGTGAAGCCCCAATCCGCAGTCCGGAAATTATAGAGTTAAAGGGATTAATACAATCCAATTATTTTAAGTCATGGCCGGTAACTGATACCAATTCAACAGGCGAGATTGATAAGCAGAGTATATTAGTTTACTTCAATATAGATTACCTAATAGAAAATGGTTGGGCCGATTCAAATGACTACCAATTCAAATTCGATCCCGGATATGATAAATTTATTGTAAATGGTTTAGAGTATAAACCTATGGGGGAAGCACAAGCAGCCCAAGCAAACAACAGACCCATATTTTTATTTATCATCTTAAAAAGAGAAGAGGTAAGTACTGGGGAAGATAAATACTAATCATGGCTAGAAAACCCTTTACAGGTCGTACGGTAACAAGAAGAATCCAAACTCCAACTCCAAAGTTGGAGTTATTTGGTGATTGGGCGAAAACAAGAAGTGTATTTAGTACTATAGATGCAACAATGGCTATTGGTGCTTCAAATGGACAACAGGCTTTTGCTAAAAGGCTAAAGAAACAAGTAAGAAGGTATATAAGAACCAATGGAGCCGGCATAACTCCAGCTTGGGAACCAGTATCCCCAAAGTATGCTAAATTCAAAAGGAGTTTAGGATATGACCCCGGAAACCTATATGTATTATCAGGACTTTATTACAGATCAATAGAAATATGGGGTTCCGGGGGTAATTGGTATACTGGTTTAAAAGCAAATACTAGACATAGTAGAAAAGGGGCTGGTAGATATACACTAGCACAGATAGCTCGTATACTAGAGAGTGGTTCCAGTGTTAGAAATATTAAAGCCAGACCACTATGGACACCAGCTTTTAAAGCTGTGGGTGGAAATGCTGGGGTAAAAGCCCTTGTACTATGGCATGTTAGAGAACAAATAAGTAAAACTTACGGGATAAGACCAAAGGTTACTATATAAATGGAATTACCAAACACTGAAAAATTGATAGAGAGATCAATCTATCATGCACTACGAAAAACGGTAGTAGCCTATGGCTATATTCCTGACGTAGATAATTATGACGTTACAAATCCTAATATAGCTATAGCACAAGCAGAAAGTAGAAGATACTTAGATGATGCTAAAGATATAAAAGATAACAAAGGATTCACTATAGAATTATTTAGTAGTGGTAATTCACAGACAAGGGGAGCATTAAAAGTTCCAAGGATTGTTGTTGAAACCGAAGCATTTCTACCGGGCCAACTAGGAATAGATACTACACATAGTTTTATACCCAATACACAGGATAGTTTTGACAAGATGGATAACAGTTTTCTGTCACAAACCTCTGATTTCTATTTCAATATAAAACTCATAAACAATTCTATAGAACAGCAAAGGGTTTTATATGGTTTAGCTTTAATGACCATACCCAGAAGGGGTTATATGAAATGGGAACATGAACCCGAACTATTACCCTACTCTAATTTGTTTATAAATTTCTTATCACATCATGGACAAGAACATCAACAAGAGGGAATAACAGAAAAGACATATAGATATGAAATATCAGATGTAGTAGAATTGGAACCTACTAAAATTAAAACCATTCCACCCATAATAAGTATAGGTGATAACTTAGATATTAAAGTTATATAAGATGACTCAAGAGCAACAGGATTTAATAGATTACGTATATAACAACTTACCTAGCGACTCAGAGTTGAAGGTGGGTATATTTAAGGATATTATCGAAAAGGTAATATCCTTAGACCTGGTTAATACTCAAATAGACCCCGGTGGCGGCGATGCTAGTGGAACTATAACTCTACAAGGGGTATTAAATAATGGGTCAGTAGCCAATGTAAGTAAGTTAATTGATATAATCTCAAATAATTTTACTGTAAGTGCTACAGGGTTATTACAATTAAAGGATACGAGTAATTTAACACTGGAAAATGGGTCAGTATTAAATTTGAATAACCTGGGTATAAGTGGTATAAATGGTTCATTAGATTTAGGTAATGATACGGATATACTAATAACCCTATCAGCAATGTTGATACAGGATTCTGTATTAAACATGGATAATTCCCAAATAGATTTACAGAGTGTACAAATATCAGGTACACCAGAAACTATTTCTTTAGGTACACCAGGTGGTAATAGTTTTATGTTTCACCACGGTCAAACTAATCCGGGTGTAATAGAATATAATGGTACCTTCCTAAAACTAGAAAATGGACAAATAAAATGGAGTAACCAAATAAATACGGGATACTCTACAGCCTTATCATCCAGTAGTGAAAGTACAATCAATGTAGCTAAGATAGCCTTTATACCATTAGTGGATTGGGAAAATCTACAAGAAGTTGATAAAGTAGCTGGTACCTTCTATATGCCAATAACATTTCCCTCTGGTCCAGAAGGATCAGTGGGACCAGAAGGATCAATAGGTCTACCAGGCCCAGAGGGACCGGAGGGACCACAAGGACCTTTCGGCCCAGAAGGAATACAGGGTATAGAAGGTCCAATAGGATTAGATGGACCGATAGGCCCGGGAGGTCCAATAGGGTTAACTGGTGATAAGGGAGATTCCGGGATATCCGGTCCACAAGGTGAATCGGGTATAGAAGGAACACCAGGTACTTCTATTGGTAGTATAAAAGGTGAATACCCTACAGAAGAAGATTTAAACATTGCCCACCCAACAGGTAATATAGGAGATGGTTATTTAATACCAGATTCAGACCCCTGCTCTTATTTTAAGAACTTATGGATATGGGATGATATAAATGCTAAATGGGTAAACGTAGGTAGAGTACAAGGGCCTAAGGGTCAGGAAGGACCCATAGGCCCAGAAGGTAAAGGTTTAGAATTTATCTGGACGGGTGATAAATTGGGGGTTAGAACACAAGGCGATTTAACTTGGGTTTATGGGCCATCACTTACAGGTCCAGAAGGAATACCTGGTCCAGTAGGTCCAGAAGGAATACCTGGTCCAGTAGGTCCAGAAGGAATACAAGGTGACCAAGGACCCCAAGGATTAGAAGGTCAACTAGGATTAGTGGGACCAGAAGGCACAGAAGGGGATAAAGGTGACCAAGGTATACCAGGGTCTATTGGACCAGAAGGCCCACAGGGACCACCTGGAATGGTTGAAATAGAAGGTTTAGGTTACAGGCCACTTCCTGATGGCGGCAACACAACCGATACAGGTCAAACTTTTCGTGATGATATTGATGAGAATGAGATTGAAATAACCGATTTACAGCTTGAAGTAAGCAATATACATATACCTGAAATTGTAGATGCTCTCACTTCTACTTTTGCGGATAAAACCCTATCAGCCAATATGGGGAGGGTTCTTATGAGTTTCATTGACGATATTAACGTATTTCTGAATGGAGACGATATTAACCTTGACCAGATAAAAGAAATATCAGATTACATTAAGCAAAACGCTTCTGACTTAGAGAATCTAACTATATCAAATATTGCAGGGTTACTATCTGCCCTGGCCGGTAAAGAAGATAAGTTTTCAAAGAACACAGCATTCAATAAGAATTTCGGAACAGGGCAAAATGATGTGATGCCTGGCAACTTTGTTTTGGCAATTGATAAAACCAATTGGAACGCAAAAGAAACTCCCGCAGGAGCACAAGCTAAAGCAAACGCTAAAGTAGAAGATCAAATAATAAATGGGGTAATTGACAAAGCCCCTTCTCAAAATGTGGTGTTTGATAAATTGGCAGGGAAAGTGGATAATAGCCAAGTGCTTACCGATGTACCACCAGGAGCATTATTCACAGATAATGATACGGTTTACGACGATACTACCATTCAAAATGAAGTAACCAACAATTCAGATGCCAGACATTCTCACTTAAATAAACCAACTTTAGATAATTTCGGGGAAGATGTAAATGGACTTCCTACATACAATGGGGTCAAGGTAGATACAACGATAGCCCAGAGAGATGTCTATGACGGACTAAATAGCACAGATAATA
>JGI1221J13441_10000876_pt1 | contig 13070 bp, 12 predicted proteins | sample LakVidmifraction_4_FD_13441 | JGI IMG/M metagenome (IMG submission 13441) | reverse complement strand
TATTTCCAGTTCGTTTTGATTGGCTGAAAGCACAATTGGGAATGTGAATTTATATCCGAATTTTGAAGCATAGCGTTTCTTGAATTCATCCAAATACAGGATTTCCATCGAAAGATCACTTGCTTCCCTGAAATCTTTCCAGGTTTTATCCTCCTTAAAAACACCTGTTTTTAGCAACCATATTTTATGGAAGCTTGAGGTTTTATCTTAGTACGCAACTATTTTTTAATTGGGAAGAATATTAACACGATAATAAAAGACTAAAAGGTATTTTATTGCTATTTTTGTACTTTAATTATAACCGAAACTTAAAGCCATGAATATCACCAAAGAAAATACTGTAGCAGAAGTTGTTGCCCAAAACATGGGTGCAGACCACATTTTTAGTAAATATAAAATAGATTTTTGTTGCGGAGGAGGAGTAATGCTTGAAACTGCCTGTAATGATAGTGGCGTTGAATTTGAAGTTTTGAAAAAAGAAATTGAAACCATAACTAACAAAATTTCAAACGACTCAAAGGTTTAGGAATTTATAATTANCCATTTACTAAAAATTAAAAATCTCAAAAAATGAATGCTTTTTTATCAACCGTAGAAAAATTACCAAAAGGACATCCTTTAGAAGTATATTACAGAGAAAGTGCCTTAATTCAAACTATTTTAGTGGAATTGACTGAAGCAAATCCTGTGGAGGAATTTTCAAAGATATTTTAATATTTTCAATCAGTTAACCACTATTGAAAAAAGATTTTCCCGCAAAGAAAATCAGTTGTTTCCTTATTTGGAAAAATACGGATGGGAAGGGCCAAGTCAGGGAATGTGGTCTTTTCATGACAATTTAAGGGCTCAAATAAGATTGTTAAATGAATACAATTCTGAAAAAAATACCACCAAAATTATTGAAAACATTCCTTATTTGGTTGATGGAATTAAACGTTTGTTGAGCATAGAAGATTTGCGGTTGTTTCCAAATTCAATGGAGTTGTTGTCCGAAGAAGATTGGAAAGAGTTTTACACCGGAGATGAAGAAATTGGATGGATGTTGTTGGTAAAACCAACGCCGTATCCTGCAATTGTTGAGGAAAAATATGTACATCCCAGTGAAGATTTCGCGCAACGCGATTTGTCTTTTTCTTTGGACAATACCTTTCATTACGATGAAGGTTATATGACGCCAGAGCAGGTGAATTTGTTGTTGCGTTTTTTACCCGTTGATATTACATATGTTGATGAAAATGATAAAGTTGTATTTTACAACAGAGGTGATGACAGGGTTTTTCCAAGAAGCAAAGGTATTATAGGCCGCGAAGTTCGTTTTTGCCATCCTCCAAAAAGTGTGGATATGGTTTTGCGAATTGTGGCCGAATTTAAAGCGGGAACAAAAGACGTTGCCGAGTTTTGGTTCAATTTTAAAGGAAGAATAATTCATATCAGGTATTTTGCCATCCGCGATAACGAAAAAAAATATAAAGGCGTAATTGAGATGTCTCAGGACATTACTGAAATTCAAAAATTGGAAGGTCAAAAAAGATTGCTGGACTGGGATTAAACATTTTAAATATGGAGTTACTATCAATAAATAATAAAAATTTATTTTAATGGTTTGCTTCTAATCAAATCCAAAACACCATTGATAAAAGTTAAGGGATGCATTGGGTTTCCGGGAACGTACAGGTCTATTTTATGTGTTTCCAAAAAACTTCTGTCCAGGGCGGGACTATCCGTAAAAATTCCTCCGCTAATGGCATCTGTTCCGGCAAGGATTATAATTTTTGGCTCAGGCATGGCGTCGTAACAAATTTGCAGTGGTTCTGCCATACTTTTTGTTATGGGACCGGTAATCACGATCCCGTCGGCGTGGCGTGGGGAAGGCACAAATTCAATTCCAAAGCGTCCCATATCAAAGTTGACATTGCTACACGCGCCAAGTTCCAATTCACAACTTCCGTCTCCTCCGGCACAAACCTGGCGCAGTTTTAGGGAACCGCTAAAATAGTTGCTTATTTCTTTCCGAATCAATTCCGGATTTAATGAAACAGGAACATCCTGGCCTTCTATTACCACCAATCCTTCACGATTATTTGTAGCTATTTTGTAGTCTTTTGTAAACTTTATTTTGTTGGGAAATGCAAGCGCGCACTCTCCGCAAAAAGTGCATTTCCCCAAATCGATTTGCACCGGGTTTATGGAAATTGCCTTGGTTGGGCAAACTTCCGCAAGTGCTTTTTCGTCCACTTTTTCATTGCTGATGATGGGCCGTCCCCTGAAAATACCGGGAATTTCAACATTGGTGACATCTGGAATATATTGTTTTCCCTGGTGGAGAAGTATTTTTAAATTGTTAATCATGATTTCTGTTTTTTACCTGAAATTATAAATCGTGTCCGCAATACGATAAATCGAAACTTTTGTTGCTTATTGGAAAATCTGAAATTTCATTATTTCGAACTGCCATGGCCAATGCCAGGAAATTGTGAAAAGAAGCGTCTTTTATTTTGTAGTGCAGCAATTCTCCATTTTCATCGGTTATGGCACAGTGACAAATTTCCCCGCGCCAGCCTTCAACCAACGAAAGTGCAAATGAATTTGGTGTGGGATTGGCAAGCGGTTTTCGGTTTAAGTTTTCAGAAGGAATTCCGGTAATAAGATCCCTGATATATTTAATGGATTGTTTTACCTCCTCTCTTCTAATTTGCGCGCGGGAATAAACATCTCCGTGGTGTTTTAAAATAGGTTGATGAGATAACCCAGGGTAAAGGTTGGAAGGATGTGAAGTTCTTATATCGCGGTTTATATTGGTCATTCTGGCTGCCATTCCCACTAATCCGATGTTTTTTCCAATTTCGTGGGTTACGATCCCTGTTTTCTCAAACCTTCCCAAAACGGTGGGTGCGCCAAAAGTTTCTGTACTCATTTCATCAAAATCGGGTTCGAATTTATCCAATACGATTTTTAAGGTTTCAGCCAATTCTGCTGTAAAAGGAAAATTGTTTTTTCCAGCGCGAATTAAGCTTTTCGCGATCCTATTGCCGCACCATTGCTGAAAAAAGTTGATAATTGGGGTTCTGAGCCTTCCAAAGACGGAACTGCCTAATTGATAGCCAACATCAGTGCACATTCCGCTTAAATCGCCGGTATGAAGAGCAATGCGTTCCAGCTCCAATGCGAGGGTTCTCGAAAAATTCAAATCCAGATCAGTTTCCTCATTGCATAAAGTTTCCCATAAATTAGCAAAGGCGGTAGTGTGGCCAACAACGGAATCCCCGGAAATGTTTTCGGCCAGGGTGTGACGCTCAATTAATTTTTTCTTCTGAAGAAATAAATTTTCAATACCCCTGTGCTGATACCCCAACTGAATTTCAAGATGAAGGATTTGCTCCCCGTTACAGATAAACCGAAAATGTCCCGGCTCAATAATTCCTGCGTGAATAGGGCCAACCCCCACTTCGTGTAATTCTTCGCTTTCAATCTTAAAAAACGGATATTTTGGGATAGTGCTATTTTTATCTGATTGATTGAATGGAAAACGAACCGGCTTGAGCCATGGATGGTTGGTAAATGCTATGCCGAAATTTTCGTGGATTTCCCTTTCAAACTTTTCAAAGGCGAGATGATGTTCGCTAAATGAAGCCAGTGGGGTTTGAAAATCCACTAAAGAGGAGGATACATTGATAAGCCCTTTTTTATCGTCTGCGACACAACAAATAAGTTTTATTTTACCCTCAATTGGAATTCCGTAATAATTCACGCAATGATTTTCTTCATCTATCAACAACGAAGTATTGTAGGTTAAAAATTGCTGATATTCCAATACAGGAATAGCATTTAAAGCGATTTGCTGATTGTTTTTTATGGAAATAGCGTTCATATCTATTGAGGTAAATTTTTAACGGCTTCATTTATCAAATCAACCATTTCTTGAGGCGGGTTCAGTCCCAGATATACAACCAAACCCAACAAAATGAATTGGGAAATGGATTCGTAAGGTTTAATTCGTTCCAGATTTTCCTCTTTAAAACCGACCGCAGGTGTGAATAAGAGTTTAAAGATATTTTTTCCGAAAGCCCAAATAATTATGGTGAGCATTAATAACACAAAAATAAGGACAAAAAGATAATGGGCTTCAAACAAGGAACGGAATATCAGGAATTCACTCACAAACATTCCCGAAGGCGGCATTGCTGTTGCCGAGATAAATCCCAAAAGAATAACCATTGCGCCGGTAAGATTGAATTTGAAGTAATTCCCAACATCATAAATGCTCTTGCTCTTGAAGATTCTGTAAATTTGTCCCATTTGGAAAAACAAACTCGATTTTACAAAGGAATGCAGTATAATATGAAGTATTGCGGCATAATAGCCAATACCTCCAGCGGCAATTCCAAGCATCACAATTCCCATATGCTCAATACTGGAATAAGCTAACATTCTTTTGATGTTTTTGACTTTTATCATATAAACCGTGGCGATAAAAATTGAAAGTACGGCAGAGATCATAATGATATTATTGGCCCAGGAATGAAGCGTGGTTTGCGCTATGATTTCATAAAAGCGGAAAATCCCCACAAAACCTACATTCATTAAAACACTTGACAATAATGCTCCGGCTGGGGAAGGTGCTTTGTCTTTTGCGTCTATTCCGGCGGTGTACATTGGCACAAGCCCTATTTTGGCGGTATATCCGGTAAAAATAAAGATAAAAGCCAATTGCAACCAAAAAGTGTCCAATTCTGAAGCCCTTTTTAATAAGGAAGTAAAAGTAAGATTGTTATCTCCAACTTCCTGAACGGCGATACTCAAAAATAAAATGCCTATAAATACAAAGGTGATGCTGATGGAACAAACAAAAATGTATTTCCAGGTGCCTTCCAGGGTGCGCAAATTTCGGCGGTGATAAATAAGTGCCGAAGCAGAAAGTGTTGTAAGCTCCACAAAAATCCACGCTACCGCGATATGGTTGGAAAGGTATGCAAGACTTAATGCAAAAATGAGCACAACCATAGAGGCGTAATACATCGCCCTGTTCCTGGGAATGTCTTCATTTTTTGAAAAGAAAACATACGAGTGGTAAAATGCCGGGACAGCGATAATACTGATAGTGAAGAGCAATAAAATACCAATTGCATCCGGCAGAAAATAAACAAATTCCACCGTGTTTTGATGATTGTATTCGTAGATGGTAAATACCCACTGAAGCAGGAGAAAAACACCCACCAGCAAATAATTTATTTTTTTATTCCTGTTAAAGAACAGGGAAATACAAATTATAATGGCTCCAATTAAATATAGTATGGTCATGTTTTGAATTATGTTATTTGTCTGTAAGTACTTAGTTTTTAAAATAAAAATGATTTAAGAACAAGGAATACCGATTTTTCATTCTCTATTTTTTCATTCTCTATTTTTTTATTCTTTATTTCTTATTACTCTGATTATTCTTTTTGGAGTTTCTAGGCTTTCTACGAAAATAACCATCAACTCATTGCTTTCGCCCAGAGCTAGGTTAATTTTTCTTCTCCTACAAAAAGTTTTGTGCGATAGATAATTTTCAAATAGATATTACTTTCCTTTAATTCCTTCAGCACGATTTTTATTTTATGGATAAAATCCCTTTGTGATGCTCCATTTTGTGCCTCACCATAATTTAATGCCGGTGATGTTCCTGAACGCAAAAATTGACGGGACAATTGCTTTGCTGCTTTTCCATCAGGCATCGTTGAAATAATTTCTACAATCATTACAGCAAAATTTATCAATCTTTCCTCAAGGTTGCGTTTATTCATATTATTCGTTTTAATTTCAATTTGGATACTTCAAAAATCATTAATCCTTGTGCTTATTTAATTTTTTTATCTCCAAACTCCTTTAATCTTTCAGGTTTTTTAATTGTCCTGCATCAACATCTTTCAGGACATCCCCTATTTTGTTGACAAAAATCCCAAGTAGTAATACAGTTATAAATAGATCGAGTAAAATGCCGGTATTTACCATCATGGGCATTTCGTTACCTACGGCAAGGGATAAAATAAAAACTCCGTTTTCTATTACCAGAAATCCCATCACGTGGGTCAGAATCTTTTTTCGGGTGCCAATAATGTATAAACCTGTGAATAATGAGGACAACGCTGCGACAAAATAAACTTTGTTCAGTTGGGAATCTTCAATGGTATTCGACAATAAAAAGGTGATTACAACAATGCTGGTTACCACAATCAAGGATATGAAATTGGGGACATAGGGTTCTGCCTCGCGGGTAATCTCATTTTTTTGAATTACATATTTCAGAAATAAAGGAACCGCGATGGTTTTAAAAACAATGGTCTCCAGAAGTATGAAGGTGAGGTTAAGCGGGCTCATTTCACCCAGCTCGATAAAGCTCACCCAAAAAAGTATAATTCCTTGGAAAGCAAGGATCTTGACATAACTCATCAGTCGATTGGCTATGCTTAGATAGATAAGCGACATTGCGAATATGATTAATAATACATTGGTCATTTTTTATGTTTTTTAAATCAAATTGATATCAAATTTTTGTTTCTATATACAATCCTGAGATTGTCACGAAGTCACTAAGGCTCTATGGTTCACAAAGTTTTAAAGAACCATCCGTTTAATTCCATCTTTTATTATTGGCACATTGGCCTAATCCTTCTTCAAATATGTTATTTTCAAAAACAATAGGAATGTCCAATTGACGCTTGACAAAAAAACTGTCCTTTGTACGAATATGGCAAAGGCGTACTTTATAAACTTTTTCAAATAATCCTGGCCCAAGTGCCTTGTGATCAAAATATGTGGCATTTACAATTTCTTTCCCAATGGACTCTTCTTCCGGACTAAGCGGCTTATGTTTTTCTTTGTGTAACTTTGGCTCTTCTTGTCTTTGTGGCATTATTTTTTATGTTTAAATCAACATTCATGTCTTTTCTATATAAATTTCCCCATTATCAGCAAAACCCCGAAAAAAATCAATATTGAAATAGAGGTGAGGGTAAATATAAATTGAGGGTTGTTTCCCATTCTAAATCGTGCTGAAAACGATTCCAAAATCCCCACCACAATGGCGAATATGATTTGAACTCCTAAAAATATAAGGATTGAGATTAAGATCGAAAAGGTGCCGGTAAAAAAATTGGCGATAAGAGCCCCGTACATCGCAAATTTCAGGTTTGTGCCATACAGGATCATTCCCAGGTCAAAACCACTGTTGTCCAGGATCATCACTTCATGAACCATAGTTAGCTCCAAATGAGTTTTGGGATCGTCAACTGGCATACGGCTGTTTTCGATCATGGCGATCATCACTAAAACGAAGGTCGCCAATGCGCCAAGAGCATAAGAAATATATGAACCAAAATGAAGAGAAACAAATATTTCGTGAAATGAAGTATTACCGGTATAGAGCGCAAAAGATCCCATCAAAATAAAGAAGGAGGGTTCTGCCAGCATAGAATACAAGGCTTCACGGCTTGCTCCCATGCCTTCAAAACTACTTCCTGTATCCAGCGCGCCAATTATGCTAAAGAATTTTCCGAGGGCCAATACATAGGCGAAAAACACAAAATCGCCATCAAAGGAAATAATTCCTTTGTATTCGCCAAACGGGATCACCATAATGGCCATAATGATAGAAGCGAAATAAATGCTTGGCGCGATCTGAAAAATAAAGCTGGTCGTGTTGCTGTACACAGTTCCTTTTTTCCACAACCGGAACACGTCTTTCATAGGTTGAAACAACCCCGGTCCTTTTCTGCCTGAAGCGATGCTTTTAGTTCTTATCACAATCCCCATAAAAAACAAACTTGTGAGCAATATCAATACAAGGCTTATCATATTATATTTGGTTTAAAAAGTAAATTATTTTTTTCAAGGCTTCATACAAAACTGGAAAGGCAATTATCAATGTTATAAAAACGCTCCCGTAAAGCACATAAAACTGGATATTTCCATTTTGCAGAAATCTGAATTTTCCGAAGATAAATTTCAAACGTCTCCAGGGAATATCGATGAACCATTCTTCGATTTTGTCATGAGGATGGGTTTCGTGCCAACCCGAAACAGGGAAAATTCCTTCTATTTCGATTTTCTTTTTTCTAACCGACAAAACAGGTTCGGCAAGCTTTCGGTAGGACCGGATAAAGGAACTGGCAGTATATTGCATTTTTTGAGTTTCACCAGTATATCCGCAACCCCAGGTAGTAGAAATTATTCGCGGTTTTTGTGCAGTGACCGCTTTTCTGATAAAGAATATGAGCAAACCTAAAACAATAAATCCCGCTGCGCTAAATCCTATCGCTTGCATGGTTTCAGTAATTTTAACAGATTGCGCAAAATCTCCGGTAAAATTCATCTTGTCTGAATACAATCTGAGCGGCTCACTCAACAATGAAAAGAAAAATTTTGGAAACAAGCCGATGGCTAAAATCAATGCTGAAATCATATACATTGGCACCAGTTTTCCGGTGTTGGATTCTATGGGAGTTTCTTGAAAATGATGTCTTGGGTTTCCTAAAAATATGCTGCCAAATGCCTTGGTGAAGCAAAGAATTGCAAGCCCGCCAATGAGCACCATGCCAAAAACAGAAAACAGAAGCACGACAATATTGTGCATAGCTTTGTTTGCCATTCCGTCAAACAAACCGGAATAAATGAGGAATTCAGATACAAATCCGTTAAAAGGAGGAAGACCGCAAATAGCAAGGGCGGCAATCAGGAATAAGATTGTAGTATGTGGCATTCGTTTTACAAGACCTCCAAGATGTTCAATATTCATGGTGTGTGTGGCCTGATACACATTTCCGGCAGCATAAAAAAGCAGGGATTTAAATAAAGAATGATTGAGCACGTGAAGCAGCGCTCCACCAAAGCCAAGCAAAATTAAAGTGATGTTTTGTTGTCCTATTCCCAATGTTCCTAAACCGATTCCTATTCCAATAATACCGATGTTTTCAATGCTGTGATAGGCGAGGAGTTTCTTTAAATTGTGCTGCAGTATGGCGAGCATCACCCCGTAAACACCTGAGATAACCGAAAAAACGAGAATAATATATCCCAATACGATATAATCGGTTTGAATAAGCTGCAACATTCTGAGAATTCCAAAGATCCCAATTTTTATGATCACACCAGACATTACTCCCGAAATATGAGAAGGCGAGGCAGGATGTGCATAGGGAAGCCAGGTGTGAAAAGGCACAAATCCGGCTTTAATGGCGAAACCGATGAAAAAGCAGAGAAACAATCCCAAACTTACAATGGGAGGAAAGCTCGAAGAAAATTGACTTATGGCATCAAAATCATAAGAACCTGTGCGGTAATACACCCAAATAAAACCTAAGGTCAGAAATAAAACCCCTACGTGCGATTGGATAAGAAAATTGAGTCCGGCCTTCAGGGTATCCTGTTTGTAATATTCAAAAATGATGAGCACAAAACTGGACAGCGTCATAATTTCCCAGGCAAACAAGAACACCAGGGAATTTTGGATCACGCAAATTGCGGTAAGTGATGCCTGAGCCAAAAGAAATGCAAGACAATGTAAAGAGATATTGGAGGTTTGTTTTCTGTAAGTTTTCATGTAATACAACCCATAAAACGCCCCGGTGAACATGGTGAAGTTGATTAACAATATAAACCAGCCGGACAAAGCATCGATCCTGATGGGGATAGCTCCGGTTACAATAGAACCGGGGAAGATATATTCCAATTTTTCTCCCAACAAGGCCGGAAAAGCAAGATATCCACTCAAAATAGCATTAAAGATCACCAGAGAAAGCGTACTTATTCCCTTCCATTTCACATTTAGAAATGGAATCAGCAGAAGTGACAGTATCAATATTGCTATATATGTTTGGATATAGGCCATTAAATTAGGTTAAATATGGTTCCAAAAAAGACCAGGAGAATAAAGAACAACCCATACATCACGTACATTTGAACTCTTCCATTTTGTATAAATTGAAAATAATTCAAGAAGAAAAGCAATTGTTTTGTAGCCTTTTCGAATATGGTATTTTCAAATAAATCTACATAATGCGAGGTGTGTTGCCTTGTTTGCGGGAAAATTTCCCCCGCTTCAATTTCAGTGTATTTTTTCTTTTCATTCACAATAAATCCCAGCAGTTTGCTCAGGCTTTTAGAAAAGGATTTCCCGGTATATTGCATATGCACATTTGCTGCGACATATCCGCAACCCCAGGTGGCATTTTTTCGTGAAGGCTGAAGTCCTGTAAAATAATTTCTCAAAAGATAAATTCCAATAAGCAGGGCTAAAAACAACATGGAATACCTGCCCACATTTCCCATGAGTGTTATCATAGGGTTGAAATCTTCTATATCAATCAGACTGGAAGCAGGCAACACTGATTGTATAAGCTGAAGGCTCACGGAAAAATAAAACTGCGGAAACAATCCGATAGATAGCATAATGGCAACAATAAAATATTGAGGAAATCGCATCCATAAAGAAACTTCGGAAGGGGGATTGTGTAATTCCTGACGCGGGTTTCCTAAAAATACTGTCCCAAAGGTTTTTGTAAAGGTCAGCAATGAAAGTCCTCCTATAAAAGCCAGACTCGCAAGCGAAAGGATCATCAAGGTAGAATGCGTGAGTCCAATAGTATTTATTCCGTTCAAGAATCCGCTGTAGATCAAAAATTCTGAAATAAAACCGTTCAATGGAGGCAAACCACCAATAGCGAGCGAACCAATAAGAAACAAGCTTGCCGTTTGAGGCATTTGGTGGATGAGTCCGCCCAATTTTTCCATATCGCGGGTATGGGTTTGCTGATATACGGAACCAACAGAGAAAAACAACAAGGATTTAAATAAAGAGTGGTTTAAGGTGTGCAACAACGCACCACTAAGTCCAATTACCATAAGCATTGTATTGTTGAACCCTGCGCCGATAAGGAACAATCCGATTCCGGCTCCAATAATTCCTATGTTTTCAATGGTGCAATACGCCAGCATTTTTTTAAAATCCCGGTGAACGCTCGCGTTTAAAATGCCAAAAACGCCGGTGATTATAGAAATTATCAGCAGTAATTCTCCAATGAGCAGCAATTCGCTTTCCAGCATTAATGCCACCCGAATAATTCCGTAAATTCCCAGTTTTACGATCACACCAGACATAACTCCCGAAATATGGGAAGGTGCAGCGGGATGTGCGTGTGGAAGCCAGGAATGCAGCGGAACAAAGCCCGCTTTGATCCCAAATCCAATAAAAAAAAGCAAGAACAACCAGGCGTTAAAATTGGCGCCAAAATAATCGCTTATTGCAATAAAATCAAACGAACAACTTGCAAAATATACCCAGATAAACGCTACAGTTAAAAAAGCGACTCCAATGTGCATTTGCACCATATAATTGACACCCGCTTTCAGGGTTTCTTTTTTCTCATGTTCAAAAATCACCAGAAATAGGGAGGATAAGGACATCAACTCCCAGGCAATAAGAAATGCCAAACTGTGTTGTAACATACAAACCCAAAGCATTGAAGTTTGAAAAACAAGAAACAGCGTCCAGTGCAAGGAAAGATTCGCTTTTTGCTCTTTGTAAGGTTTCATATAGCCAATTCCGTAAAAAGCGCCGTTTATACAGGTTAAATTGATGATGAGTATAAACCAGGCAGACAAGGCATCAATACGTAAGGGAATATCCCCGAAAAATGCAGATCCTGGTAATGAAATATCCATTGAATTTCCCAAAAGAGCATTTATGGCCGGGATGGAGGTCGTAATTGCTACCAGGAATACAAAAAGCAAATTGGAGAAAGCTTTTATTTTTGAAGGTAATAAAGGAATACTGAGAATCCCTATACCAGCTGCAACTGCCGATGACATTATCAGCCAAAAATTATCCATACTATTAATATGTCTTAAGTCTAAAAATTCAGTTAGGATATCCTTTGAAAGATGAAAATACCCATTAATTTTATCAAATTTATGCAAACATTTTCACCACTGGAGGAAGAATTTTTCTTGGAGATGTTTTAAATCTGAAAAGAGAAAATTTGACAGTGCAAAATTGGGGATTTTAATTCAGAAAACCTTAATGAAAACCATATTTTATTAACTATTTTAACAATAAAAATATTCAGTTTTTGAATTTTTATTGTGGAATAACCCGGAAATGTTAATACAATTAGGTTATGTTTTATAAAAAAGGAGAAAACTTACTGTTTTAACTGTAAATGCCGCTAAGATTTCGCTAAGGTCCCAAAGGTGTTGAATTTATCGGCAGAAATTCATTCATTGTCATTTTTAACGAGCCATTTCCCTTTGTTTGTCATTCTGAACAAGCTTTTGGTCGAGGAAGAATCCCTACTGCGTGGTTGAAGGTATGAGTAGTGACAGTTTTTTCGGCTTTCATATATGATTCGCCCATTGAGTACGCGGGATTCTTCACTTTGTTCAGGATGACAAGCCAGGGGTGTTTTTTGTCATTCTTAACGAATCATTCCCCTTTGTTTGTCATCCTGAACGAGCTTTTGGGCGAGGAAGAATCACTACTGGGTGGGGGAAGATATGAGGAGTGACAGTTTTTTCGGCTTTTAAACATGATTCGCCCATTGAGTACGCGGGATTCTTCAATGCGTTCAGGATGACAAGCCAGGGGTGTTTTTGTTTTTATGAACACGTCTTTCTTTTTTATAGAATACAATCTAATAAATCAAACATTCAAAGTACCAAAACAAAATACTGTTAGCTATAAATTTCAAATGAAAACTCAATGCAATTAATTTATTATAAAATACTTACATATATTATAATAAATTCATTTTGTTATTTATATATATAATCATTTATTACAAACTAGTTTGTCAAATTAAACTTATGTAGCATATTTGCATTGTAACTAAAACAAAATACCATGTGTGGAATTGTATGTGCATTTGATTTGAAAGAGAAGGCAGAGGTATTAAGACCTCAAATTTTGGAAATGTCTAAAAAAGTCCGTCACCGCGGACCTGATTGGAGCGGTGTTTATTCAAATGATAAAGCGGTATTGGCTCACGAAAGATTGTCAATTGTTGACCCTGTTTCCGGGAAACAGCCTTTATTAAGTG
>JGI1221J13441_10000875_pt1 | contig 13094 bp, 10 predicted proteins | sample LakVidmifraction_4_FD_13441 | JGI IMG/M metagenome (IMG submission 13441) | reverse complement strand
TTTTTAGAGTAGCATAGCCATAGCTACGGTAAGAAAAAAAGACAAAAGTAGGGAGCAAAATGCGAAATTTGGAGGTAAAAGAAAAAGTCAAGACGGGTTCATAAATTAGACGATGAGTATGATAATCTACTACAAAAGGAAAAATTTAAATGCACAGTTGATTTACGGAATAATATCCCTTCTTTTTGGGATAACCGGATTTATTTCCGACACAAAATCTTTTTTCATTATTGCATGGTTGTTGTTGGGACTTGTACAAATTGGCACCTGGTACTACAAGCAGAAATATCAATACCTAAATATTGAAGAAAACAGACTTACCAAAAACGCTCTTTTTCCAAAAAGTGTAGCGTTTAACGAACTTAGCGCGATTAGAAAATATAAAAACAGCTTTTTGCTGGAATCAAAAAATCAAAGCATTCGAATTCATAAAGATATCATTGCTACCGATTCGTTTTATAAACTCACCGATCTTCTTAATAAAATTGAGCTTAAACCTCAGCAAGCTCAAGCTTAATTTCTCTACGTGGTCTCTCTATATGAAGGCTTTACAATAAGCTTTAAGAACTCTGATTGCAGTTTTTTTGCTACTAAGAAAGTAAATCATAGAATTCACAAAGAAAACGCTTTTGGACCTAGTGTTTCCCCTGGAGTCTTAGCGTCTTTGTGGCTCAATCTGGATTGTGATTAATCTTATCTAGCCAAGAAGACACAAAGGAAAAAGATGTTGACTTGTGTTTCTAATTTTACAAGCGTGCAGTTTGCAGTACTTGTTTACTGCTTACTGCTACTGCCTACTATTTTTTCTTTTTGCCACTAAGGCACTAAACCACCAAGATGCACAAAGAAAACATATTGGACTTAGTGCTTTTCTTAGTGTCTTGGAGTCTTTGTGGCTCACCAGTAATAGTGATTATTTTTCTCTCTTCGTCAAGTCAGCCGCACAAGAACCACGGGATTTTACTTTTTCATCTCAAGTTTTTTTGCTAGGCTTTTGGACGTTTTTTACAACTTTAAACACACAAAACTCCATTATGAATCAATTCTAGTTCACGATAATATTGGTCCTATCCAGGCCTGTGTTTCCGGTTACAGGGTCGTATGCGTAAACCGTAAGCGTATAAATACCTTTTTCAAGTTTGGTATTTAATTTGAAAGTGCTGGATTTTTCAGTTGCCTTTAAAGCTATTTCTTTGCTTTCCCCCTCTTCTGAAGTGATAAGCGCTTTAATTTCATATTGATTGGCATCCCAGGTACCGTCTTCAGTTACCGGGCAACCACACATCATTACCACATTCGCTTTAATGGTAATTTCTTTAGAAGCGGCTAAACTTTCATGAGTCTGCGGAGAAAGAATATCTACCACAAAACCCGGAACTTCCAAAATTACTCCGTCGCCCGAAATATCTTTTCCGGGGATTACCCAAATTTGGGTAGTAGATAAAACTCTGGCTTGCTTTTTATTTATAGGCGCATGGGCCTCCACCGTCACAAATGTAGGTTGCGTTATATCGAGTTTGGCTTCAAAACCAGCGGCATTTTCATCGCTTATCTTTTCGTATCTTTTTCGGGGTTTCTTCACAATTAACTCGGTGTTTCCCGTGCTGCCAGCGGTAATCCCCTGGTCCATGATTTCGCCTGTTTCAGCGTTACGAACAATAATTTTTGCGCCGCCAATAGAGGTGCCTATAAATTTAGCGTCTTTAGCAAGTGCTCTAACCATTACACTGGTTTCTTGAGCAAGCAAGCTTCCGCCGAAAAATAAAAAAAGGCTAAACAGACTAAGTATTGAAATTCTAATTTTAGGGTTCATAAACTATAGATTTTAATTGGTAAAATACCTCGGAACATGCATACGAGGCATTAAGTTGAATAAATAAAATATTTCGACGCAAGCCAGCCTGAATTCAATTCGGGCAGGCATCCAATCTCACTTAGTGAGTAAATTATCGCGAGACAAGTCCGATTGAACGGATCGACGCCAAATCTCGTAATAGCAATCGGAATTAATTCTCAATTATTGAGTAAAATACAAAACTAAAAGGATTTAAAGAACAATTTTCTCTTCCAGTAAATTATTTCGTTTAAAATTAAGGGGATCGTTATGAAAACGTTGGGCGTAAACCCTTAACGTGTCCAGTTCCTCTTCCTTTAAATTATTGGCATCTTTATTTTCTGCCAGTTTCAGCCAGGGTTCCACACCATCAAAATCATAGGTTCCAATTACCATAAACGGGGTGCCGTGCTGCACAACGACATCATTTTCCAACTCCCACATATTAGCCCAATTATAAATAGATTGTGCATCTTCCCTGGTCATTCTAACGCAGCCATGGCTGGCAGGGTGCCCAGGCAAGGAATATTCGTGAGTGCCGATACCTTCAAAATTCATGAAATTAAAATAATAAGGTAAAACCCAGGACTGGTCTATGGTACTCACTTTTCTTTTGGCTTTGTAATTTCCGTAGTAAAGTCCGTGAGGAGTGCCAGTAGTTTTCTTTCCGGTACTCACCGGGCCCCATTTGCATAATTTCCCTTTTTCATAAAGGGCGAAAGCCTGAATTCTTTTAGAAATCACCACCGCTTTATTAATAGAATCGAAAACTCCCAATAATTTTGGGAAAGGAGTATATAAATTTAGATTTTTCACCAGGGAATCGGGAATCAATAATTTTGTTCCCGGCATTATTCGATGAGCATCAATTCGGTTTAAAGCATAAATGAGTTTCCGCTCTTCTGTATCAAACCTATTTCCCAGACTATCCAAATCTTTTTGTCCGGCGATAGAATCTATACTATAGGTGGTTTTAAAAACCGGAGGCTCCATAGCGATAGTATCTATTAAAATTACCTTTGGAACCGGAAGTTCCTTTTTCTCAGGTTTTGAAGTGTTGTTACACGCTGTGAAAATTAAAAAAAGCATTCCCAATAAAAATGGCGCTGTATTGTAATGATACTTCAAGTCGTATTAGTTTTGGATGTGTGCAGAAAAGTAATCTTTTCAAGTGATACGAATTTACATAGTTAACAGGAGCTAAGCTAATAAAGAAGCGTTAAGAATTAGTTGTGCTGTTACTTACTGAAGGAAAATTAAATTTGATATTTTTTAAAGGAATAGTTGAATAATAAAACTCCCAGAAGATAGTTGGGGGGCCATCTTTATGTTTTTGAAAGTGGAATTTTAATTATTGTTTCAACCCCAACTTTATTTCTGTTTTTTATTTGAAATTTAGCCTTATCTCCATACAAAGTGAAAATACGGTCACGTATATTGACCAGACCTAATCCCTTTTCGAATACATTTAGTTGCTTTTCAGAAATTTGTTTACCATCATTTTCTACTTTCAAAACAAGGTATTTTTTACTTTTAAATATTGAAATGACAATTTTTAAGGTAGTATGGCGATAAGAATAGCCATGTTTAACAGAGTTCTCAATTATGGGCTGCAAAATTAAGGAAGGCACAAAACGATCTAATAGGTCTTTATCTATATTTTTTTCGAGTTTTAAGTGATCGGAAAACCGGAGGATTAAGATATTGAGGTAATAATCCAACATTCTCAATTCTTTATTTAGACTTACTTTATAGTTATCCTCGCTGTAAAGTATTTCCCGCAATAAATCGCTAAGGTCTGCAATGGTATTTTGTGCTTTTTTTACGTCTATTTCTACCAAAGCTGAGACGGAATTAAGCGTGTTGAACAGAAAATGTGGTTGTAACTTGGAGGACAATATTTTCATCTTTGCGCTAATTAGCTGGTTTTCCAGCAAGTTTCTATGTTTTTCAGCTTCCTTTACCTCTTTTAGATAATAATAGGTATAGATCATAAAAATCATAGCGAAGTAAATAAGAAAATTTAAGTCAATTACATACATCATCCTATCTATACTCGCTTTTAAGCTGTACTCTTCAAATTGCATCTCCCCTAAGAGCACTCCCTGTAAATCGAACACAAATCGTATAACAAAACTAATAAGCAGGGAAAAGATGGTATGGAGCAGGAAAATTTTGATCCAGGGATAGTTTTTATTGAGCAATCGCTTAGTGCTTATAGCGATAAGACTCATATAAATAACTACAATAAACCAATCGTAAATTAGGTTATAAAAAATGATATCGCTCCAGGATTCCAAAACATCTCTATATACGTATGCTCGCATATAGGCCATTTTGATTAAAAATACCAGATCGAAAAGTGTGTAAAATGCAGCCAACAGCAAAATAATCTTTCCATCTATATATTTATTTTTAAAGGCCGAAAGTATCATGATTTCAACAATTAAATTCCCAGTTTATCGAATAATTCCCTTTTATTTGGCTTGCTAATACGCAATAGCTTATTATTTTTCATTCTTACATCTACCTCGGCATATTCTGAATGCACTATTTCTTTTATAAAATTTAAGTTTATAATTGCAGAACGATGAATTCTAACAAAAGAATAATCCTTTAGTAAATGTTCCAGGTTCGTTAAAGATTCCCTAAGTACATATTTTTTGTGCTCGGTAAATATTTCGGCATAATAACCGGAGGCGCATATATAAATAATCTCCCGGGCTCCTAGTAAAATAGTTTTATTACCTTGTCTTATTGGTAACTTTAAGGCTAGTCTCGATTTTTCGAGATCGGTATTATAAACCTGAAATAAGTTTTTGAACCTTTCTTCAAAATGATGTTGGGCCTCTGTATGGGAAATTTTTAATACTTTCTGAATGGTTTTATGAAAACGTTCGTCTCTAAAAGGTTTCAATAAAAAGTCGAATGCATCTACATCAAAAGCTCTAATAGCATAATTATCGTAAGCAGTAACAAAAACTACTATGGGTTTGGAGGCTATATTAATTTCCTTTAGAACCTCAAAACCATTCATATCTTTCATGCTTATATCCAAAAACACCAGTTCGGGTTTAAGACTATTAATTCGATTTATGGCAGACTTGCCATTCGCGCATTCGCCCAGCACCTCAATTTCGCTCACTGCAGCCAGAAGATTTAAAATCCTTTTGCGGGCCAAAACTTCATCGTCTATTACAAGTGTTTTCATCATTTCGTCCTTAGAAATTCGTACCAGTAATTTAAAACTATTTATGCCTATTTGAGCTATTAATTATTCAGAAAAAAATCACGGTCCACAACTACAACACATTTGTTTAAATTACGATAGCATTTTTTAAGCCCTCTTCATTTGAAGTAAACCGTATCTATTTTGATGTGAACTAATCAATATTTGCAGTAAACCAATTTGAGCAAACAAAAAAATCATCAAAATATAGCATTTTGATGATTTTTATCGATAAGTATAACTTTTAGGTTTAGGTTTAGATTCCTGCCACTCTTTCCTTATCAAGTGTTTTCGGATCTATTTTTACAATTTTAGATTTACCATCCTTTTTAACCTTTATACGATAACGTTCCTTATCTAAACGATCTGCCTTACCGTAAGCCACATAGGTATTTTTCACCATCGTCCAACCTTTAGTTTTATTATATAGGTCTTGTCTCACAGCGAGTGGAAGAGGAATATTTTTAAAACGCTGACTTGTCTTTACAAGCTCTCCTTTCTTAGAATAATTGGCATTTAAAAAGCCATTTTCAGCATTGAAAATAACCTGAAAAGAATCGTAATTCTTATGTTTAACCGAAACCATGAAATCCTTTATATCAAAATAGGCTTTCATAAAAGCAATAGGGTTTTCGGCAAATTCACTACCATAATTTCTGTTTACAGTATAAGCATATTCGTGGGGCACATTAGTTTTTATCAAACTAATGGGAGCTACTTTAATATGTGCCGGTGCAAGTTCTCTAATTTCTTGTGCAAGGCTTGCCAGGCTGAAGCACAAAATAAATGAAGTAATAACTAGTGTTTTCATAACATGAAATTTTAGGATTAATAATTGATTTTAGATACAAGCTTGTAATTCTTATTAACCTAAAATTAAATGAAATATAACCTTAAACTCAAGATATGATTTGAAACACTAAGTATTGATTATGAAAGCACTATATCCTGATATAATACAACCCAATAAATTGATTGAAAGATGAAATAGGCGGTTTTTATGCAGATACAGATGATAATTGCAATTGGAATTTTTAGTTTTCTTCGGAAGAATATGATTTTTAACCATAGGAAGCGACTGCGTTTCTTCAGAAGAAAAATGACAATCTAAATGGTTTAAACCTTGAAAGTAATGCGAGAAAGTGGGGGACTTAAGGAATAATGGCTCTAGTTCAGCACTGCATTGATAATATCTTGGTTTGTCATTCAGAACCTTTCGTCAAAAGCTCAAGACAGGCTCCACTTGCGGAGTCCGCCTGACAACCTATTTTGAAAATTGAGGGCGGGCAGTGAAGAATCTTTATTCTAAGAGAAAAGATCCCTCCTACGTCGGAATGACAGTCCATTAAAACGGTAATAGCTTTATTAAACTACAGCCGGAATAATTTAAAATAAAAACAACAGAAATTTTATCGCCTTAGATAAAACGAACTTCTAAATGTTGAATTAACCTTCAATTTGAAATATTCAAAAGTACGGCTATACCGTTCGGAATTGCGCCCGAGGTAGTTTAGCTAAAGGCAAACCACTGTTTTTCAAAATCTTAAAAAAAGGATTAAAAAAACATTTTTAAGGTGCCTACAACGGCAAATCCCGCAGCTACCAAAATCCAAATAAGGATAAGAAAAACAAAAGCTTTAGCCAAAAAGTGAAAGCCAGCTGTCGCGTTTCTATAGTTTTCGAAAAAAATATTAAAAAGACTCATAGCGTAAAATTTTAAGGTTTATATAAAATCTTTTTTGGACAGAATAATCGGAAAAGAATGATAATCTCCCAGTATAACTGGAAGGAATAAAAAAATACTTTACTCAAAATTGTGTTGAAAGTAGTTTTACACCATAGCTTTTGCTTAATTATTTTACCCCAAAAAGTTATACCTTAAGTTAAGCCCAAATAAGCTATTTTGATATGAGGGTAATCCCGCAAAATCTGACTATATTTAAAATAAGTTAACATTTCAATCTATACGAGGAAGTTTAAGTTCCCATCGCGCACATTGTCATTTATTCAATAAAATATGAAATCAGCAAATTCTATCTTCTTACTGCTTAGCTTCTTTTTAATATCGGGTGTGTTATTTTCGCAATCCCCCGAAGGTGTTACACATTCCGGACAAAAAACCGGACAAGAAAAATTTCCTTTAAATTCATATACCGAATTAACTAATCCAACCCCTACCCCGCATCAAAAATGGAAAGAATACCCTAAAACGATTATTGGTTGGGGAGATACCGATAAACGCTATAAAAAAGAACACCCAATTAATAAAGATTCAATTTCAAAAAAAATAAGCCTAAAGGCCTGGAGGGGCGAGAAAGTTTCGGCGCAATGGGTGCTTTCTGCCGGTAAAAGTAACCTTGATCTTTCTGTGGAAATTTCTGCTTTAAAGCAAACAAAAGGGAATGAGGCTATTCCGAAGAAAAATATTGAAAGTGCTTTTGTACGCTATGTCTTAACCGATGAACTCAATAAAGATCGAAAAGGAGGATGTGGACATCGCAATCCCACCAATTTTGATTCTACTTTGGTAGCCGATGTAATTGATCCCATAAGCCCGACTTTTAAAATAGCCAAAAACACCACAAGACCAGGCTGGATTTCTATAAAAATACCTAGAAATATAAGTCCTGGAATATATTCGGGAAGCCTAAAAATACGTTCTAACAAGAAGATACTTAAAGAACTTCCTTTTTCTATAAAAGTAAACGAGCGAATTTTACCAGAACCTAAAAATTGGGCTTTTCATCTGGATCTTTGGCAAAACCCTTATGCCGTGGCCCGCTATTATAAAACTGATTTATGGAGCGAGGCGCACTTTAAAGCCTTAGAAAAAGAAATGCGTCATTATGCCAATGCGGGCGGAAAATCTATCACAGCCAGTATAATCGACAGGCCCTGGGACGGTCAAACCCAAGATCCTTTTAACTCGATGGTACGTTGGACGAAAGCTATAGATGGAAGCTGGGAGTTTAATTTTGATGTTTTTGACAAGTGGATAGAATTTATGATGGGAATGGGCGTGACCAAACAAATTAATGCTTATACCATGATTCCGTGGAAACTCACATTCGCCTATTTTGATGCAGGTTCGAATACTACCAAATCTTTGGAAACCAAACCCGGCGAAGAACTTTATGAAAAAGTTTGGGTGGCCATGCTCTCATCTTTCTCAAAACATTTAAAAGAAAAAGGCTGGTTTGAGAGAACTTATATCGCAATGGACGAGCGACCTATGGAAACCATGCAGGAAACCATTAAAGTAATTCACAAAGCCGATAAAAATTTTAAAATCTCTTTTGCCGGCGCGAAACATCCCGAATTGTACCCTTATATAGATGATTATAGCCTAAGTATGGAAAGTAATTTTTCTGAAGAAGTTCTCGAAGAAAGACGAAATTCAGGGAAAATTTCTACCTTTTATACAAGTTGCAGCCATCCTTCCCCAAATAGTTTCACCTTTAGTTCTCCAGCTGAAACCGAATGGTATGCCTGGCATGCCGCAGCTAAAAACTTAGATGGTTTTTTACGCTGGGCTTACAACAGTTGGGTCCTGGAGCCTCTATTGGACAGCAGATTTAAAACCTGGCCTGCCGGAGACACTTATTTTATTTATCCCGGTGGAAGAAGTTCGATTCGTTTTGAAAAACTTCTGTCAGGAATTCAGGATTTTGAGAAAATACGAATTCTTAGAAACGAATTTGAAAAAACAGATAATAAACCTGCCCTAAATAAATTGAACCAAAGCCTAAAGAACTTCGAATTGAAGAACTTTAATAAAGCTTCAGTGTCAAAAACGATTAAGGACGCCAAGAAAGTTTTAAATTCTTTCTAATACCAATTAAAATTAGATTGAAAGTCTATAAAGTATTTTTTGAATGTCCGCTTTTAGTAATAAAATTAAATTTATGAGTAAATCGTCATGCTGAACTTGTTTCAGACTTTATCCCGAATTTACTTCGGGAATCTAACATTAGCAGTACCTACACACTCAACTTAGACCCCCGAATAAATTTCGGGACAGGCTCTGAAACCAGTTCAGGGTGACGTCCAAATTTTAAAGTATGACTGTTTGCGGATATACATTTTACTGGTAAAGCACCTTAAGGCAAGCTCCCGAGGCATTAATTTGAAGAAATAAAATAGTTAGACAACGTGTCGGAGTATTTCAAATCTCACTTAGTGAGTAAGTCATGCTGTCTCGTCAACTTGGACTAAAAACATTAGTTTTAAAAATTAACAGCTGCTCTCAACTAAAGCTAATCAGCTTTTCCATTTCGGGATGTAAACTCTGAAACACCGGACAGGTTCTTGCCGTATGCTCCAATATCTTGCGTGTTTTTTCAGGATAGGTTTTCGGGAAAACAATATCGATCTCCAGTTTCGTAATTCGCCGCGGATTTGAAGCCATGGTTTTGGTTACTGCTGCTGTAGTTCCTTTTAATTCAATTCCCAGAGCATCGGCTTTTATACCCATTACGGTTAGCATGCAACTAGCCAGCGCCGTAGCTACCGTATCTGTTGGGGAGAAAGCTTCTCCTTTTCCGTGATTATCGGTGGGCGCATCTGTAATTATTTGTGAGCCGCTTTTTAAATGTACAGCTTCAGTCCTTAAATTCCCGCTGTAGGTTACTTTTGATGTCATTTGCAACTTTTAAATTAAGTTCTTCATCCAAAGCCATAATATACACAGCATCGTTGTAAAAACCACCGCTTGGCTTTGGAGTATAATGAAATTTATTTTCCTGATATTCCGTATACCCTGTATGTTTTGCAAAAGATTTATAAAGATCTTCAGCCGAAGCTAATCGCAATAAAATGTCTAAGGTAAGATCGTAGCCGCGACTAACATATTGATTGGGCAACATATCAAATTCTTCTCTGTATTTTTCCACAAAACCTTCTGAAACTGAAGTATCAAATTCTTTATCTACAGAAGGATAATGGAAGTTAAGTCGCCCTAAATGCTCATTATCGACAATATCCCCTTCATAAGAGCTGTTTTTATTAGTTGTAAATAGTTTAATTTGGTGCGAACGCGCTAATCGATTTAAAGCCGAGGTAGCGCTGCTCAATAAACCAACACTGGCAGATTCCAGAATCACCCAGTTTTCTAAAGTAGTTGAAAGCGTTTTGGCTATATCGGCTTCACTAATATACCCATCTCCCGGCATAAGCACGCGGGCAGAAGGTAAAATCCTGTTCAATCGGTTTTTGATCTGGTTGTGTTTGGCGTCGGCAATAATTACCACATTTTTTCCAATAGCTCTTTCTTTTAAAAAATTGAGCATCGCACTTACTAAAACCTCATCGGTAGGCCTGGACTGAAATAAATTTCTATAAGGTCGCATCTCCCGGTTGGAAAGCGGACTTATTACCGGCACGCCATAATTTTCAAGTTTTGAAGCTACCGCCTCGGTAGGATTTTGTAACAACGGGCCGATAACCGCATCAACATTTTTAAAGTTATTCGTATTTATAATGTTGCTTACATGCTGCACATTTTGGCGGGTATCAAAGGTTTTTAATCTGGTAGAAATTCCATACGATTTAGCCCTATCTACCGCCATTAAAACCCCTTTGTAAAAATTTAAAGAAATTCTAGTTACCCGATCATCCAAAATCGCATCGCGATAACTCGCCAAAGAATCACTGTCAATTTTATGTAAGTCATAAGGTAGCATAACCACCAATTCTTTGGGTTTAAAATTACTGAGGTTCTCAGTTAAATCAATTTTTTGATTTGCCATTTCTTCGGCTTCACCTTCGGCAAACTCTTCGGTTTCATCAGGTTCTAAATTCCCCTGTCCTACTCCTTTATTCGGAACTTTAAGCACCATTCCGGTTTTTAAGCCCTCTTCTAATGCTGGGTTTAGGGAGACCAGGGAATCCTGGGAAACCTCAAATCTTCGGGAAAGTCCGAATAAAGTTTCTTTGGGTCTTACCTCATAAAATTCAAAAACCTTATCGGTTAAAATAACCGGTTCATCCAAAACATCGGTGCCTACGCGAAGCATCACGCCCGGCTGTAATACTTCTACTTTCGGGTTTAATTCTTCTAATTCTTTAACCGTAAGACCATATTTTCTGGCAATTCCATATTTGGTTTCTTTGGGTAAAACTACATGTTCACGTGTCTCAGAAGTCTGCGGCTTTAGAGTAGGAGTTGTTTGGCGATTTTCAGCAAAAGCTACTTCTGTGTTTTCAAAACCTTGTTTCTTTTGCGGAATTAAAATTTCTTCTCCGCGCTGTAATTCTTCGGAATAAAGATGCTTATTAAACCTTTTAATCTCATCAATTTCAACATTGTAATCCTTAGAAAGTCGGTATAAAGTTTCTTTTCGCTTTACCGTGTGGGTAATAAATTGAATATCTTGGTTTTCTGTGGAAAGCTCCTCTTTTTTACTTAATGGAATCACCAATTTTGAAGAAATCTCTAAATCCCCTTTGGCATCAGGATTATATTTATAGATCGCCTCTTCTGAAATATGATAATCCTTAGCGATACTATAAACAGTTTCCCCTGCTTCTACCGTATGATATCTTAAATTCCTGGGCGTTCGCCGAAAAGCTGTTCAACTGAAATAAAAAACAAAGTATTAAAAGGTATCTCATTATCATTGGTTTAATCCCCTATTTGGCTTGTAACCGGCTCTCAAAAAGGAGCAAGAGCTTCATAAAGTTAGTGATTTTAAGCGTAAAATCTATTCCCATTCTATGGTAGCCGGTGGTTTTGAGCTTATATCATATACTACTCTATTAACGCCTTTTACTCTATTTATTATAGTATTTGATGTTTTTTGCAGGAATTCATAGGGTAAATTCACCCAATCTGCCGTCATTCCATCGGTAGATTCTACGGCCCTAAGCGCTACTACTTTTTCGTAAGTACGCTCATCGCCCATTACACCCACAGAACTTACCGGCAGCAAGATAGCACCTGCCTGCCAAACTTTATCATACAACATCCAGTCTTTTAAGCCTTGAATAAAGATATGATCTACTTCCTGTAAAATCCGTACTTTTTCGGGGGTAATATCACCAAGAATCCTAATGGCCAAACCTGGCCCGGGAAAAGGATGTCTTCCCAATAATTCTTTATCAATTCCCATTTCGGCACCTACTCTTCTTACTTCATCTTTAAAGAGCATTTTTAAAGGCTCTACAATCTTAAGTTTCATAAAATCTGGCAAACCACCTACATTATGATGCGATTTTATGGTTGCCGAAGGGCCGCCGTTTACCGAAACCGATTCTATCACATCGGGATAAATAGTACCCTGGGCCAAATAAGTTACGTCTTTAATTTCGTGTGCTTCATCATCAAAAACCTCAATAAAAGTATTTCCTATTTTCTTACGCTTTTCTTCAGGATCGCTTATTCCTTCCAGAGCATCCAAAAATCTCGACGAAGCATCAACACCCTTCACGTTAAGCCCCATATCTTTATATTGATCTAAAACGCTCTCAAATTCATCTTTCCGAAGTAATCCGTTATTTACAAAAATACAGTACAGATTCTTTCCTACGGCTTTATGCAATAAAACTGCCGCAACGGTGGAATCTACACCGCCACTCAAACCTAAAACTACCTTCTCGTTCCCAATTTTTTCTTTTAATTCGGCTACCGTTAAATCTACAAATTTACCCGGAGTCCAGGTTTGTGCAACGCCGGCAATTTTCACCAGGAAGTTTTCTAAAACTTGCTTGCCATCTGTAGAATGGTAAACTTCGGGATGAAATTGAATGGCAAAGGTTTCCTCTCCTTCAATGCGGTAAGCCGCGTTCAACACATCGGTAGTGCTGGCAAGGCGAATACTATTGGCTGGCAATTCTTTTATGGTATCGCTATGGCTCATCCACACTTGTGAATTCTCCATAACCCCTTCAAAAAGAGGTTCTGCATCTTTAATTACGGTAAGATTTGCCCGCCCATATTCCCGTGTTTCTGATGGTTCTACTTTTCCGCCGTGAAAATGAGCAAAATACTGCGCCCCATAGCAAACCGCCAAAATTGGAAGTTTGCCTTGAATT
>JGI1221J13441_10000869_pt1 | contig 13111 bp, 20 predicted proteins | sample LakVidmifraction_4_FD_13441 | JGI IMG/M metagenome (IMG submission 13441) | reverse complement strand
TTCAGGTTCATTTGGTGTTACACATTATAGAATTCCACAGCCAGACCCAGAGCTTGAACCTAACCCTTGGGTTGGTATAATCAATCAAGAAATGTATTTAAGTGTCTCTACGGTGAGCCTTGTGGACGCTTCTTTATCAATTAAGGTAGAATATACTCATATTACAGATCCAATTAATTTAGGAACTGCAATAGATTTAACTCATGTAATTACTTTAGATGATTACTCTACGGACTTAACACCTGGATGTACTCATCTTGGAGAAGCTCGAAAATTGACTGGTATTACTCAAGCAGAATGTTTTAGTGAAACTTGCAATGAATCTGACAGAACTACTCTAAGTACTAAGACCTCAGGTCAATTACTATTTATGAGTTCTTCAGATACTTTAGTTATAGGAACTAAACTTTACAAAGAAGATTTACTTACTACTGCAGGTAGTGCAGGGGTTTATTGGTGGGTAGATTTTGCTTATACCTTAGATGGTATTGATGTCTTTACTATTACACAGATAGTTCAGTTAGATGCTAATGGTCTGGTAATTTCTGTAGAAGCTCCAAGTGGTTGGATGGGTGCTAATTGTTGGATTAATTCTTCTTGCCAATAAAAAACCCTACAACTCGAAAGTCATAGGGCTTAATGCAGAAGTATTCAGCAAATTAAAATACCGGTTTAAAGTTTTCATTAATTACATTAAATATAACCTGCTTAACGTATTTACTAGCTACTACCTCATTCAAGCAGGTAACTAGTTCATTAACACCTTCAGTGGTTATAGTAAATGATTTAGGTTGTGGTTGAGGTACTTCAGGGCCTAAAGCTTTTTCTTTAACTTCTTTAGGTTCTTCTTCTTTTTTGCCTTGTTCCTTGTTGTTATTAGGAGTAGGATTTAATTTTTTTACATCTTTTGCTTTAGGTTCAGTCATAAGTGTTACGTTTATATATTAATTTGTATAGGACAAAAATAAGAAACATATTTGTCATAACAAAATTTATTATTATATAATTTTATTTGTTTATATAATAATTTATTGTATATTTGCCCTGTAGAGTTACATAATTACGTTTTTAATATTGCATTTATCCTCAAGAAGAGCCCGGTTTTACTGGGCTTTTTTTTTTTTTTACCAGCATACTTTCCAATATTCATCTTTAGTCATAATTTAGTTTTTAATATTAATTCAATTCTACTACATAGTTTGCCTACGCTTTTTTTTTTTTGTTTTTCTAATCTTATCGGTATCGATTAGTAGCCATACTCTTGAAGCATAAACTCTAACTCGTCTTTTATTCTAATACCACCAGCCGTATTGTATTGACTAAGCAACATTTTTGCTTTTGTTCTTACATCTTTTTTGGGGTGTTCATTAATAAGTTTAATCATTGAATTCCACACATCAGTACGGCTACTAACAGCACCTATATTCAATTGTGGATTTTGTGATTCATTTAAGTTCATAGTTCTTAGTTATTTAATTTTTATTGTCATTATTGTGTAATCTTATCTATGACATATTGCCATCCTGACTTAGGGTTCTTTCTAAGAACAGCATATCTTTCTGCATTGTTTCCACCACAAGCTGTAAATCTCTTAGATTGTTCTTTAAACCAAGCAACTATCTCGTCTGCAGTCATTGTAACTTCAGGAAATAATATCAATTCCAGAGCAAGTTCTGTAAAATTAATTGCAGGTATAATAGGTTGTCCAGCGCATATTTCTAAAGGGTCTTGTGACCATTCTATTGTTTGTATTAAAGTTAATGGTTCCATAGTATCGGTTTTATAATTAATTTGTTGTACATTTGAGTATCTTTTTTAAATTATTAAATTATTACTTGTTTTTGGTAAGCAAAGAACTCCTACTTAACGGTAGGAGTTTTTGATTTTATAAACTCTGCCAGACTTCTTACTTCCCAATTTGGTTTACCTTTCTTATTAGGTATGGTTCGGAATGGGATAGTTTTCGTCTTATTAACAGCCAATTTATCAGTGTATAAGAACCTCTCTGGTGTAAATGTAGTTGCCCACAAGTATGCGAGGTCTTTCTTCAATGGTTTGACTGGCGATAACATCACTTTTTGCACAAACTGATTCGTATTTTGCCATAACCATTTCTGAGTAAACTTGAAATCTTGACCGTATGCTTTTTGGTTTCCTGTAGGTCCTTTTACTTCAATTAGTGAGTAATAGAAGTTACCTTCAGAACTCTCTTGTAATTGAGGATTAAAATAACAACTATCCCATACTTTACCATCTCTATGGAAAGGGGATATAAAAATTCCTACAGCTTTATTGTTCCATTTAATAATTCTATCTGGCGTATATACTACCGGATGAAGAATTACATTTTTCTTCTTGTCATAAGGTTTAGATAACCCTTCAAACAATTGAAATGTAGGTACATCAGGATGAGTTACTATTTCATCAATGTACCCTGTGTCTACGAGTTCTTGAGCCCATATATCAAACCACTGCTCCTGTGTTACATTATCTAGTTTCTCCATGTCTTTTTGTTGTTTGTTTATATTGAGTTCTAAATATTCTTTTAGTAAGAGTTACTCCAATCCCGGTAGATCCAGTGGAGTAACTCTGTTTTATATGTTGGTTAGATCTTTCATAAGGACTACTTATCTTATAATCTTTCAATCCAAATATGGGGCAGTAATTAAAATCTATCATACTAAAGGATGTGAATAAGAATATATAATTAATGCAATACCTACTAAGGCTATTATATGCATTCCTACAGTTCTTACTGAGTCCTCAATGGTTCTGAAATTAAAATCTAATGTTTCTATTATTTCTTTTAGTGTCATCTGTTATAATTTTTAAGTAAAGTTACTCTTTAGTTTTTTAGTTAGGGTAGTTAAACCCATTTAGTAGTTCATCTATACGCAAATACCCAACACCTATAAAGGGATGTCCTTCGTCTTTAGGATTACTAGAAGCCCCATAATCGTACTGTAATCTTATACAAGCACGACCTTTATTATCAATTCTAAAGTTGTTAAACTTACTGAATCCTAAAATAGTCTTAGATAATATAGCTATTACCTTATCCCAAGATTTTTTATCATCTTCAGAAAACTTAGATTTATTTATGTATTGATAACCCTCATTCTGAAATGTCAGATTTGGGAAGTTCTTTTGTATATCTACTAAAGTTTTATGTTCTTCAGGTGTTACTAAAGTTATTATTTCCATTATGCTGTATGTTTTTGAATAGTATTATCAATTGCTTCAAATAAAGCTACTCCTACCTTTACCTCCACAGAGTTTCCTATGTGTTTCTTCTGTTCGGTTTGAGTGCCTGTTAATTTATACCAATCAGGAAAGCCTTGTATTTTAAGCATTTCTCTTATGGTTAGTGGTCTTACAAGTACATCAGAGATACTATGCTCAATGCAATAGTCCTTGATTAACTTCATAAACATATCATCTTCATCATCATGAGTTAAGTTGAAATCCCCCGGTACACACAAAGTAACTCCCATTGGAGCTTTGTCCTGTCTCGCAATTAATGTAGCAGCAGGTTTGTAAGCTGATCGGTTAGAACCTCCATATTGAGGATTATGCATAAACACAGATACTAAATCTCCTTTAGGTCTTGTAGTAAGTGTATTCATAGGAGAGCTCAGACTTTTAACAGTATCGGTTCCAAAATCCTGCTTAATACAAACGTGTACTAATGATATTCTATCTTTAGTTGTTAGAGTTGCTGAAGGTTCTTTCACATCTTGATGACCATCTTGACCATAGTATTTGATGCCAAAGTTGGTACCCTTTTTTGGCCCATATCTTTTAAGTCCCTTTAATATTCTACGGTGAGTGGCTGGAACGAAAGGTTTCTTTCTGGTGAAGATAGAATTTCCAATATTATTTAGTTCGAGAACCTCCTTAACAGCTCTCCAAGGCTTAAGGTTTCCTTTAATTTTAGAGTGAGTTTGAATCGGTGAACCTATCATTGCAGGGTCTAATGAAAACTGTAAGAATAATCTCTTCCTAATAGTTACACCACCATAATCAGCTGATATTAGAGTTCTATCAAAGTGTACATCAGAGAAGTGATTACATAAGTTTCCTTTCCACTCTTTATAATCATCTCCTTTTTGTGCTTTAATAGGATTACCAAATATATCTAAGGGTCCCCAATCTCTGAATTCCTCTACGTTTTCTACCCAGAAGAAATCAGGTTGTATAAGTACGATATATCGGTACATATCAATTGCTAAGGTTCTACTATCAGCCTCTTTAGGGCCACATTTAGCCTTACTAAAATTAGTACACTCTAATGACGCCCATATTGCTATCTTACAGGTAGGGTCATCTTTTCGGAGTTCTGCCACTTTAGATGCAAGTTCTGTTAAATCAAATGTTCTAATATCTTCTGTTGCGTGAACGCAATTAGGATAATTCGCCGTATGAGAACGTATGGCAGTAGCATCGTGATTAATGCACCATATTACTTCCATATTAGTACCAGATTCAAATACTGCTGTGCTGGTACCACCAGCGCCACAGAACAAATCTATTACGTATGTTTTTATTTTACGCATCATTTTTGGTTTTAAAAGCGGGTACCTAACTATCAGTTGCTTGGGTTCGATTCTCAACAACCTTGTTATTTATATAAGATTATTAGTTAAAAGCATACTGCAGATAGACATACCCGCTAAATTATTATTCTGGTTTTAATTCTTCACAGTATGGTACGAATACAGTAGATATTATCTCTCCTGTTTGGCCATTGAACGACAAATACAACCATCCTCCGGATACTCGCATTACATCGATACATCCTATACTACAAACTTCGTGTAGTTTTAAGTCAAATATTTTTTCCATTATTTAGGATTAAAATTAAGACTTTCTACAGAACTTATTAATCTTTCAGATTCTTTGTTGAACCTAGATATAAAAGTTTTAAGTTGTACATATTCATAATTAGTTTTAAAAGCTTTGCAAGCTCTTATAACTTCAGCGTAATCATGAGCTGGAATTTTAGTTCCTACTTCCAGTTTAATGTCTTTTTGACCTGTAGTAGCTTTTAAGATACTTCTTACTTCTTCAGGAGTTGCTTCAATTAAGAACCCTTCTTCAGTTGTTGCTATTATTTTCATTTTGGATAATTTAAGTATTCATTAATATAATCTTTTACACGAGAATCTACCTTCTCACTATCATACATAAATTTAAGATAGTTTTCAGGAACATTTTCCATTTTATCTCCTTTATATTTGCCCCAAGGCATTGGAGATTCATCATCCAAGGGTAATAGTTTATTTATCATCTCTAAAGTTACCTTTACTAAAATGAGCATGACGAGGACAACCTCCTGCTTTAACAGGTGCCATTCCCGTGAATCTAATAGTACGTCCTACATAATCTTGTTGATTAACTAGGAGTTCTGTTCTGGCAGGATGATTATAGTTTTTAAGGGATACAGTAAGTTTATTACCATCTTCCATTTCTACTAAAAATCCTTTAGCCATACCATTTGGTACTCTATCTTCCTTAAGTTTAGAAGTTACTGAGCGTCCAAGTTCATTAGTAGTTCTCGCAGAACCTTCTCTAGCTTCAGTAGCTTCTTCTACTGATAGTATTACACCATCAAATTCTAAGTTATCATCTTTAATTTTGAATGCTTGTTTAGATTTTAACGTATGTCTACCATATTTATACTCAGAATTTTTATGAATAAGAACTAAACCTTCAGAACCATCCATTATAGCTTGGTCAAATGCTTGGTATAATTCATCTAAGTGATAAAAAGAACATTGTTTAATAACTATTAAGTGAGAACACTCAGTACTTTGTATTATGTCATAATACATAAAAGTTCTATCTAATTTAGCCGTATTATCTTGAAGACAGTAGTCAAATACATGAAATTTTAAAGAGTCGTGCCAAGTAGTCAACCATATAACATCTCTGTTAGGATACGGCCAACCTTTTTTAGGGTCTCCTAATGTTTTATTCCAAAGTTTATTGTATTTTTCTACTGTATGGTAGGATGTTACATCTTCAGTTTTAAAGAAATGCATTATTTCAGAGAAATTCATCTCTTCAGAGTAGAACTCAGCTTCTATCATACCTCCAAATCTTCCAATAGCATCACATACTTCTTTATTCATTCTTTGGATTTGTACATTAGGTATTACCTTCAACGACCTACCTCTTGCGGGAGTATCATAAGAAAGTTCTACTCTTGCACCATCTAATTTATTTGAGTACAACCATTGTTCCGGGTGTTCTATTCTTTCCTCCCAGTTGGGAGCTTCTCCTGCTAAATTGTTAGGGAGAAGCTGTGGTTTAAATTCTTTCATTTTACTTTATATAGTTTTATGTTTGTCCATTTTCCAATGGGCATACTTTTATTAATTAAAATATCAATTCTTTTTGTATACCGTTTATTCAGTAAATCTTGTACTTGGTAAACTCCGTCATAGGAAGTTCCCTCTATGCGTACACAAGAACCAAATGGGTATTCAGGTAATAAGTCTCTCGATACAGCTATGATTCTATGTTTAAAAGGATTTTCTAAGTCCAATACAAACATTGATGCAGTATGACCTGGGTCTTCATTGCATTGCTCTGGGACTGCATGATATACAGTAACTGTCACTTCAGGGGTCTTATACCCAAAACTAATTATAGTAATGAGTACACATAAAAGAAATTTTCTCATAATTTATGAATTTTTAAATCTATGTTCTATGAACCAACTTTTATCCGGAGAGTCAATTAGTTCATTAGTTTCTGGAATACTAGTTATACCTAAACTTGAGATAAGGTGTGACCTCAGAGTTTTAGTTCTATCTAGTGCTTGTAATATAGGGCTCGATATTGTAAAGCTTCCCATACTTGCATTATACGGCAAAGAGGACATTTGATATATTCTCTTTTTAGTACTTGCTTGCATTTTAGAATAGGCACCTTGCAAAAATAATTCTACATCTAAGACATAATCCATAGGAATGTCAAACATTACAAATAATGTTGTTCCGTGAAGTATCTCAGACACATAGTTATAATTTGCCTTGTAAGTAGGGTTATGCATATTCTTAGAGAGTTCTACATAGACATTTTTTCCATCTTTCGATATATAAGAGGCTTTGTAAGACCTTCCAAATGTCAGTTTATTTACTCCTACCAATGGTAAAATATAATATGTTACCAAAGATTCTCCTTTTGGTATTATCATAATGGTCATTATTTAAAGAGTGAGGATGGATCTACTTTAGCTTTTTCAAAGAGGTCTGCAACAGTATCCTTTACTTTATAGAAGAACCTATAATGGTCATCTAATAAGTTATGCATTTCATCTAAAGCTTCATCATTTATGTACGAATGTTCTAAATCAGAAAGTTTAAGGAGTCTAACCATTTTGTAGGTTAAAGATGCTCTATCAAAACCTGCCTTTCCATACTTTTTCGTGTACTCATTCTTTACAATCTCAGTAAATTTCAAATCATTATCACACATCTTTTCAGCAGTCTTCATACCAACACCTTCAATCCCACAAAATTCACCTGGCATATCAGTAGGGTCTCCAGCCAGAACTTGTTTCCAGAAAAAGCTGTTAGCTTGGTAAATAGTGGAACTTCCCCATCTATCATCAAATGCTAAACCGGTTTTAAATGGGTTATAAAATTGAGTAGGTACTTGCTGCATATCTTTATCTCCTGTTACTAATAGAACCTTACTGTAACCAATATACTCAGCTAAAATACTCATTGCATCATCAGTTTCAATAACGTTCAGTGGGTATGCTCCTGCCTCATTAAAAGCTTCAATAATAGTATCTTTCCAACACAATATTGCATCGGATGGTACTCTATGACCTTTATAACTGGGTAGGATTTCATTACGGAAGTTCTTGTGATCTTTATTTTGATATAACATAAGTACATCTTCGCTTCCAGAGTTCTTACAAATAGTAGAGATAAACCTATGAACGTGACCTTTCACGACTGAAGGTCTATCTCTATTACCTGCACCATATTGAACAGCAGCTACAATATGTAGCATACTGTCCAAATCTATGATGGAGAGAAGTTTACTCATTGTCAGAGTTAGTTTGCTCTTCTAAAATACTTACACCTTTTTCGGTAGCATTTTTAACAAGAACATCTAACCTCTCTTCAGACATTTTACCATAATCAGAACTATGGTAAGTTCCTGCTAAAGTAGCAGTTTCATCCCATATATTATTAGGCATCAAAGCATCTACACGAATAGCGTGACCTTGGTCTTGGAAAGATATGATATCAGCAGGACTAACAAAACAAGTAAGTACGTGAGTACCTGAGCTTCTATATCCTTTAACATAATTTAATCCTCCAATATAAAGACCTCCACCACCAAACGTATTGGATAAGTTTCTTGGAGCTTCTTCTGGTAAATATTGCATTTTCCCTACTTGGTAGATGTACCCTATTTGATCCCCAGAATAGAATTTATGTCCACTTTTACAAATAGCAGGAGTAAAGATAAACTCTTCTTTAGTATCTGGTTTTTCAAATTTCTCTTCTTCAAGAATTTCTCCTGTTACAGTATCAATTACTGCAGGAATTCTTTTAAGAGAATCATTCATAACCTTCAAGTAAGAACCATCATCTTGAAGTTCCATCATATATTTCCAAGTTACAATCTCTGCAACTTTATAAGTGGCTAATAAACCTTCTTGAGTAAGGGCAATATCTTGATAAGTTGCTAAAGTTCTAGCAATTTTTTCATCATAATCTTCTTCCTCCATTAAACGTGTTACCTCTTCTTCATCTACAAAATTTGTAGCTAAATAAATGCTAAAGTATTCTGCCATTTTAGGAGTGTAACGAGGATTGGTTAAAAGTAATGCCCAAGCTTTAATAACAGGCATAAAATCAATATCTTTGTCATAAGAATTTTCAATGATGTCTCTTAATACCTGAGGAATAGCTTGTTTACTTCTATATCCCTCAAATGCTAAGAAATATTCATTAGTAAGTGGTTTAAATATTAGGTATTTGTTTGAAAGTGCAATTTCATGGTTGCGACTTGTTTTGACATAGGCAAGAACCTCTTCGGCGCCTAGTTCTTCTTCAACAGCATTTTCTAAATATGCTAAGTTGTGGTCAGTTTTGGCCATATTAAAGGGTTTGCCCTCTACAGTTCCAGCGATTGTGTCTTGTAATTTTCTAAAGGTTATCATCTCGTAATTTGTTTTTGGTGATTAATAATAAATTAAATAATTCTTTTGCTTGTGCCAAGTCAGTATCAGTAGTAACGGCTAATACAGGCTCTATAGGAGCTAAACGCTCTAATTCTGTTTTTACTACATCAATAAACTCTTCATCATATGCATCTAAAAGGTAGATTTCATCACTACCAAATAGGCTTAAAGCTTCTTTTGCAATCAGCTCTTTGTCTCCTGTCTTTACAGTTTTGTGAAACTGCTCCAACACTTTTAAGTACCCGAATACTTCAGCTACCATTTCATCTTTTAAGTTGCCATTAGACATAATTATGCTTTGAGGATCATTACTCTGAGAGCTTCTTCTCAACTCGTTGTATTGATCATAATTAATATCAGTTAATGTTTTTATTACAGCATTGTTTTCTGAGAAACTACTGTGAGCATCTAAGAGTTCTCTAAAGATACGCAAAGTATTTAAGTTTCTAATGTGTTCTCCAATCATAAGTTCTCCTGTTTTGGTATTTAATTGTCTAAAATAATCTGTTATTAGTATTCCATAAGGCAAGAAATGTTTCACTACTTCTTGAGACACATATATCACATTTGTAGGTGTTTTTCCTGTAGTTAACAGTGAAGCTAACTCAACTAGTTTACCTAATTCAGAAAACTTTCCGGGAACTATAATAACATCTTTAGAAAATTCATGTTTGATATCATTTATTCTTACAGTATGTTTTTCTCTTTTATATGTAATATCTCCATAGTCACCAAATAACCCATAATGGTCATAAAACCTCATATAAAGAACTTCTTTATTAGCTTTACGCACCCGAGCTTCAATACCTAACAGTGAAGTATCTTTAGTTTGTTTAATTTCAGATTCCAAATCATCTTCAGATTCATCATAAACTACTTCATACTTATCAAGATTCAAATCAGAATACTTCTCAAGTAAATCAATAGTATAATCATCTACTTTGCTTGTAGGGTATTCTACCTTCTGGAGTTCCAGTACTGACTTAGTTTTTGTAGGGTTCTGTCTGATGTAAAGAAAATGTCCTACATCATATTTATTTAGCAGATGAACAGCTAATCTTGGACCTAATGTTGAATGAGCTGCATAAATAATCTTTGCATCTCCCATAGCTGAGAAACTCTCAACTTTTTCTGTTCTAATCTTAATTTTACCATCTTCACTATAAGTATGTACCTTCTTTACTGTAAAGGAATAGAATAGAAACTCAAATAAATTGAATCCCATTCTTGACTCTACAGACCCGAAAGAACCTTTTAGTGTGAACTTAGCTTTAATGTGACCTATATCTAAGAATTTCTTAAATACATTATCTACTGAATCACCATCTCGAGTATGCATATTACTATACAACCGGTTTAAGTGAAAAATATTCTGGTCATCGACTAACGCTAATCTGTTAGTCATATAATCAGAAGCCTCATCTCTAGCTTTTTCAACTACAGATAGAACAGTTTTCTTAGTTTTTTCAGTCCATTTCAAAGACTCTCTTGACTGTGTAATATCTACTGCAGTCGCAGGTACTTTCATAGCAATCCTACCTTGACGTCTATCAAGCTCAAGCTCTGGCCAATTTATTACACCATAAGATATTCCATCCACTAAAATATGTGGAGTTGTATAAGTAGAATATTTTGGTATAAGCAAAGTATCTGATTCATACAGAGGCTTCTCATTTAAAGGGTCAATTGTATGAACTCCCTCTTCATTTGTAATAGTTAAATGAACCTTACCACTAAAATATTGAAACTGACTTCTTACAGCATCAATAAATGCATCTTTGTTATGTTTCTTTACTTCTAAAGATACAGATACACCATTAGATTCTGTAGTAGGCTCCCAATAGATAGTTTTTAATTTCTCAGTACCATCTTCCATTCTAACTTTCCAAATTTCCTCTTTACCATTAGAATGTTGAGGAGTAATAGGATCATAATCTCTTCTAAATATCATAAAGGATGTTTTAAATCCATTATAAATAGTTTCAACTACGAAGTATTCAACTCCTGTGGCTAATCCAGCTTTAGCTCCAGCTCCAAATTTTCCTATAACATGTTTCATATTACGTTTTGACGAATCATTATGTTATCGTAGAGGTCTTTATCTCTACTTCTGCAGTTTCTTGTGTTATGTCTGCAGTTCAGACTATATCATCACCCTTACGGGTGTCGGGCGCTCGTGTTAGCTACATCACTGTTCTAGTGGTATGCTATTAGTCGTTGCACTTTCAAAGGTATTCCTACCTAAGCTTAGCTCATGATTATCCACTTCTGGATTTTCCATGAATTCACCCAATTTTACTAGGTCATTTCGTCGCATGTAAATTTCCACCCATGCCAATGTGTTCGTTCTTTACGAATAACTCTTCCAATAGACCCATTAGTCTTTAGTTTAAAGTGAAGCATTGCGGCTCTCATATCTTCAAACATAAGAACCTCTGTTCCATTGTCAGCTTTAATACTAAAATATTTCATACGATACCTGTTACCACTTGCAACACCTTGTAAGCTTTTTGATATGTTATCTTTACGTTCTTGGGTAAAAACCATAACTTGTTTAGCTCGTTTTTCTCGTATAGTCTGTCTAGATTCTTTAGTATGTTTAGATCCTTTCCAAGCAGCATTAGCTCTCCTCCAGTTATCTGACTTACCTTTAGCTTTACATTGCTCAGGAGTACGCTTAATTCCAAAAGAATTACCTGCTACAAGAGTTCTATTATAACCAGATTTATAAACATTAAGTTTATCCATCCAATACTGCTCTCGTTCTAAAACATTTTCAGGCGAATCAACTAATTCTATTACTTTAAATTCAAAAGCAACTTCCCCATATTTATCCCAAGCTCGTTGTAGATGAATATTAGCATGCTTTTTAGCTCTAAGTCCTGCCCTATGGTCACCCCATCTCTGACAGAATAACCTAGTTGTTGATCCAACATATATTTTATTATTAATTGTGTTTGTTATTGTATAAATTCCACATCTTTTCATGTTGTAAATATACACTTTTTATTTAACCTAACTTAAAGAACCCCTTAAGTCTACTTCCACCCATTCCAACACCACTATCTTTAATAGTAATGATATCTCTAGGCATACCTTCTTTGTAATGAACCATTACTTTATCATTAGAACTCAAAAATGCAAGTTTGTAATAACTACTGTCAAATGCTGAATCCTTTAATAACTTTCCATCATTTCTTTGTAGGTAATAATTCTCTACGGGTTCTCCCGCATTAATTGCTCCGAATATGTTTCTTTCTACAATAGCATCTAAGCCATTACTTATACCTTCCCTTACGAAGCTTTTAATAGGGGAGGAATAAATATCTTCCTGAATAGCTTGGAATATTAAATCCAACGCTCCTTCATCGACCTCTTTCATTATACCAGGTCTTTCTTCTTGAATTATATCAATTTCTGCCACTTATTTTACGGTTTTAATTTTACATTCTCAAATATATGTAATACAAGCTTATCATTATACCCTAATGCTGAGCCTATGTAAGTAGGTTTAATTAATAAATTATTATCTATAAGATGACACCCTGTACCTATTATTTGGAAGTTTCTAATTTCATCTTTATTTTCTAAATCTACTAAAGCCCAAACATAAAACGCTTCAATTGTAGGTGTTTTCTGAAAAGCTACTTTTAGCAGTTTAGCACCTTTAGGCATAACTACATTCTCAGATAACTGATACTTATATATTGCTGTATTCATAATTTACTTATTATTAATTGTTTTAAATAGTCTAATGCTATTTGTTGTTTACCCTCTTTTTTCATTCTACTAAACAAATCTGTCGGATCTGAATCATCTAAGAACTCTCCAAATTTAATAGGAATTAACCATGGATACATTTCTAAGTATCTTTGCTGAGCTACTCGCCCTGCCTTA
>JGI1221J13441_10000868_pt1 | contig 13112 bp, 13 predicted proteins | sample LakVidmifraction_4_FD_13441 | JGI IMG/M metagenome (IMG submission 13441) | reverse complement strand
AAAATTTAGCCTGTGGAATATGTTTTTTAACTAAAATTAGAGCTTATAATGTTGGCAATTATCCTAAAACGTAATTATGACGCTAAGAATATTAACCCAGGCGGCAATACACCCCAAGATAAAACCAGACTAAACTTTTATTCTCCCATTTAAGAGCAGTAATACAAAACGGTCCCTCTGGCTATTTCCTGTAAATCTTCAAAACTTCTCCCGATTTAAAGGAGCGAATTCCACCACCTGAGACAAAACGATATGAGTTTTAGTTTCGCCATAGGTGATAAGTTTATCTATAAATTCTTCCAAATGAGCCTGATCTCTGAGCACTACCTCCATAATAATATTTTCGTTCCCGGTAATGCGATAACAGTTATTAACCTCCCTAAATTCTTTTACCTTTTCCAAAAAAGGTTTTAATCGCCCCATAAAAGCACGAAGGGTGATGATAGCCTTAAGCTGATAGCCTGTTTTCTGATATGAAATTTGAGTTTTGTAACCACGAATTACACCGGCATCTTCCATTTTTTTTACCCTCTCGGCAACCGCTGGAGAACTTAAGCCCACTTCCCTACCAATTTCGGCAAAAGTGTAACGCGCGTTTTGCTGAAGATGATTTAAAATTGCCCAGCTAATACGATCTACCTCCATATTTAAAGTATTTAACGATTTATATTTTAAAAGCTAATGCAAAAATAAGCTATCACCTTAATTTCTAAACATGAAACTGCATTTTTCTATTTAATTTTATTAAAAACTTATAGCTTGTCACAATCTTTTTCAAATAATGCCTATCACTTGCCGGTTTACCGAAAAGCTCTGGAAATATTTAAAATTTCTCGCGCGATAGCTTCTTACTTCAGTGGAGATAAGCACGTATTGGAAATGAACCTCTCTTCGAATCCGCAACATCGTTTTGCCGGGATTTTAGTTAGTGAATCATTGCAACTCGCTCCGGGGATAGCCTCTATTATAAGCACTTCTAACCCGGAATACAGACTTCAGCGTATTAAAAAAATTGATAAAGCAGCTAAAAGCCTTAAATCTCAGTGTAAAAAAATAGAGCTAAGTGGGGTAAAGGAAATTGAATTTCTCAATCTACTTAGAAAGGAGATCCATATTTTTGATAAAATGACTTCAGAATGGATTTCTCAGTATAAAAAATAGATTTACCACGAAAACCCACGAATGGCACTGCCCTAACGGAGTGAGCAGGCGTTAAACACTGTAAAGTGTTAAGGCCACTGCACCCGTAAAAATTTTAAAGGCTGAAAGCACTTAATTTTATTAATTTGTGATAATCAAAAACCTGGGGATATTAAACCCTTTAGTGGAAATAAAAATTAACTATCTCTGAAGCAATTCATAGTGGAAGAGATGGTTAGGATTATATTAACCCTGTTCGAAAAAAGCCAATTGAATCCCTTGAATAAGCATATTCGTTCCAATAATAGCAATAATCAATCCCATAATTTTTTCGATTACTATAATCTTATTTTGACCAATAAAACGCACCAAATAATCGCTGGAAACAAAAGCAAGGTGATTTAAGCTCATAATTACAGCAAACATGGCTACAATAATTCCCATTTCCAAATAGCTGGCAGTAGTAGTATAATTCACAGCGGTGACAATGGTGCCGGGACCGGCAAGAATAGGAATAGCCAATGGCGAAATTGAAATCCCCTCATTAAAATTTATTTCAGTTTGATTATCAACGCTAGATTGTTGAGCCCTTATCATTTCAAAACCTACAAAAAACACCAGGATTCCGCCGGTAATTTTAAAGGCAGGAATAGTTAGACCAAAAAGTTCGAAAATATACTTTCCCAAAAGCACAAATCCGGTTACGATAACAAATGCTGTAAAGGTCGCCTTTTTTGAAATAAATTTTTTCCGCTTTCTATCAGCCTGTTTGGTAAGACTTAAAAAAATAGGAATATTTCCTATGGGATTATTGATCGCGAAGAAAGCTGTAAAGGCGCCTATAGCATAAACCCAAATATTTTCCATAGATTTATCTTTTTGGCTTTTTAGAAGCTGCAAAATTAATCCGAAATTTTGAATTCAGGCAATAAATAAAGCATAATTTTAAGTGCGTATGGAAAAATTAGATTTTAGAAATCAACCGCTTTACCAGAAGGCAGATGAAATCTTGCAAATGGTACATCGTATTGTAGATTTAATTCCGGAAAACGATGAAATGCTTAAAAGCACAGGAAGTTTTATGATGGATGACGCGTTAAGGTTACCGGCTAAAATTGCCGGTGCCATGGGAGCCGATTTATATGACCTCCAAATGGAAAATGCCGCTATAATTAGAAAAAGTGCCCGTGATATCTATGTTTCTTGCAATCACTTTTTTGTAGGAAATTTTAAAGAAACTGAATATCTACATCTATTGAGAAACACTATTGAGGAGTTTAGAATTCTATTTGCAGAATGGGTGAAAACTTTTGATCAATGGAATTATATTATCGACAAATGGGGCTTGTTTAATCCGCCTGGTGTGAATTACGATGATAAAGATCCAGATGATGACATTCCCTTTGATAATCCTTTTAATACCGACGATCCTGCATAAGGCTGATTAAGGACTTTAGAGAGAGAACTAATTATTAAAAAACTCTCGGACTTTTCTTCCGAAAGCACCGCAAGGCAGCCAGTGAAAAAATTAACACGAGGCGTTCCGTCGCATTTTTCCTGCTGATTTAGATTAATCAATATTCTCCTTTCAGAAAAATCCCGATATCGCTGCGCTCATCGGGATAAGCGATTCGCACACTTTCCAAAAGCAAAAAATACTTCTCAGAAAATGCAACTCAGAAAGATCCCGATATCGCTGCACTCATCGGGATAAGCGATTCGCTCACTTTCCAAAAGCAAAAAATACTTCTCAGAAAATGCAACTCGGAAGATCCCGATTTCGCTGCGCTTATCGGGATAAGCGATTCGCTCACTTTCCAAAAAACAACAAATTGCTTCCCTGAAAATGTAACTCGGAAGATCCCGATTTCGCTGCGCTTATCGGGATAAGCGATTCGCACACTTTCCAAAAGCTTTTCAGCTTTTGGAAAGTGGCTCTCTGCTTACATATTTCTCCTATACTGTCCTCCTACCTCGAACATGGCCTGGGTGATTTGACCTAAAGAACAAACTTTGGTGGCTTCCATTAATTCTTTGAAAATATTTTCATTTTCAATAGATGCTTTTTTAATTCTATCTAAAGCTTCTTCCGCAGAATCTTCTTTGGCCTTATGCAAAGTGTTCAAGGTTTTTAACTGATGTTGTTTTTCTTTTTCAGTAGCTCTAATTACCTCTCCCGGAGTTACCGTTGGGGAACCAGTGGAACTTAAAAAAGTATTTACACCGATTATTGGGTAATCGCCATTGTGTTTTAAAGTTTCGTAATGCAAACTTTCCTCCTGAATTTTTCCTCGTTGGTACATTGTTTCCATCGCACCCAGTACTCCGCCTCTTTCGGTAATCCTGTCAAATTCGGTTAACACGGCTTCTTCTACAAGATCGGTCAATTCTTCTATAATAAAGGATCCCTGGATGGGGTTTTCGTTTTTCGCAAGTCCCAATTCTTTATTAATAATTAATTGTATGGCCATCGCCCTTCTTACCGAAGCTTCTGTAGGGGTGGTAATCGCTTCGTCGTAGGCGTTGGTATGCAAAGAATTACAGTTGTCATAAACAGCGTAAAGCGCCTGAAGTGTAGTTCTAATATCATTGAAATCTATCTCCTGGGCGTGCAACGATCTTCCGGAAGTTTGGATATGATATTTCAGCATTTGTGCCCTCGGATTGGCTTCATATTTATGCTTTAGCGCCTTAGACCAAACTTTTCTCGCTACTCTTCCAATTACGGCATATTCAGGATCGATTCCGTTAGAGAAGAAGAAAGAAAGGTTAGGACCAAATTTATTAATATCCATTCCCCTACTCAGGTAATATTCTACGTAGGTGAATCCGTTGGCCAGCGTAAATGCCAGTTGGGTAATAGGATTAGCCCCGGCTTCTGCAATATGATAACCGGAAATAGAAACAGAATAAAAATTCCTCACTTTCTCTTTAATAAAATATTCCTGCACATCTCCCATTAAACGTAACGCGAATTCCGTAGAAAAAATACAGGTATTCTGCGCCTGATCTTCTTTTAAAATATCGGCTTGTACCGTTCCCCGAACCACATTAATGGTTTTTTCTTTAATCTGAGAATAAACTTTTCCCGGTAGCACCTGGTCTCCCGTAAGACCCAGAAGCATTAATCCCAGGCCGTTATTACCTTCGGGCAATTCGCCCTGGTAAATGGGACGTTCAATATCCCTATCGTCGTAAAGTTCCTTTAATTTGGCATCAACCTGCTGTTCGAGTTCATGCTCTTTAATATATTTCTCACATTGCTGATCTATCGCCGCATTCATGAAAAAACCGAGCAACATTGGGGCAGGCCCATTAATAGTCATGCTCACTGAAGTCATCGCATCGGCAAGATCAAATCCTGAATACAGCTTTTTGGCATCGTCTAAACAGCAAATAGAAACGCCCGAATTCCCTATTTTTCCATAAATATCGGGGCGTTCGTCTGGATCATTTCCATAAAGTGTAACCGAATCAAAAGCGGTAGAAAGCCTTTTTGCCGGCAATCCCATACTCACATAGTGAAAACGTCTATTGGTACGCTCTGGCCCGCCTTCTCCGGCAAACATTCGGGTAGGATCTTCGCCCTGGCGTTTAAAGGGATAAAGTCCAGCAGTATATGGAAATTCTCCCGGTACATTTTCTTGCAGGCACCATTTTAAAATATCACCCCAGGCTTTATATTTTGGAAGCGATACTTTTGGGATTTGAGTGTGGGAAAGAGACTCGGTATGCGTGTCTATCTTAATTTCCTTATCTCGTACTTTAAAAGAATAAACAGGTTCTATATACTTTGTTACCTTTTCCTGCCAGGCATGTATTATTTCCCAGTTGTGGGGATCTAAATCCATTTTCACCCGATCGAATTCAGCAAAAAGAAGTTTTAAAAAATCCTTTTGTGAGTCTTCAGCAAACTCGTTAATCTCTTCCTGATTAATCCCATTTTTATCTAAATATTGTTCCTGTTTACTGGTAAGATCTAAACCGGAAACCGATTCTATGGTTTTAAAAACTCCGTAGAGTTTTTGAGCTACCTCAGCTTGTTTAGCAGCCTTTTCATCATAACTTCTATTGTTTTCGGCTATTTCTGAAAGATATCTGATTCTTTTCGGTGGAATAATGAATATTTTCTCACTCATTTCCGCAGAAATTTCAAAAGTAGAATTTAAATCGGCTTTTGTTTTTTCTGAAATCTTATTCATTATTTGACGATACAAGGTATTCATCCCCGGATCGTTGAATTGAGAGGCGATGGTGCCAAAAACCGGTAATTTCTCTGCATCTTCGTGAAATAAAAGATGGTTGCGCTGGTATTGTTTTTTTACATCGCGCAAAGCATCCTGAGCCCCGCGTTTATCATATTTGTTTATGGCCACCAGATCGGCAAAATCCAGCATATCAATTTTCTCTAACTGAGTAGCTGCACCAAATTCGGGCGTCATTACATATAAAGCTACATCAGAGTGATCCATAATTTCGGTATCGCTTTGTCCAATACCCGAAGTTTCCAAAATAATAAGATCAAATTCTGCCATTTTCAATACCTCAACGGCTTCGGCTACGTATTTTGAAAGTGCCAAATTAGATTGTCGGGTAGCCAGCGAGCGCATATAAACCCGATCGTTATTGATGGCGTTCATTCTAATTCGGTCTCCCAATAAAGCCCCCCCGGTTTTCCTTTTGGAAGGATCTACTGAAATAATCCCAATATTTTTCTCGGGAAAATCACTTAAAAACCTGCGTACCAATTCATCCACCAAACTGGACTTCCCCGAACCTCCTGTGCCCGTTATTCCCAGTACGGGAATCTCACTATTCTCTAGTTCTTTTCTTAAAGGTTTAAAATGTTTTAGAAAGGTATCGTGCTTATTTTCGGCAAGAGAGATAAGCCTGGCAATGGTATTTACATTTTTATTCTTCAGGGATTTCCCAACAGCTTCTTTTTGATCGAGATCACGAGTTTCTTTATCTGCACGTTTCACCATATCATTAATCATTCCCTGAAGTCCCATTTCACGGCCATCATCGGGAGAATAAATACGGGTTATTCCATAATCCATCAACTCCTTAATCTCTTCCGGAAGAATAACGCCGCCGCCGCCGCCAAAAATCGCAATATGACCGGCATTTTTTTCCTGAAGCAAATCGTACATATACTTAAAATACTCGGTATGCCCACCCTGGTAAGAGGTCATGGCGATAGCCTGCGCATCTTCCTGAATGGCGCAATTCACCACTTCTTCCACACTACGATCGTGCCCAAGGTGAATTACTTCTACGCCGGTAGATTGAATAATTCGGCGCATAATATTTATTGCCGCATCGTGCCCATCGAAAAGTGAAGCAGCGGTGACAATTCTAATTTTATTTTTAGGGGTATATGGCTTTTGTTGTTCCATTATTAGTTATCTCTGAATTTTGAACTTGCAATTTACGAAAATCGCAACCAAGTATTAAATTTTAAAGTTTTTTATGATGATTTTATAAGAGGAAAATATTCTCCGGCGTTCTTTAATTCATAGTGTTCCATAATCAAAATCGATTAGTTGCGTGTTGCGATAGAAATTTGTAATCCTTCTCTAACTTTGAAATTTATATCTTTGGCGCAAAGCATTTATATGAAAAAGATTATTCTCTTTGTTAGCATCATTATGTTCTCTTCTTGCGCAGAGTTACAAACTATTGCTGAAAATTATCCTCAGACAGGGCTTAGTAATGCCGAAATAGCTTCAGGTTTGCGACAGGCCCTGGATATGGGAATAGAAAAACAAGTTACCAAATTAACTGAAGAAAACGGATTTTATAAAAATGAACTGGTAAGAATTACACTTCCACCCGAGCTGCAAAAAGTAGATAAAACCTTAAGGGATGTTGGGCTCGGAGCTCTTGCAGACGAAGGCCTAAAGGTACTAAACCGGGCAGCTGAGGAAGCCGTAAAAGAAGCAACGCCTATTTTTGTAAATGCGGTAAAACAAATAAATTTTAATGATGCCAGAAATATATTGACAGGGCAGGATAATGCGGCTACCCGCTACCTTACNGATAAAACTGAAAATCAACTTTANGACAAATTTAATCCGGTGGTCACTAATTCTTTAGAAAAAGTTGGAGCNACCCAAATATGGAGTAANATTATTGAGAAATACAATAGTTTACCGCTTACCTCCAGAGTAAACCCAAATTTGGCCGACTATGTTACCAACGAAGCTTTAAATGGGGTTTACACTATGATAGCAGTGGAAGAAAAAGAAATAAGAGGGAAAAAGTTTCTGCAAGGACAACNAATCTTTTACGCAAAGTTTTTGCCTTGCAGGACTAAAAGCGAAAAACCAATACTTTAGTTTTTTAACAGTCTGCCACAGGATGCAGAATCTTTTATACCAATCTTAACGCATACTTAGCAATCCTTTGCGCTTACATCTATTATCTTTGACGCTAAGACGAAAACTAAATTATGTTTAAAATCTTTGAATCAAAAACTAAAGAAGAATGCATGTGCGATAAATACACGCATCTTATGCATAAAGCTTATAAGCTTGCGCTTCATGATAAAGAAGAAAGCGACCGACTTAATGCTAAGGCTAAAAAAATTCTTCGAGAGCTTAGAAGAATGGAGTATAGCGAAATAGACGCTTAACTCCTTAAATGCTTAAAATACTCCATGGCTTTTACCAATCTAGAGCCATACCAGCTAAAATACTCCCCATCTACCAGTTTCATTTCAATATTTAATTCTAAAAAAAACTCTTTATGCTTTTCTTGAAACGGAAAAGGCTCAGAAGAAAGCAATAACAAATCAGGATTCTTTTCTTTCACTTCCTCTAAAGTTGTTTCGGGATACCTGCTTTCTTTAAACACATTTTCAAACTTATTAAGACTTAATAATTTATCTACAAAAGTATCTTTCCCTACTACCATAAGTGGATTTTTCCAAATAAAGTAAGCAACTTTCTTTATCGGTTTATCTTTAAGCTTATCCTCTAAGACTATCATTTTCTTCTTTATAGACGTCACTATCGTTTTTACTAAAGCCTCTTTTTTAAATAATTCCCCATATTGAAACATTAATTCAAAGGCATCTTCCAACTCCACAATATCTGAAACGTGAACCGGAGCCACTTCTTCCAGTGCTAGTACTATTTCTTTAGTGTTCTCTTCCTTATTGCAAAGAATAATATCGGGGTTCAAAGCTTCAATTTTATCCAGGTTTACCTCTTTCGTGCCGCCTACCACTTTTTTAGTTTTCCGAAGATATTCTGGATGCACACAAAATTTAGTTATGCCTACAAGGTTTTCTTCCAATCCAAGATCAATGAGAAGTTCTGTTTGACTGGGCACCAGGGATATTATCCGTTTTGGGATTTCTGGAAGGTGAATTTTGCGTCCTAATTGGTCTTTAATTTCCATAGTAAAAATAAATCATCCTTGGATCTAACTTGAATGAGATTGGGCAAATCTTGGGATAAATCCTTAAGGAGAGATTAAAGTTGTCTTAACTCTTCGGCCATTTGTTGCTGTAGCACTTCAGCCTTAGCCCCGGCTATTTCAGCAAAATTTGAAGACTCTGAAGCGTAAATAATTTTCCGGGAAGAATTCACTAATAAACCTACATCTTTCGTCATTCCATACTTACAAACATCTTCCAGCTTACCTCCCTGCGCACCAACTCCCGGCACTAGCAGAAAATTCTCTGGAATAATTTCCCGTATCTCTTTTAGAAACTCAGCCTTGGTGGCTCCTACCACATACATTAAGCGCTCTGCGTTTTCCCAGGTCTTCGAAGTTTTAATTACTTTTTTATAAAGCTCTTCTCCATCTACTTGTTGGGTTTGAAAATTGGAAGCCCCTTCATTGGAAGTTAGAGCGAGCAAAATAGTATGTCGGTTTTCAAATTCCAGGAAAGGTTCTACCGAATCTTTCCCCATATAAGGCGCTACGGTTACCGAATCGAAACCCAGATCACTTAAAAATGTTTTGGCATACATTCTTGAAGTATTTCCAATATCGCCACGTTTTGCATCGGCAATAGTGTACATCTCGGGAAATTCGTCGTGAATATAATTTATGGTTTTCTCTAATGCTCTCCAACCGTCAACTCCGTTGGCTTCATAAAAAGCAATATTGGGTTTATAAGCCACGCAAAACCGATTTGTAGCATCGATTATGGCTTTATTAAAAGCAAAAATAGGATCATCTTCAGACAGTAAATAGGTAGGGATCCTTTCTATATCCACATCGAGTCCCACACATAAAAAAGATTGTTTCTTTAAAATTTGTTCGGTTAATTCTTTTGTAGACATAGTTTTTGCTTTCTGGATTTATAAATTATTAATAAAAAACCCCCGCCGAAGCAGAGGTGAATTTTTAAAATAAATCGGAATTTTCTTTCAACTTCTCGGTGTTCTCGACCAGTTGCAATTCGTCAATTATTTTTTGAATATCCCCATCAATGATATTAGAAAGATCATATAAGCTAAGGTTTATCCTGTGATCTGTAACCCTACCCTGGGAATAGTTATAAGTTCTAATCTTGGCACTACGGTCCCCACTGGAAACCATAGAGTTTCTTTTAGCGGCATCGGCTTCTTGCTTTTTAGCGAGTTCCATCTCGTACAAACGGGAACGCAATACCCTAAAAGCTTTTTCTTTGTTCTTATGTTGAGATTTTTGATCCTGACATTGAGCCACCAATCCTGTAGGTTCGTGGGTTAATCGCACCGCAGAATAAGTGGTGTTTACAGATTGTCCACCCGGCCCCGAGGAGCAGAAGTAATCTATTCTCACATCTTTTAGCTCTATCTGCACATCAAATTCTTCTGCTTCCGGAAGTACCATTACCGTTGCTGCCGAAGTATGTACCCGACCCTGCGTTTCGGTTTGCGGTACTCGTTGCACCCGGTGCACCCCAGCTTCAAACTTCATAGTACCATACACATCGTCTCCAGAAACTTCAAAGATCATTTCTTTAAATCCGCCGCTGGTACCTTCACTATAATCCACAATATTGTGCTTCCAGCCTTTGCTTTCTACATATTTTGTGTACATACGATAAATATCACCAGCGAAAATACTGGCCTCGTCGCCACCGGTTCCTGCCCGTATTTCCATCACCACGTTCTTCGCATCGTCTGGATCTTTGGGCACTAACATCATCCTTATTTTTTCTTCCAGCTTCGGAAGTTCTTCTTTGGCTTCTACCATCTGAAGCTTTGCCATTTCAGTCATTTCGGCGTCACTACCATCGGAAATAATTTCTTCGGCTTCCTCAATATTATTGGTGAGTTCCATATATACCTCACGCACATCCATTAAAGCCCTTAAATCTTTGTACTCCTTGTTTAATTCTATGTACCGTTTTTGATCTGCTATTATATCGGGCTGAATAATCAAATCATTCACCTCGTCAAAACGCTGCTTTACTATATTGAGCTTCTCAATCATATAATCATACTGATTTTAGAAAACAAATTTACGATATTTTGAGCGATTTATGGAATTGAAAAAAGAATTGTAAATTGAAGGTTCTATCTTATTCTTCCATGGGCAAATCAAAGGCTATCTTTTATTTTTACCGCCAGTTTATCTTCGCGTCTTTACTCCTTAATTTTATATTTCTAGTTCTGGGAAATCCTGTATTTTTCATCGTTTTATTTAAACTGGCCCTCACGGGATTGCTTTTCTATATTTACAAAGATCATTATCATCACCTACTTTACTTTTATCAAAACCTGACTTTAAGCAGCATCGCATTGTTTTCATATAGCTTTGCATTAGACCTCATTTTTGTGATAATTTCCAATGTTATTTATATCTGGCTTTTATGATTTTTGAAATTGATAATATAGAGTTGTATTTTTCTGAAAAACAAATTTTGAACGGGGTTTATCTAAAAGCTGAAACCGGAAAAATTACTGGCATTCTGGGTTCCAATGGCTGCGGAAAAAGCAGTTTACTCAATATTTTCTTCGGAAGTCTGCAAGCCCGCCATCAACTGATTAGGGTAGATAAAAGACCCTTTCTAAAACCGCTTTTCAAGTACGGAATTGTAAAATACTTACCGCAACAAAATTTTATTCCGCCTAAATTAAAAATTCAACAAATATTTGATCTGTTTAAAATTGACTGGCAGGAATTTATCCAGAATTTTCCAGAATTTCAACCTTATTTAAAATATAGAATACGGGATCTTTCTGGCGGGGAACAGCGGGTTATAGAAATCTATACCTGTTTAAAGAGCGAAGCGCAGCTGGTGCTTTTAGACGAACCTTTCTCCCATCTTTCTCCGGTTTTTATCGATAAAATAAAGCCCTTGTTGCTTGCCGAAAAGCGACATAAAGCTATTATCATTACCGATCACATGTACCGGCATATTTTGGATGTGAGCGAAGAACTATACCTCTTAAAAAATGGTAGCACTCAATTAATTAAAAATAAAAAAGCCTTGGAAGATTATTCCTATTTACAGGAAGGGACTTTGTAGGTATAATCAAGAAACCTCGGGGCAAGCCCACGAGGTATGAATTGGAGAATACTTTTAAAAAATTGCGAGGCAAGCCCGGGGGAATTAAACCATCTGGAGGGATTAAAAAAAAATATGATTGTCCGTTTTTATACCTAAGTTGTCCCATAAGAATTACTTAGTGTTTTGGAGTCTTTGTTGCTCAACAGGAGTTATTTTTAACTTTGAAAAATTAGCCACCAAGGCACAAAATCTCAAAGATACACCAAGGTTAAAAAATGCGAAGCGTGGGAAGTTCTACTTAATAGATTGAGCATTCACTACCGTATCCTTTAATTTTATTTCTTTTAAAAAGGACGGTTTTAGGTAGTAAAAACAGTATTGTCCGGTAAAGAATCAAGATCGCTTCGCTAATAGAATCAAGAACAAAGACTTGATTGTAACTAACTAATAAACAGCAATAATTATTTTTTTATATTTTGGAAAACACCTATTTTCAATATCAATAAATACCAAGCCCTAAAATTTAAAAAATAGCGTGAAACGTCTTCAAAACCGAGGCAAATTAAATTCGTAAAAGTTTTTGTCGGACAATACTGAATAAAAATAGCAACAGTCAAATCAATTAAGTGTTCGAGTCAAGGGAAATTCAGCTTTTTCATTTTTAGGTGCTTTTACGGATCAACATAAAAAAATCTTTCATGTAAGAGCGTAAAGTAATTAGTAGAAATGCAAACCGTCAAAAATTTCGCGAATTTTGAGCTTTTATACAAGACGAGTAGGCAATGACAGAAAGCAGTTATCCTATACTGCAAATTCTAACTTCATATTAAAATACGTTCAAAATATAAATGATTTAAGCATACCTCCTGCCAATCATTTAGAAAAGCTAGATGGAAATTTAAAAGGTTTACACAGCATTAGAATTAATAAACAGTGGAGAATAAGCTTTAAATGGAAAAATGACAATGCTTTTGAAGTTCAAATTATTGATTATCACTAAAATTTGAAATATGAAAAAATTAAATAACATACATCCCGGAGAAATTTTAAAGGAAGAATTCTTAGATCCAATGGAAATTAGTGCTTATCGATTATCTAAAGAGACTTTTATTCCTCAAACAAGAATAAGCGAAATAGTAAAAACAAAGCGAAGAATAACAGCTGACACCGCTTTACGCCTTTCAAAATTTTTTGGGACAACTGCTAAATTCTGGCTAGGATTACAAGCCGATTACGATTTAGAAAAAGAGAAATTCCTAAAGGAAAAAGAATTTAATAACATAAAATCAGTGAAAAAGTTGGCAGTGAGCAGAAGCAGTAGGCAGTGATTGAGAACTCACAACTCACGACTCACAACAGAGAACAGACAACAGCAGATTGCCACATCGCTCCGCTCTTCGCAATGACGACAAACCGAGAACCGAGAACTCACAACTGAGAACCGAAAACTGAGAACTCACAACCGCCAACCGCCTCAATTCCCCAGAATCCGTTGGCCAAGTTGCCCTAA
>JGI1221J13441_10000866_pt1 | contig 13142 bp, 19 predicted proteins | sample LakVidmifraction_4_FD_13441 | JGI IMG/M metagenome (IMG submission 13441) | reverse complement strand
ATGTTCACGCATCGCAGGGATACGGTGAATATAGTTAGGCACTGGAGTGCTTAATATCATTTGATTAAATGATACTTGAACCTCAGGAGGTAATACGCCTGTAGTAGTAGTTCCTGGCATGGTACACCTTTATAGTATAAATTTTATATGTTTTCTTTGGTTCAAGTTGGACGAGATCTTGAAAAAGGTTGCGTCCTTATAAGATGTGTGGGAGAACGAAGCCCAATTGCGTTCAATAAAAGGTATATCACGCCGTAAAAAATGGACAAAAGGATTTTGAATTAATATAGTAATAAAACTTATTGGGTCATGCATTATCATGATTATTATTACCCCGGATAGCCTCTTGCCATCTGGGGTTTAATTTTGAAATACAATCTCCACCATAACGTTTTAAGTCATGATGGAGAAAAAGGAAAACACTGAAAAATGATTTATTTACGTCGTGCATTTTCTTGCATTTGAGTCCATATTTGACGCTTACGCTCATCACTTAGATCACCAGCAGAAAAAGAAGAAGCGTGAGTTAACGGGCTATTACTGCTTTGAGATGCAATAGCAGCAACATTTTTTGGCTTGTTCAAATTATTTTGAGCTTTCAGATGATCATGAGAATAGTTTGATTGTGAACGAGAAATACCTAAATCTTTAAGTATGGAATATGTTGCAGCAGCTTTACTATATATGTCTTGTGTTTGATGAAGACTTGCCGCAATTTCAGGCTTAAGCTCGCGCAACCTTTCAATATTTTCTTTAGTAACAACAGTATCAAAATCATTATATTTGGATCTCAATTTATTTTCTATAGAACTTGATTCAGTGACACGACGAGCCTCTTCCATTTGTTGTCGGTAGTGCTGAAGTTCTTTCTTAATAGCAGCTAACTCAGGTTTTATATGTCTACCTTCAATAATATCGTCATCATCATAAGATACTGGACTTGGTTCTGGTTCGGCGTACTGTTGTTGTTGTTGATATTGTTGCTGAATAGCTTGTTGCTCTAATTGTCTTATAAATCCAAATGCTTCATCTCGTTCTTTTTGCATCTGTTCAGAACGCATGCGCAATTCTTGAAAACTTTCTTGAGGCGTAGTTTTATGTTCAACTTGAGCGTCCTGCTGTAGATTTGTATCTACTTCAGGGTTACTTTGGTTAACCTCTGTATGTATTTCAGAGTTATTTTGTAAAGTATCTTCCATTACGTTTCCTTTTTAATATTACGTGTGGATTATTTCACCATTTTCTTTTTGACACAATCTATCAAGGGTACCATCATAAAAATCAAGCACATGCTTTAACACTACACGTTCTTCTTGTTCCACCTTAAGAGCATTCTCTAAAAGATTGGTACACGACTGTCGATCTGGAATGGTCCATAAGATTTCAAGTTTATCGTGTACTTTTTCATATTTAAAGACTGTTTGGCAGTAAGTAGGAGTCGGGCAGGACTGGCGCGGTAAGAACTTATTACGAAGTACATTATGCATAAGACGTTCTCGTAGGCTTAATACGGCAATAAATATTTTATCAGTGCTATGTTCCTTTAAGCCGCGATCAACTGCTTCCCATAAGTTACTCATATACGTATCTTTTCCCTCCAGTATTTCCTTGCCAAACTCCTTAAGAGGTACTTCATATGCCGGTTTTAATTGTTGCTCTAATGCAAGTTCGCCAACTGTTTTCCTTTTTTGTACTTGCATGCTATTTCTTTTTTTTAGAGCGTTTTGCTTCGCTATAAGAGATCTCGATAGATTTCTTAGGCTTTTTTTCTACCGGTCCCTTTTTAGATCTGGAATTAAGAACATCTTCTTTAAATTCCTTCACAACCTTGTTCATTTTTTTCTTCATGACCGGTTTCTTAACTTTGTTTTCAATATCTACTTCTATTTTCATGCCTTTGTATTTCTTAGGCTTTTTTTCTTTATGCGATATCATTATTTTTCCTTATTCGTAAGAACAATCTGCTATACCTTGATCTCTGCGTGCCAGCCATTCAGTACTTTTGCGTTGACCGGCTTTATCAAACTTTACATTGTCTGGATTGGGAAGGTTTATCATGAATTGATCTTGGCTTTTTATGGCTTTGATACTGTTTATAAGGTCATACATTGGAGAACTGTATTGATTATCACAGGATCTAAAGTTAGGATCGAAATCATTAATTATAATTTTCTTCACATCATTCCTTGATTATCTTGTGGCATATTTTCATTATTACCACCATTGCTCATATTATTCATCAACGCAAGCATAACCCTTTGCTTATCAGCGTCTCGAATTTGAGGATCTCTACTATATGCTTTGTGTTCATTTCGTGGAGATCCCATAATTCGTTCATGTATCTTTTTTGCTTTGCCTGATTCACGAATCATGGTAGGCATTTTAGTACTTTTCGGTAGTACTTTGACGACGCAAGGATCTTACGCCACCATCTTGTGTTTGATCTGCTACAATAATAGAATCACCTACAAACTGTTCGAGGAATTCATTCATTGGATAATCAATAATATACGCATCTGTTGGAAGATTTGCATGCTTGCTGTAATCGTTTGAAATAGTTGCAGGAACATGTCCTCTATGTCCAGCAGATGTACGACCAGTTTTTGATTCGTACATATTTATCTTGAATTTACTATTTTTCATAGAGAATCCTTAAAATGGTTGTCCTTCGGGCATTTGCTCTTGTCCTTCTTGTGGCATAGGAGCACCCTGCATGGATGGTTTTTTAGTTTCTGAGAAAATACTTTGTAACTGAGCGGCAAGACTTACTGGATCTTGGTTTTTATTATTCATTTCTTGATGCGATTTAATTATTCCCAAAAGGGCAAACACTTCTTTAGCCTGAGAAATATCTAAGTTTTCGAGTTCTTTAGCTGCCTTAACAAGACTTAATATTCCTTGATCCCTATCGCTATCAGCCTTAGCCAAACGCTCTTGTACCATAGCTTGATTTTCTGCTACACGACTGAGTCGTTCTATTCCAAGACCTTCAGCGGCGGTAGCAGAGGCCTGTGTCATTGTTATGCGTGCTTCAGTTTCACGATTAGCCATGTCATTTTGCTGCTGTTGCATTTGCATTTGCTGTTGTTGTTGTTGTTGCGCTTCTTGTTTATTGCGCTGCATATTCTCAATAATCTTTTTCTTACCTTGGAATGTAGATGCTTCAAGAAGATCTTCATCAGAAATAGGAACGCCAACTTCTCTGAGCTGGAGCATTTGAGCAAGCTGCATCTGTTTTTGGGTAGTGGTATTAAGGCCTTCTTCAATTGAACAGCGGTAAAGGGCAAACTTTCTATTGTAGAACTGTTCACTTGGTTGTTCACCTAATATGCGTGCAACCTTGCCGGGACCCCAATTGTTTTGTATATATTCTAATATTCTCTCGCCAACAAGCTTCTGTGAGAAATCCAACTGATCAAATAATCTTTGTAAAGTTGTCAGTCCAGCACCCTGTCTCAGCATGCCTAATATAGCGGCCTTGTCATCGACTGCTCCGCCAAGCAACTCTTCGTTTACACCTGATATTGTACTAATTTCATCACCAAGCTTATCACCAATCTGGAGCATACTTGCAGGAATATTTGGTGGCTGAATTGGCATGATATCGGTCATTTGAGCATCATTCTTCAAGACGATATATTGGCCCTGCCCCTTTTTAAACAGGTCATTAATATTGATAACAGAATTTTCTTTTACAATATATCCACTGTTGAGTTGCGACTCTAATATGTCTAGCTCAACAATACGTCTACGTGTATACAAATATTGAGGATCTCTGAGTGCTCTTACTACCCCACTTATTCTGTCAGAATAGGTAGGAATCTCAGGAGTATGGTACGCAATGACAGGAACGAAAGGATAAGAATCCGTGCCCATCTGGTTTCTTCCTGAAAACAATACTGTTCCTTGAACTACAATCGCAAGATTAACTGTCGGTACATTAGATACCACAGTAGTGAGCTCAGGAGCCATAAGGAGAAAAGTACGCAAATCTTCACTGTTTCCATGCCACTCTGTTGTTTCGCCCGTTATCGTGTCAACGAGTAATGTTTGCTTACGATAGGTTCTATAATAGAATTCATCATATGCCATTAAGTTGGTTGTATTAGGGTTTGTAGCTTGAGGGGTAAAGGTAAACTTAATATCTTGATAGCCATTAACAGATATGGAACTAAGCAAATCGGCGCTATTAGGAACTAATGTCTTCGCTTCAAATTTAGTAAGATACGATCGTATCCATATGTAATTACAATCAGAAAGGTCATGCTTAGTCCAATAAGGATCCATAAAGAAGGTATTGTATGGTTTATTATCAACCTTTATTTCACCATTAACCGGATCAGTTCTATAATCAATCCAAATTTGTAGTAGATTAAGACCGGTTATCAATGACCCAAGAAACGCTTCAGAGATAGTCTCTAATACATTGCTTGAATTGTTTATATGCATCATCAGTTTTGTGTACTGATCGGCTGTCTCCTCATTACCGTTCTCCTGAGGAACGACTATTGTCGATTTGCGGTTACGCCGTTGAAATCCTTCGATCATTGATATGATTCGCTTGATACGATTAAAGTTAAACTCACGACGCATATTGAATGCTGAACCAGCTATATATGTATTAAATACCGATTGATCACCCACGTAAAAACGGGTGTCCATAGCGGCTTGAAGCCAAAAAGCTTGATTAAATGTTACGCCCTGAAGATAAAGATTATCCATATAAGATGTAATATTATTACCAATGTCAGGATCAAAATTAAAAAACTCATTGTTAGTATCAGGAAACAGCATTCAGCTCTCCTTTATGCTTCATTACCACGTCAATAAATGTTAGTGTATTGTGATGTAAAAAGTGGACAAAGGAAAAAAGTATAATTTATGTATGAAGAGATTCTTATTGTAGGTGAATACTATGAAGACATATATCATTCAAGGCAATCCAATACCATTAGCACGACCACGATTTAATGGTAAATACGTTTATGATTGCCAAAAGAAAGAAAAGGCGGCTATAGCTTCTGTTTTAAGATTAATGCATGGCGCATTGCCAATGTATGAGGGACCGTTATTAATGACCATACGATTCTTTATGCGCATACCAAAGAGCGGTAAGGTGGGGCCGTTGTGGCATTCAAAAAGACCAGATCTTGATAATATGATAAAGCTCTATTCTGATGTTGCTATTGGTATTATTTATGAAGACGATAATCAGATATCAGCTATAGACGCTGCAAAAATATACGGGTATGATCCAAGAACTGAAATAACAATAACCGAACTTACAAAAAAAGGGTAACCATGGAATCATATTATCTCATAATTATAACCGTTTCAGCAGTTTCTTCAGTCTATCTGCTTTACAATCACCTCATGAACATCATTGAAAAGTTGAGATGTGAGTTGATTAAAGTATACACAAGAGATATCACCAATTCTTATAGTGAATTACGAGAAGAAGCACGAAAAGAGAAAGAAATATCGCGCAATTCTTTTAAATCGTTGCATGTAAAGTTTGATGCACTCAAATCAGAACAAGCTGATCTTAAAAAGAAAAAGCTTGAACCAGTTATCGCAAAACTGAAACAAAAATAAACGAACTCACGCAAAAAGGAATATCAATGCAAAACATACCGCCTAAGACAGAAAAGATTGTAATCATACGTAAGTTTGATAAAGATAATAAACGTATCAGAGAGCTTAACGTCATCAAGTTTAATAGAGATTTATGGGAGGAGATGGAGTTCCAAATGGAAGACATAGAAGTTGACCTCTCAACATTCATTAGTCAGGCATGCAAACTTTATGTCGATTCACTGAAAAGAGAAGAAGCTACTAATCTTACGTATCTGTATCTTTCCGAGTTCCAACAATCAAGTATCGACAAAACACCGCCAATACCAACAAATCCAATACCAATAAATCCTGTGCAACCATGGTATTATCATGTATATAACGATGCTCAAAAACTAGAAGAGGAAGGAAAGTAATGGATAAGAATCTTATCGATAATACTATCACAAAAGCATCTACGTGTTACCTGTAATCAACAGAAGAAAACTGTTTTGCCATACACTTAACACAAATAACTGTTAAATTTAACACTTTTTACAAACCAAAGCATCTACGTGTTGTTTGTAATCAACAGAAGAAAACTGTCTTGCCGTACATTTAACACGAATAACTGTTAAATTTAACACTTTTTACAAACCAAAGCATCTACGTGTTGCCTGCTGTTAAATTTAACACTTTTTACAACCATGGTATTATATATATATAACGATGATAATAACTATAAGAGCAAGGAAAGTAATGGCTATAACTACCGAACAAAAACAAAAATGGCTTTATACGGTCAACAAACATAAGAATCTTATTGATAATACTATTACCAAAGCATTTAAATCTACGTGTGAAAATGAAGAATTAATAGCTAAGATATATGAGTCGGCTCCTGATTCAATAGGTGTCGCATCACTCCAAGCGTTGCTTCAGTTTTATGGTAATGTACTTGATACTATCTGGGAAAACCTTGAGACATCTATCAAAAAGAGTCTTGAAAAATCAGATCCTGTTGAAGAGGAAGGAAAGTAATGGATAAGAATCTTATCGATAATACTATTACCAAAAAACTTAAGCCTACGTGTGAAAATGAAGAATTAATAACTAAGATATATGAGTCAGCTGCTGATTCAATGGTTGTCGCACCACTCCAAGATTTGCTTCAGTTTCATGGCATAGTACTTGATACATTAAAATCGGAGTGTGATAAGTTAGCTGCTGATTCAATAGTTGTCGCACAACTCCAAGAATTAATTCAGTTTCATGGAATAGAACTTGATAGGTTAAAATCGGATCGTGATAAGACAGCTCCCGATTCATTTATCGCATCGCTCATAGAATTGATTAAGTCTGAGGCCGATGTATACTTAATGTAAGATCGTAGTATGAGTAGCACATTTCATAGGTGACCCTGTTACATTGAGGGAGTGCTACTCATACCTGAATACTACTTTGTAAAACCGCTACCAAATACGCTTGGTTCATTATGCCACGGCTGGTTGTCTGCAAAGAATGAACTCTTCTTTTCGTTATTACCATACAGTGCTTGCGCCCTTTGCTTATCTATATCTTCTTGAGTCAATCCATCTGCCGTTTTAGGTAATGATAAACATAAATACCTGAGTGAGTCTGCAAAATGCGAGTGCTTGTCATGCAATGGAGCATTCTTATAGTGCCCTTTTTTGCGATCATACTCATACCTATAATTTTCTAATGCCACTACAAGGCCTTCACACTTTTTTGCATCTATCCACATCTTTGACATTGACGACTTAACGTATTCAATACCATCTTCTATCGATACAGAGTCAACTATTTCACCCTTTATCCCTAGTTGACGGGCTTTTTCTAGACGAGTAAACTTCTTGCCGCCCCATTCAACAACTCTGAAATCATGCGGGAAGAAATGTTTACCGTACGTATACGGCTTACTATTAATTATATTCACATAGAATTCTATCTGTTCACCCGAGTTTTGATAGGCATCAATTAGATTAACTACTTGGCCTATGCACTGGAAGAATATTAATGCAGTACCGTCATTGCCGATATCATAAGAGACATGAACTTTATGGTTAGATTGCCACGGAACGTTTCCAATTTGTTCATTAGTTTTCATTCTATCTAAGGCAGCGCCATATACTGCCCCTGATATTCCCATTGAAAAAGAGCAATAATATTCTTGTTGGGCAAGGTCATACGAGATCTCGCCTCTATCTATATCAGCCTGTATCTCCGCTTCATCAATATGCTTAGTATCCTTAACAGTAAGAATGCTTGAATACCAAATAGTGGGATTGGCTTGAGCAATCTCAAACAAAGAATAGAGATGGTTTTTGCCCCGGGGAGTTGAAAGGAACAATGCCCATCCGCCATTTGCAGCAAGGATCGGTTTTGACATAGAATAAGCACGCTCGTCCTGCAGCGAATATTCCGAAAAGACCATGCCGACCGGATTCGTTCCTACAATCGAGTTATCAAAATTGTCAGACCCGATAATTTGTATAACAGATCCGTTCATTAAGCGTATGCGCATCATCATTTCGTTTTTAGATTCTATTAATTCTGATGGCAGGTAATCTAAGATACGATCACCCGTGTTGGTAATGGCATCCCAGAGTATTTTTCGTCCTGAGCTATAACTGGGGAATACGTAGTAGTACGTACCGATTCGTCTCAATGCAGCACGTAGCATCAAGTTATAGCCTACGAGGTCCTTGCCGCTCCTTCTTGGCCAAACAGCAACCAGTCTTTTATATTTCTTCTTTTCAAGCGCCTCGAATACAGGTACTTGGTATGGCCTTGCTTTAAACTTATCGAGGTTAACTGTTATTACGTTTTGCTTCATCGCTAGCTCTTATAATGTTTAACAAGATATTCAATAGCAACAAGACCATAGAGCATGTTCTTACACGGTTCGCAATCCCAATCGGTATCGCCTATAACTAATGGATAGAGCGATGGCGTTACGAGTAAAGCGACCAGTAATAGTATTTTCCAAGTTTTTAATAGTTTTTTCACAGTTTTTCCTTTTTTGTTGTTATGTCTGGTATGCCGATATGAAATATTGCTGCATGGGAACTGGTTCGTGCTTCTTCAACTACACGTCTATTCTCTAACGCAAGGTTCTTAAACTCTTTGTGATACAAGGGTAATATCCTTATAACAAAATCCCTGGGAAGAAGGCCTGTTCTCCATGACTTGATAAGCCTGCTCGCTATTATAGCTCTTGATATATCTAAGCACTCTTCAAAGTAAGGATTCATCTCAGCCATTGCAAAAAATCTTGAAGGAGCAATTGATTTTGATATGGGAAAGTCTTCTATCTCAAAATTATCTTCATTCGTCGCCCATAGCTTTAATTCTAAGCCAAGATCATTTTGTATGTCCAGGTCAGTCGGAGCACGAACCAAGAATTGACCGCCACTCGTGCGGGTAATTTCAGGTATATAGTTTTTTAATTTATTCTTATGGCCAGCCATTGCTTTCTCTCCTCGTAATTACTATAATGCTTCTTTGTTGAAGACATTCAACCTACTCCTTTTTTGGGGCCCAAGGTTACTACTTTCCTTGGGTCTTTTTACGTATCCATGGTCATAATTTCCATTTCCACTCGCGCGCGTCCTATGGTGTATATCTTGTTGCATTCTATAGAGGCTATATTTATACCGTTTCCAAACAAAATACCAGAAGCCATATGTTCAACAAAATAAATAAGTGATGACATGGTTGGTCTTCGTGTGTGAGGTATATCACATACTCTCTTATGCTTGGCTATGCCCTTAGGGAATGTAAAATAAAAACTACCAATTATAGCTATCGGACCGGTAAATAGTAGTGATCCGTTGTGTTGGTTTAATAAATCAATACACACCTTGCTTCTAAATTCAGCTATAGCGTCCCATACGCGTTGACGATCATCAAATGGTTTAATATATTGCGTAAGATCACCTTCAATTACATACTTCTTATGCATATAGGCTCCTAATTTATATTCGCTTCTTCTGATTCATCAACGTTCGTATATTTATCCATTTTTTCTATTTCCATGATAACTCTCATAAATCCAAAGAGATCTACATAGTCCTTAGAGGGAATATTAAAGAAAAACCAAAGACATAAATGATACACGTCAAAATAAGGCTTACCGTTTTCATCAACATACATCTTGCCCTTTGCCTTAAGATCTTTAATCATCTTGGTTTCAATAACAGAAAGATCGTGAATAACGGTTAATGACATCGTTTTAACATCAACATAAAATCGAGTATGTATGTAGATGTCACCATCAATAAGATAGTAGACTTTAAAGTCTTCCCTATCACCTTCTGGTCGGTCGATATTTTTTATAATAGTATCAGATAATTCTTTCTTGAGTATTATGCGAGACGTGCCATTCATCCTCTAAAATCCTTTTCAAGTTAGAGATCACATTAACCGGTATCCGGTATTTGCTTGATAAGCATATATATTTTCTAATATTCTTCAGATAAATTATGCGTCGCGCATACGCTCGCGTGATTTATTGTTTACCATTGAAAACCGTAGTGCTCTCCAAACGGGTCATCTGGAGGCACATCCAAATACTCATTCTGCTGAACGATTTGCTTGGGGGTTAATGTTGATATACCAATGATCCTTTCTATCGCCTCAAGGGGCGTCACGTCTCCCACAAGCTCACCTGATACATTCATACCAATCAATTCACGAAACGTGTTACCGCGCTCATGGTTTTTTGGCGTATTGTAATATCCGTATGATTCATTCTGAATTCGAACGATATCTGCTGCGCTGCGTTCTGCTGCGGTGCAACGTTCATACACCTCTCGTCGTGCAATAACATCGTGTAATGGTTGCATGGATAATGCTACCGTCGGATTGTATTTTTCTACCAAGGCACGATTGTACGCAATTGCATCCACAAAGCTAATAGATGGCGGGCTTCCTGCGTTGGCTGTGTATGTTGGCTGCTTCCTTTGGATCGGTTTTTTAATTTCAACAACGGGAACAAATAAGTCATCAACCCACTGATGAATATTTCCCATCTTGTGTTTGACACCGCACTCAATCATACCCGTCCAGTTTATGGGTAAATGGTTTTGTTCGCTGTGTTTTTTACATATACTCATAAAATAGCTGAACTTATCAGACACAACGGTATCTGTTCTCACCATTCGGCTGTCAGCATATAAAATTGCTTCATCGCTAAAAGCAGATAACTTAATTTGACCCCACTTGGTGGGCCGGATGGCTTTCAGCTGCTGTGCAACGGGGATAATTTGCTCGTAAAGATTTTCTTCCATGTCTGCTCCTTTTTTTAGATCGACTTCGTTGGCTGCTTCCTTTGGATCGGTTAATTCTTTGTTCTTTTTTATAAAATTATGGGGGAAAGATGGGGAACCATAAAACAGTTCATCAACACATCCCTGTTCCTGGTTATTTTTTTTAAAAACAAGCGCTGCACTACCAATTGGCAGATCAACAACTAACGAAGTGGGATTATTAAGAGCTATGGGATTATTAAGAGCTATTTGTTCAGACACTAACAACCAATCCAAGTCGGCTGCTTCTTTTGGATCGGTTAACTCCCTGCTATTTAAAAACAACAGAGCTTTCGTAACCGAGTCTTGTTGTTTCTGGTTCTTTCCGTTGTCTTTTTTAAAAACAACACTGTCGCTGTCGTAACCAATTGCTTGTTCCGCTTCAACCAGCCAGTTTGGCTCCGCTTGGTTGTCATACAACAGTGCGCCGTCGTCGCATTCTGTGTGCGGTATATTGTATATAATATATTCCTTAGAGAGAGTGATGGGTAAAGTTGAAAATATTTCAAATACTGCGTGGCTACTTGTATTATTATATGCTTCTTGGATAGAACTTTTTTTACTATATGAAACTGCTTGATTGTGGGCACATATGAAGTCTTCTTCCGCTTTTCTTCTGGAGATGCGCGCATCATCAAGTTCAGGGATTCTTCTTTTGAGTGCTGTGCGTGTTAATGGGTTAAAGAAATCTGGGTGTATCTGATATGTATTTGGTTGGCGGAATGTACGCCCTACAATCAACGCGCCTTCTTCTTCAAGTTGACGCATTACACAACCAACATAAAGACGAGAGACTTTTAATTTGGATGCAATGGTATGGTGTGATACCTTCATTGACTTGCCCGAACGTACTCGATAGAGCATTTCATTCAATACTTTTGATAAAATATTCTTAACTGGAAATATCTCATCCCAGTTCTTAGACGGTAAAACACTTTTTAAAGATGATGTATAATTCTGTTGACTAATTCGATTGGATGAGATATCATTTGTATGTATTAACATTGAAATCTCCCTTCCGTCCTTCGAGTTCGGGTTTGGTTGTGATCTTCTCCCATTGGTTGATTCCCTTGGTATTTGTGATCTCCCTCCGTTTTTCGGGTTTGGTTGTGATCTTCTCCCATTGGTTGATTCCCTTGGTATTTGAAATCTCCCTCCGTCCTTAATGATTTGAATAAAATCAATCGGGATTGTTGGTATTTGTGATCTCCCTTGGTTTGATTCCCTTGGTAGTTGAAATCCCCCGTGAAATCTCGTTCGTTGTAATCTCTCATTGGTTGACTCCTTTGATTGTGATCTCGTTCGTTGTGATCTCCCTTTGGTTGACTCCTTTGGTTGTGATCTTCTCCCTTCGAGTTGTTCCTTTCGATTCGTTTGGTTTGGTTTTTCATGGATTTTCCTTTGTTTTTGCGTGTGTATGTTGCTTTTCCGTCGTGGGTAGCGAGCAACTATAAATTTAAGACGATCGAATTAATTTTCGGTCGTTTTTTATTTTCAAAAATAATGACACACATGGTAGGTACAAATGTATGTTTACTACTTGGGAACACCCCAATAGCTTCAACAAGATAATAAACTTTTTATTATGAATCAATAAATTATTCTAATCAATTTTGTTTAATTAGTTTAACATTAACCCTTTTTATCTATTTGTTCTTGTAGAAACTTTTCTATCTTGCATCGAACTTCCATGCGTGGCTCTGTATCCTTACGTGCAATATTAATAAGCGTTGTGTATGCAATGCCAATATTTTTTGCCATCTCTACCGAGCTTAATGGATTCTTTTTCATGTATTCCCACAACCTGCTGCCAATGTCTGTTTTTGCTGCTTTCATAATAAATGCCCTCTTTGTGTTTTTATAACTATATTCTTTAATTGTTTATAGTATCTCATATATAGGTTTAAATGTCAATATTGTTGACATTTGATCATATCATGTTATAATTGTATCTAATGTAAGAACAAAAAAAGATACGTCTTCAAAAAAATGAGAATAACCCATGGCAAAAAAAATGACACTCTCAGTACTCCGATCAGAACGCGCAGAGAACCTTATGGACAAGTTCCTAACTCATGCAGATCATGCAAAAAACTTAGTATGTGCGGGATATAAATTCGTTGAAGTGCGCAAAGAGCAATTAAAAGCCGCTCAAGCATGGGGCGATCTTAATGAAGAGGGACTTCTTGATGTCGCTGTAGAAATTTACCCGCAAGAGAAAGAAAGACTGATGGATTATAAAGAAATATATTGCGAGTT
>JGI1221J13441_10000862_pt1 | contig 13200 bp, 13 predicted proteins | sample LakVidmifraction_4_FD_13441 | JGI IMG/M metagenome (IMG submission 13441) | reverse complement strand
TCCCATAAGAACCTGATGTAGTCCTTCTTATTTTCACACTATCTCCAGCGTTTACTATACCGTATGAGGATGTCCATGTACCACCGTTAATTTGATATTGCGCCCCGGTTCCTGTGATTGAGATAACATAATTATCATAGGCCGCACTCGGAACAATTGCATTAGATTCAGTTAGTGTGGATATTTCAAGTCCTGTCTGATCAATGAAAGCAAATGCAGCAGGGTCGTTTATTTGACAAGTTCCACCGTTGACTGGATTATTAGCCCAGTTTTGGCCATTGGCATTAGTATCATCTGTTGCCTGCTGATCAGCATTTCCTTGACTATATGGCGAACTATATTTGTACTGAGGAACAGTATAATTAACGGATGTTCCATGATAGCCCGGAGTACAGTTACCCCTGACAAAAGCTGTTACCATTTCTGCATTGTAATATATGGAAGGTGAACTTGGAATCTCTTTAGGGTTAACCAGAAGGCATTCCTTTTTAGGTGTAGACCATTCACCATCCGGGAACATCCATCTATAGTAAAAAAAATCAGACCCAACGTAGTCCGTATCGGGAGTAAAAACAAAATTCCCATCCACATCTATTACCACATCCCCGTTTACTGGCTGAGTTGTTATCTCGTATTCTGTTCCTTCTGGATTGTCTTCTCTAAATAGCTCAAACATGGATTCATCAAACCCCGCATTAAATAAATATTCTTTTGGTGCCTCAAAGGATGGCTGATATTCATTATTTTCTGCGTCAAACCCTCCAAAAACAAAGGCTCCATATTTATCTGATCTGGCAATAAGAGCCCGAAGCCTGCTATCTAAATCAAATTGTTGTGAAATAGGAAGAATGCCATCTCCACCGGTCCTGCAGAATGTTCCTGTATTTGGAGATGCAAACCAGTGCCAGTTCTTTTCCCTTGCCCAGCTCATAGGCATATTACCTATACCTGCCTCAAACCCAAAGTATTTTATTTCATTCAGAAGCTTATTGGAAGTAGAAAGACCCACATTATTCCCATCTTTTCCCTGAATTATTATTGCATAAATTGGAATATATCCACAATCAAGCACCTTCCAAGAATAAAGAAGTCCTTTATGGAATTTTATTAATTTGAAAGCACCATTTGGATCATTGTAATCCTTCCTATCTAATGACTCAAAGTCATTCAGTCCATTAATCTTAGTATCCTGAATGTAATTATTACTAAAACGAAGTCTCTCTGGAAAATACTTTTCTCCTGTAGCATCATCTTCTACTGATATCTTACCGTTATCATTTAGGTCGCTGTCATAGAAGTCAGAATAGTTCTTATCTTCAATCAATGAAGTGACTGCCTGAGTTCCCGGAATAGAATTATTTGTAGGAAGTTGTCTTTGCTTTACATAAGACATACCATTTTCAATAGATACTATAGCCGGAGTACTAATCGGATTAAGTGGATCCTGATTTTGCTTATTTCCTGTATGGCACCTAGATGAAGTACCCCAATTTTTAATAGCATACTTGTGCCCAAATATGAACATCTGTTTTTCTACTGTTTGGATGTTCTGGGTTGGCTTATAAACTTCGATAACGGAATTATCTTCAATGGTAACTCCAACTGGTTTACGTACTCTTATTATCCCTCTCCTGTCAATTATTTTATATGCAGGATATTTTTCAGCAGTACCGAATGTGCGATCCAGCGTGTAGGTTGTTCCCGTTGGTGCTGCAGTGATTAGTCTTTCAGTTCCATCTATTGAAATATATCTGCCAATGTTATCTGAAGAAGTAGTTCCTCCTATAGTTACTGTATTGGTGTTATTGGTGGTTACATCTTCAGTTTTGTCTTCCGATAAAATATCTTTGTAATCTAAAACAACTGTTTCAAGGAAGGTATAGTAACTATTGTCAGAAGTCTTTTTAATAAGTCTTACTCGGTCATTTTTTTCAAAGGTATATTGCAAGACAGTATTTGGGTACATTTTCTGATACGTGAATAAGCTTCCGATAACTAGGTCAACATAATCTGTATTGGTTGTACTTTGGCTTTCAATGGCTTTTTGTATCAGAATATCAATCCAGTTTGTACCATAGGTTAAATCAATGGTCCTGGTAATATCATAATGTGTAGCCCAAACAGGAGGTTGATGTTTAATGCTTAAATCGTGAACTACCTTTTTATATCCAGCTGACTCTGTTACAAAATTGGTTCGAATAAATAAATTATCGCTTGTATAACTAGATGACCTTTTTGTGTCCTCATTCCAGTAAGATATTCCGTACTTAACGGAGCCTCCAGACTTGTGATCTCTCACGGCCTGTCCAGTGTCTTTTAATGTTTGAGTGGAAACCGGATTAACGCGACCCTCAAAGGAAGTTGCCGCCTCATTAAACCTGCCTCTTAGAATAAAACTAAATGATACATCTCCGGAAACAATTGTATTTGCCCATATATCGGTATCGGGAAGGTCTTGGCTAGTATCTAATATTCTACCATTAGCAACAAGCTGTTGTTTAATATTATTAGCTACAGAAATAGCATCGTCTGCCCCAGTAGCGGTGTAGAAGAAATAAAGATTATCACTATCTCCATTTCTACCAAACAACTCAAACTTATTCCCAATCTTTACATCAGATCCTACTTTTAAAGTTACCAAAGAGTTTCTTCTTCTGCCATGCCCCTCCCTAGTAAAATCGTAATCAAATGCTGTCTGGCTGAAAAATGGAACGTTTAGCGCACTAACAGTAGCATCTGGGAGAAATAAATCTGTATATGCAGCAACTACAGATACGTTAATTGGAACAACCGGGAATCCTTCTCTGCCTCCCATATAAACAATTGCTCGGTCAACGAAAGCTTCGCCCAACGGAATATCTGGCATAAATGAATATGCCCGATTTACTTTATCTTGATCTATTCCGGAAAAGGAATTATTGTCATTGTAGAAACTGTAAACATAAAGGCTGTCATCGGATATGCTTAGTTCTTCCTTATCAAGAGTAATTATAGAAACAAAATCTTCTGATCCGATCTTAATAGCAATCTCAATCTTTTTAACAATCGTGCTTCCTGTTTCAACCGAAACTTTAAGGCAGTTATTTACATTTGATACGGCTGCGTTTCCCGTGAAACTCTCTGTTGCAGGGAGTGGTACTGTACTAAATTCAGACCAGTTACCTTCTTCTCCATCATCAAATATCGGACGACTTGATGCTTTAAATAGATTTCCAAACAAGTAATTTGTCAACCTAGTAGTGTCCGTGAAGTAGGATAGGCTTGGAGGAAATATGGCTTGTCTTTTGTAGGCGCTTATGTATTCTCCTAAAATAAGAGGGCCATAACCGGCATTGGAAATATCAAGTATCTTTCTCCAGTTAAATTTCTTTTGTTTTACTTGTCCGTCTGTCCAGTAAATCAAGTCACCAATAATATCAATATGCAGAATAAGCGATCTTCTTCTAAACTGCAAAATATCAACATCGTCCGTATCCGTTAAATTCTGCATCAGCCGAATGACTTGATTAAGCAATCCATCGTACATATAGATAGAATGATAGCCATTCTCATTCCACTCAAAGAAGAAAAATTTGTTTTGCTCTTCGCTTGCCTCAGTACCTATGGTAATATTTTGGCCGGCAGGTCTGGTAAATACTACTTCAATAGTTCCTTTAAGGTTCGTGACAATTCCTTTGGTCCCGCCTTCTGTAGATAAAATACGAATATTTTGGGCAGAGCGGTAGCGATCAGCTGGCAGAAGTTCATCTGCGGTGTCTGTATCCATGCAACCGGTAAAAGATTGCAATTGTATTTTTTTTTCTTCAGCCATTTAAAAATATCCGGCAGGGATGGGTACCTGCCAGATTTTTTTATCCTAACCTGTAAACTTTTGCTACTGTAGCAGAAGTAAAGTAGACTCTGAATAATCCTACAGCTCCGGCAGCAACAGTAAGAGTCGCTCCGCCTGTAATTACAGCCGTTGCAGCAGTAATACTTGCACTTGCCGTAACCGTTACCGTATTTGCACCAGCACTGTTATCCACTGCAAAATCAAACCATGTACCAGCGGCAGCTCCAGTCAATACAGCAAGTAAGGCAGCAGCGGTAGGTAGGGTTGCAGCAACAGCAGCAACAGAGGTAGATGAAAGAACCCCTGTTTTTAACTGAGCAGCAGTCACGGTTGCGGTTACGTTTACAGCAGCAGCAGTATGATTCTTCTGAGGGGTTTCAGACCATGGCAGTGCGGATAGAATGTTCACTCCATCAGCTAACTTTACTCTTGTAAAGTCGCCAGTTTGGTAGATCTCGTTTCCGGCTTCAAAGATGAAGTCCGCGTTAGCGGTGATATTGGCTGCGGAGCCTTGCCATATCCTTCTGTTTACAATTAGGTTTAACATGATTTTTGGGTTTTAGTTATTTAGGACTTGATTTTTCATTGTGTCTAAAGGCTTCTGCCCAATCGTCAGCAGTAATAGCCTGATAAAATTTTCTTAAAAAGGTTACTTCTTCTCGGTACCGTTGAACTTCAATTTGACTTATTCCAGGGTTTTTTATTCTGTAATATTCACTTAAAGCAAATGCTCTCAAAGCGTTTTCTGTTTCAACAGGAACCGAATCTATACCTTCGCTTATTCCATCAGAAAGAAATACAAAAAGGAACTCATCATCTTCTAAATAGGATCCTTTAACGTGGGACTGCCTGCCAGCCTTATCGTGTGTTACATATCCAGCATAGTTGTATCCAGAACCCAGTCCATATAATTCACCGTTTCCACTATATCCAAAAGTGTAATCCGGAACATATTCGCCTGAGCAAATCGAATTAATATCCGCTTCGGCTTCTGATACTGAGGTGAACGATCTGTTTGATATAATTTCATCATCAATAGAAAGCATTACAAGTATCCCATTACGCTTCAGTCCAACAGCGATTGGTTTAAGGCAGTCACACGGCCAGTTAATAGCGTTATAGGCATTCAATGGGATGTAAGAATATTTTACCACCTGAACCGCCGCNATTTGGATCTGAGAAAAGCCTCTACGTATGTGCCCAACAAAGGCATCGTAATTGCGATACTCTGGCTCTCCGGTTTCCCGGCAAAGCTCCTTAATGATCATATCTACTGGTGTCAGTGCCATTATACTCCTACGTCAGTAATAAAAATATTATCCCTTAAATTGTCGACAAGCTGTATGGCGGTTCCCGCAAATGGAGTAACACCAATCGTAACCGTATCTACAGCCATATCAACCGATATCTGAGATATTGGATTATCTGAAAATTGAGGGAAAGTGATCATGGCTACATTAGCTGCACTTCCATATCCTCTAAAGGAAGCAAGGTTATAAGAAACCTTTAATCCATCTTTAGTAATACTGAAACCCTTGGTTTCTTTTACAAATGTGTAAACGCTCATTGTGATACTGGTTTATCTTTTTGATCAATAATTATATCCTTTGGCATTAGCCTTGTTCCGCTAATCCATTCATAGATTAGATTTATAACCTCTAATTCTCCCCCTGAAGGCAGAATAATTTCATCGGTATCTGCAAGGCTATTTACATTTACAAGCATTTTTACCATGGCATGAGTCACAAGCGGACCAACATTCCATAGATAACATTTAAGGCCTTCGGGTCTGTAACTGGTAACGTCCTTTTTGAACTTGCCATAATACTCCTGCATATCGTCTGCTCCCTGAGAAAGTGGAATCCAACCTCTGCCTCGAACATCTCCAACGAATTGAAGAGCCCGTCCATTAGGTAAAGACAGTGGCGTTTTAGGAAGAGTGATGTACTTGCGTTTCCTGATCGCATCCGTAGAAATAGCGATTTCATTATTGCCTCCGTAAACCTGAAGCATAAATTGCTGGATTAGGTGATCTTCGCCGTCTTTTTTGTCAATAAAATATTGNTTAATTTGGACGTAATTTACNGCCGGCGCAAGAAGTGTATCAATATCACTTAGCCAAACGGAAGAATCAGAAGATGGTTCACCTCCTGTTAATTTTAGTAATACGGCTCCGCGTATGGTTTCTACGTTCATTTCACTACCTCCGAACTAATGCCTAACCTGGCGTATTCTCTTAATAATTCTTCACGTACAGATACACCGTACTTCTCAAGCATCATATAAATAAGCAATGGAATGCAACCTTCTCCCCAAACAAAATCTACCGTAGCAGCATCATCGTAAACCATGATATCCTCATCAGCAGTGGATGAATAGGTAAATACAATTGTGGCAAGTGGTGGTATTTTTACATACCTCAAAACTATTCCCGTGGCTGTTAACGGTCTTACATCCCATTTACCCTCTACGCTGGCAATATTTACCCTGCTCTTGGTTAGATCTCCCCTGCGTTGCGGTATTTGCTCGTAGGTTGCTAATTGGTTGGAAGAAAGCTTGTGAATTGGTTTGCCTTCGTATGCCCCGCTTAATAGAAACATGAAATCTTCTGGACGTTCAATCAACCCGGATACCGGTGCCGCTGTTGTAGCACCAACAATAAGAGGGTCTAGTAGTTGTTCTGCCCGTTCGTTTAATCCGGCAATAGAACATAAGTAGTTGGCAAGTTCCTGCTGAACCTCAGCGAGTCGGCTGTTATAGTCTTTGGCAACGTCAAGACCGCTCTGATACTTCTTAGCGTAGTCAATTAACCTGTCATAAACCAACTTTTGCTTCTTTGCCATAATTCTTTAAAGCCCGGTTATTAGCCGGGCTGTTTTTTTATGCGGACTGCAGTAGCGCTTTATAAGCATCTACATCTGCCCGGTATTTTGCCAAGGATTTTTTCCTTGCGTGGTGCATCTGCTTAGCCCCCGATACATCCAAATCCTCTTCCTCTGATAAGGCCTTAATATTTGCTTCATGATTATACCCCCTATCGATATCCTTGTTCTCAGCCTTCAAGTTGGAAGAAACATCGCCTTTTGTGGTAGTCTGATCAACATCGAAAGAATCAAAGAACTTCTTATTTTCAGGTTTATCCAGTACGCTTTCTACAGTCCTTCCTTCAAGTGCAGTTTTGAACTGAGGGATAAGTTCCATATCATTTGCAACTGCTTGTCTCAGGGCTTCCATTTCATTCGATCCTGTTGGGATTACACATATCTCTTGATTGACAAAATGCCATCTCCTAAAGCCGTTATTGGAAACTATTTTTACTACATTCTGATCAACAACATCCTGAAGGAGTCCGTTGAATTGAATGTTACGGTTTCTGGCATCATCAAAGAATTGATTTGGATTAGCCTTAGCCAACATTTTTAATCTATTTTTAACCTCAGCATCCGTCAAATTATCCACTGCGGATATATGCAGACCCTTGGCGACTTGTCTCAATTGTGATATTGCCCAAGCATTGTTGCCTATAATTAGGCTCATGGCTCTCATTTCCTGCTCGTCTTTTAATAGATCTGCATTGGCATTCGCTTCAACATCTTTAAATAGATACCTGAATGTGCCGTTTAAATTTTTGAATGGACTGTTATAGCAATCCGGATGAATGTATCTGAATGCGTATTCAATGTCATCAGTCACATTCTCTTCTCTTCCGTTAATCCAGAGTTGGCCTGGTGAATAGCGAAGGGTTACATAGCCGTTTTTGTTATCCTTCTGGACTTCTCTGGCATAACGAACGGTTACGCTCATGCCCTTGCTTTTTATGAAAGCATTAAATTTCGTTGGGATTCCAAGTCTGCGAGGAGTCTTTTCATTCCCTTGTTCATCTTTTCTAATCTTGTTAGGATGAATTTCAAATATCCTTGAGAGCTTGTTCGGGATACTTTTTGGATCTATGCCAAGTACTTCGTAAAGCTCCTTTACGCCTACCGGGACATCATCAACATACAATTTTGCCATTATTTTTATTTGTTATTTGGTTACTATTTTAAATAAAGCCCCCTAGTATTTAAGGGGGCTTCACGGTTATTAATTATGATGGTGGTTTATAATTAAGCATTTGTTCCAAAGTCAATTACCCACTGAGATCCCAGTGCAAATTCACCACCGATATCGGCNCTGAAGTCACTGTTCATGATATCTACAGCAGAAGTTTTCCTTATAGGGCCGGCACCGCCAGTTGTCCATAATTCATACTTACGGCTGTATCCATTAAGCTCTTTGTAGCGGAATCCAATTGAAGGGATATCTCTCTTTTCTCCCTTGTTTTTCAACGTTGCAGAAGGCATCCACATTCCCAAGTGAGAATAGTTGTAAGCATCTACTCCCATCCCTTGTGGATCATCTAACTCATCAAGAGTGTTGAATATGTAGTCGAATCCGTTCTTGTGAAGACCAGAGAATCCTAGCCATGCAAAGAAGTCTTTAGGATCAGTTCCGTTCATAACCTCTGGCTTGAACTTATTAGCGTAAACTGAAAGATCTCTTAAGAAGAAGTCAACCAAAGTGTTTTCAATTTCACTTCTGTATCCGTAACCCATCCAACCACCAATAATGGTCGAATTTACACGCTCACGGCGCATTACTTCACCTATAGAATCGAAGTGAGAAACATCAATTCCACCAATTACGTGGCTGATATCTGTTCCTTCAGTTACTCCGTAGTCAATCATACCCTGAGTGGTTTTAACCATTGGATCGTAATCAAGCTCAGAAGCATCCTGTGCTACATAAGCTGAACGGATACCAGAGATTAAGCCTCCAGAGATTTGATCGTAAAGGAATTTTTCAGCTTCGTCCGTTCCACGTAACAGGTAAGAACCCATCTTGTTAGGAATCGGCTCGTAAGGCAATTCGTTGGTTAATGAAGATCCTGTTTCAGAATAACGCGCTTTGAAGATTTGGGTATAGTTATACCATCTTGAGTCAACCGATAAGCGAGACTTAGCTGCCCCGGTTCCCTCTGCCCATGCGTTTGAAGATATAAAGAATCTCGCATCAGCAATCACATAAGCTGCCATATCGAAATTCGACATTGGCTTAATGGTTAACTGGTGAGGACTAACGCCGGTATTTTTCGAGGTAACAATCGCTTTTTGGCGAGTGCCCGGCATTTCAATAATATCCTGCTCTTGTGGGAAAGAGAAAGGAACACTTACACCTGAAATGGTTTTTGTAAGCATTGATTCTGCTTTCAAAGCAATAACAATAGGATTGCCTGTGCCTCCTGTTGGAGTTATTACAGATCCTACAACAAAGGTTTGCTTAAACCAATCTTGCTCCCAGTGGGCAAATTCAGGGCCTTTTAACGGGGTACCTAAACCAAGTTGATCTAAAATAAGGTACAGAGATTTTCTGTATCCGTGTTTCTCATAAAGCTTCCGCTTTACTTGAGGATTATCGGCGTATAACTGCAGTGCAGTGAATAAGCCTTCGGTTCCCGAAGCGGATATTCCGGTTGGGTTTGCCGAATAAGAAAAGGCTGGTGCTGACATGGCTTAATTTTTTTTAGTTTTTAAATGAGTTTTTAAGAGTTTTCTAATACCCAAGCCTCTTGTTGTTTAGCCAGTGATGCCTTGTCATCGACAGGGTTATCCTGACCTCTATCAATAGAGGATGGGTTGTGAAATTCTGCGCGAATACGTTCTTCTGTTTTAGCTGCGATGTGAATAGCAAAATTTTGCTTATTGTCAATCCACGCTACGTTTTCGGCAAACTCATTTAGGAGCTTTTGGCCTTGTTCATCCAATGGAATATTATTCGATACTGCATATTGCGTTACTAGGTCTGCAATTCTAGCCCTAGATTCATCTGATATAGGTAAATCAGCGGTTACGGCTTCGGCGCCGTTTTTACCATTAAGGCTTACACCTTTTATGGCGGTTAAAGATTCCTGAATAGACTTAGCTATGGGTTCAACCTTTTTAGTGTAGGCTTCAAGATTAGCTTTATACTCTTCCTGTTTAGCCTGTGCTGGATTTTCAGCGGCTTTGGTTTGAAGTTCATCCAAGAATTTAGAATCCTTTTGAGAATCAACTTTAAGCCGGATTAATTCAGCATCTACAATCCCCTTATCATAAGTTTCAGTATCCAGCTTATAAGTACTATTGATCATGGTTTTAGCATCTTCTGCGGAAAGTCCATGTTCGTACTGTAGGGCTAAAGTCTTAGCTTCGATAGGTGATAGGGTTTTTACATCCAGCGAATTAATTTCAGTAAAGAGTTTTATCTGATCAGATGAAGCCCCTCCTTTATATAATTCGTTTAGCTTTTTTATGGTGTCATTTGCAAACGGATCGACCTCTGATGAAGTCTTGAATTTCTCTAACTCTTGTGCCTGAGTTGCAAACCGACTCTCTAAGTCGCCGTAACTCTTGCCTTTGGTAATGAAATCCTTCAACTCATCTTCGGATTTTAGTTCCATACCAATACTCTTACTGGCTTCTGAAATCCAACTTCCTGGCTGAGCTGCCGGTTGTTCTGGTTCTTTTGTTTCTGTAGTTTTTAGATCGGGCTGGATTGTTGCATCAACCTGTTCTGTTGTTTCGGCGGCAGGTGCCGGCGCTGATTCTGAAGATGGTTGCGATATAGGCCTATCATTCATGATAGCATCTAATACGTCGTCTTTTACTTCACTCATAAAAATAAATTATATTAAAATCGTATAATTCAAAATTAAGTTTGTAGTTTTGGTTACACAATGGATTTAAGTGTTAAAAAATATGAGTAAGATATTACCTATTCATCTGCAAATCAGGGCAAAGAGAAGGGAATTAGATATAAAACAAGAAGGTCTTGCCGATTTATCTGACCTATCGGTAAGTTTCATTTCTCAACTTGAACGCGGTAGGTATAAAGACTTGGGTCTTGAATCATTAAGGAAGATTAGCGGAGCCCTTAATTTTTACGAATGGGACTTAAACCTAATGAACATTCAATTGTAATTCACATATACGATTATCATATACAATTTAAGTAACAACAAAATGGAAAAACAACTATTCGAAAACCACCATCCATCGGATCGGGTCGAAATGCTCAAAGACAATTGCGATAAAATTGAGCAACAGAGTTACATGAAGAAATTTACCCATGAGGAAATTCTCTTGATGAAGGATAATCTAGCTGAGGTTAGTATTGACCTTAATGATATAGCTATAGAAAAGAAAGCTGTACGTGAGCGATTTTCAGAAAGGGAGAAGCCGTTGACTTCCCAGAAGAAGGGCTTGCTTCAAAATATTAAACGGAAAGCAGTAGAGGTTGATGAAGAATGTTTCAAGTTTATCGATCAGGAATCTGGAGAAGTTGGATACTATAACTGTGTAGGTGATCTGATTTTCATGAGGCCAATAATGCCAAGTGAGCAACAGAAAACCATTTTTAATATCAAATCTGGCACATCCAATAAATAATACATTCACTTATCATTCCTAATTAAAATAAAATGGATAATACAAAAGATACGGCCGTAAACAAGGTCATTGAAAATATTTCTGACGAACTAAATGGTAGCGTTAGAACAATTGTAATTCGCGAAGATAGAGCATTGGTGATACACGAAGAGAAAGCCATTGAAATATCCGGAACTCTTGACTCTCCTGTGAGGTGGCTTGAAAAAAGACTAACCGATATAGAGCCATTGTCTGCTCATGTTCTAGTTGACAGAGACTCAATGTCTGTTCAGCTAATTACTGAAGAGCGAAATAACTTTTCAAATTCAATAACTGGGACACTAGAGGTTCATCCAGCATTCAAAAAATTCGGTATTAATGCTGGTTCATATATTACTCCGGCGGCAATGGCTGATAAAATTAAGATGAATCGTTCTTTTTTTGAAAGCAAGTCAGAAGCAATGGCNCTGGTTTCNATTCTTAAAAACTTCAAGGCCAAAATTGATGCCGATATTGAAAAGAGTGACGACAATAAGGGCAACAGGAAGGTTCTGGTTCAACAAATGGTTAGTTCAAATATTCCAGACTCATTNAAAATGGTGCTNCCAATATTCAAAGGCCAAAAACCAAAGACTATTGAAGTTGAGGTTTACATAGAGGCNGATGAGTTTACATGCACNCTTATTTCTCCAGAGGCCAATGAAGAAATGGAACACCTAAGAGATACAGCTATTGATGAAGTTATCTCTAAAATTTCAGAACTCAATCCCGGTATTGTAATTATAGAACAGTAAAATGAAACTAGCAGGAGACTTTATTTTAGTACTTCCAAATCCTTCGGAAGATAAAACTCAATCTGGAATCTGGCTTCCAGATCAGGCAAAGAAAAAAGAGAACAGGGGAACTATTGTTCTTGTTGGTACTGGACTTCCGGATGAGCCAATGGATGCTAAAATAGGGGAATACATTTTACACAATTCAGGAGTCGGACTCCCGATTGATTATAATGGGCAGGAACATTTACTAATGAGGCAGTCGGATAAGATTGCCGAACTGGGCGGTCATGTATAATTTCCTGAATGTATTATTTATCGCTGGGTTTGTCTACGCATTCTATCTTATTTACAAGAGTAAGGATAAAGACGATAACGACGATTCAAATTCAGATAACCACGGATTTATTTAAAGTAATATGAAGAATAGAAGAATTGGAATGATGGCTGCTGCATTTGCTATTGGATTAGCAGGTTCACTAGGAACCGCTCAGGTATCTCAAAGCACTACTGCTCCACTATCTCAGAATCAGAGAAGCACCGGTGAAATCAAGGCTACGTCACCTACTAAATCCGTAAGACATAAATCGGTAGTCGCTCAGGCTGGTGGTCTTGATGTTATTTACGAGGGAGGTGTTTTCGGTATGACTCCAATGCAGTATGGTATGAAATACGGCAATGGTAAGTCACGTAAGGGTAAAACCAATTTTGCTCGGTTATCTCACAATGCTAAAGTTAGTAGAAGAAGGGCGTAATGAGAAGAGGAGCTTGCTTGGCCATGATTGGCTTATTTTCAGCTTGTGCATTGGGGGTGCAGGACAGTAGGTCTTTTACAATGGTTAATAGCTACAACCCATCTAATCCTATTTACGCTAGTGGAAAGTCATGCAGACATAAAAAGGTTAATCGGCTGAGATTATCTCATAACGCTAAATTAAAAAGGAGGAAAGCATAATGAACGGTAAAACCGCTAGGCAGTTGAGAAAAACTGCCCAAATGAATACCGTAGGATTATCTGAGTTTAAAACCGGAAGGTTCTACAAGTATCTGAAAAATCTTTATAAATCAATGAAGCGATAATCATGGAAACAAAAACAGAATCGGCCACACCAGCCGTAGTAAAATCGGAAGCTAAAGTAGCTACTCCGGC
>JGI1221J13441_10000857_pt1 | contig 13260 bp, 19 predicted proteins | sample LakVidmifraction_4_FD_13441 | JGI IMG/M metagenome (IMG submission 13441) | reverse complement strand
GAAGCCAAAGTACTGAAAGAGGCAACGGAAGCCAAAGTACTAATTGTAAAAGAGGCTGATCTTGGCAGCAAGTGGTCGCTTGGTGACGTACTAGACTTTGTTGAGGAAGGGCACACCACCGAGAGACGTTATATTGAGGAAGCATTCGCTGATTTCATAGAAGGAATCCCTAAGTTCAGTGATGACTTTGAGGCCTTTGCTAAGGCGAGTAAGGCAGAGGTTGTTAAAGGCATCAACGATTTCAGAGCAGCAAACCCACAGTACTATGCAGTGAAGCCAATCTCAACCTACTCTAGAGCTGCAGCAGACGCCAAGGATGCATCAATGGGGTTATATGTGCCACAGGGCTTTGATGAGGCCCGAAAAAAGATAGGTAACGCCAGGCCATATAACAGAACCCCATTAGATGAATGGTTAGGTAAAGCCCATATAGACAAAAAAGTTGCCTTAGAGAATGTGAATAAAGCGGTAGATGACGCCAATGTGTACATGGCCATTAAGCCTGTTAACCTAGACGCGGTTTTCGAGACCGGGAAGTTTAAAAATTCATTAGAGACTGGTAAAGGTACTTTTACAACAGTGGGCGCCGAGCGGGCTCGTATTATAGAGCAGCCTATATTTGGTGTTGCAGAGACATTAGATGATTTTGATGCTTTTCCTAAATATGGCTTCCTTTCAGGTGACGAAATGGGAAATGAATCGATAGTTGGATGGGAGTATGGTGGCACCTTTGTGAGATTTAAAAATAAGAATATCAGGCATCGAACTACTTACACGATGGGGGATAGTTTTAATACTAATTCACATGGAAGAAAATCAGCGCCTACCCAACTAATGAAAAAAGCTGACGATACCACGTTAAAAGCAATAACAAATTTTGAGGAGCCGAACTACAAACCTGCCACAAGTGCCCTACGGTCATCCAATATAGATGAGTACGGAAAGCTGAGTGATTACGTGGAAGCCCAGATATACGGTCGATTAGATCTAAATGACATAGAGGAAATAATCACATCCTCCATTAAAGAAAAGGTAAAGTATGAGAAGGTCTTAAAGAAATTGAATCTTGATATTAAAGTGAAACCTCTAAAGTATGATAAGCGGTTGCAGGGTATATGGGAGAGTAGCCGTGGCCTCGAGATAAAATCATATAAAGTTAACATGCTGCCAGGCGATATGGACAAGTTAGGGGATGCATATATTAAAAAATTGGGAATCGCTGATGATTTAAAGACTTCAATGGATTATGGATCGGATTATCCGGACTCCTTGGAAAGGTTGGTGCGTAATTGGACAAACGGATATGATGCGGACCGGATGGATAATTTGAGAGCTGTTTATAAAGAATTTTATAGATTAGTGCCGATGGGGTCTAAGGGGGGTCTTCCTAAGTCTTGGTATTCCCTTTATGATAGCAGCAAGATGGGCTGGGTAGACGACGTTGCAAATAAGAAATTATTAAAACAATACAAATAAGAAATTATTAAAACGATACTATTAGTAGAAGGGCACAGAATGAAAAGCAAAAGAAACACTATTAGAAAGGGCACAGAATGAAAAGCAAAAGATACATTACTATGATAGAAAGTGGAGAAGTTGTAAAAATGTGGGACTCTGAAGAGGAGCAGATGTACTTAAATAGGGGTGGAACATGGGAGCCTATGCGGCTTAGTTTAATGAGCCATTCCAAGTTTCACCCTTACGCAGATTACGAAGAGTCCGAAGATAGACCCGTTGCACCTAAGTATAAACTACAAATGGATGGCACGTACAAAGTGTAATCCAAGGCCGGGACTACGCAATATAGTCCCGGTAATCGTAACTATTCAAACAAACTCGTCATAAGTTTAAGAAAAGCAGGTAAAAGTAGAAACTTTTACTTGCTTTTTTTTGTTTACAGTGTAATAATCGAGGCATAAAGAATAATGTTGTATGTGAAACACTCGTTAGGAGAATGATTATGGCAAAGGTAAACAAAAAGAACCCTAGGTTCAATTACAATAAAACCACGGGCACAACTGCCCCATTACCTAAAGGGTATGTGGTAGGACCGAGTCCTAGACACAATTCGCAAAAGGCCAAGGCAGAGAAAGCCACATTGGCAAAAGACACTAAATCCAAAAAGGGAGACTCCAAATGACAAAATCAAAAGCAAGAAAACTAATGTATGCAGCTATTCTTATAGTTGTGGCAGCCGTGTCCGCATGGATAGGCGCATATATTGACGGTGACGAAACAACTAACCCTGACACAGAAGCGGTTGTCATATCTATATCAGACTTGGTGAGTGCCATCGGGGACGTCAGTGACGCAACGGAAACGAACGTCATTGAAATAGTAGAATAATTTGCTTAAGGAGCTGAGGTATGAGTGCCAACATATGGACAACTATAGCCGGGATTATTACGGCCATTGTGAAGTCCATATTCGGCACAAACAAAGCTAGCAAGACAACAGTGGAAACGCCCAAAGGAGAAGTGGAGATTACAGATGGAAAAGATGAAGAAGAACGTAGGGATGACCTTGGTATTTAGTCTACTGCTTTGCCTGACTGGATGTGGTCTGACACTTGGGCCTGTGACTGAGACAAGGTATGTGCTGATCAAGCCGGGAGTTCCTGTTGTCATCCTTGAGAATAAAGTGATTAAATGCAGGGTGCTTGTTGACGCAGATGGCGGTGTTGTTAAACAGGACGTAGGCGGATGGGTGGCAATGCCTCCTTCCCATTGGGAGCAGGTTAAGGCAGATTTACTTAAAGGGAGTAGATAGATGATTGAAAAAATAATGGAGCAGGGTGGGCTATTTGCAATATTAGCACTAGTAGTGTTTCTGATGGCAAGGGTTCTTATGTGGGTGGCCAGGCGCTTATTTGAACCTGTCAATGCGACCAAGGGTGAGACCGGAGGCCTACTTGTACAGTATTTCGAATCAAACAAAGAATTTATGAAAGGCCTAGAGCAAAGAGATAAGACACAACTTGAGGTAGCCAGGCAGCACGCACTGACACTTGAGGGTTTGGGTTTGCATGTGGAAGAAGGTGGTCTGCAAAGACTTAATCTAAAAGATTCAATTGAAGGCATCATTGGTGGCATGGCTATTCATGATGCAGGGGTGGCGCCTTTTAACGATTCAATGATAGACATGGCGAAAGCTCATATTTTGGAGTTAAGTGTAACACCTGACATGTCAGTGCAGGAAAAGGGGCAGGTGCGCGTTAGGATAGAAGCATTATTTAGGTCTATCCAGCAGAGGCATACGGACATCTCGGATAACGCACAGTCTGCCGAAAAAACAGCATAAGGAGATACTAATGAAACCAGTACTAAACAACATAACGTTTAATTTATCGAATACAGCGATACGCAGACAGACGCTACACAATAAGAACTATATTGTGGCCCCCATGGCAATGCTCACGGCGGGCGTACACAATGGAAGCAATGGTCCACTACTTTACAGAGCAGCTGAATTTAAGAAAACAACACAGGCCTGGAACATGAAACCCATTGTGGTCTATCACCCGGCGATCAACGGCAAAGGTGTAACCGCATGTGACCCTGATATCCTGGAACGGCAACAGATCGGTATGGTCATGAACACCACGTGGAATGGTAAGCTAAGAGCGGAAGCCTGGATAGACGAAGAACGAGCTAATTTAGTTGATAACCGAGTGACGGATGCTTTGGAAAATAACAAGATGATGGAGCTTTCCACCGGTCTGTTTACGGACCCTGAGGGCACAGGAGGCGACTGGGAGGGCAAGCACTACGATGCCATAGCCATTAACCATCAGCCTGACCACCTCGCCCTGTTGCCCGATAAAATTGGGGCGTGTAGCATAGCGGACGGTGCTGGGCTACTGCAGCTTAATGAAGCCGCAGAAACAAACGGACTTAATATCACGGGCATGCTTGCCAATGAGATGGACATCATGCGGAGATTAGTTGGCAACGCAATGAGCCACAACGAGGTGTTTGAAGCATTGTCTAAGGCACTTCATGGTAAGTTTAGGGACAATGGCTCTGGTAAGGATATCGACCTCGAGGTCGATGCCCTGGGACACTGGGTGGTTGAGGTGTTCGACAAAGATTTTATATACAGCAGGGAAAACAAGCTATACAAATTAGGCTACACAAAGGTTAAAAATACGGTAACCCTCGGAGACACACCAGAGGAAGTCACAAGAGTGACTTCCTATAAGACAGTGGAAAGTGGTGGTTTTGTGGGCAATGAACAAACACAGGAGAAAGACATGAAGAAGGAAATGGTGGATACCCTCATTAGTAATGAGGCGACACAGTGGACCGAAGAAGACCGTGAGACTCTCACAGCTTTGGAAGAGACTGTGCTGAACAAGATGAACCCATTCGCAAAAAAGGATGCCAAGAAAAAGGATCTTACGGATGAGGAAAAGGCTGCTGCTGATAAGGCTGCTGCTGATAAAAAGAAAAAGCCAGTTGGCAACGAGGCGCCAGCCGAAGTACCTGCTGAGATGACGATGAACGAGTACATTGAAAAAGCACCGAAGGAGTACCGCGAGGTACTACAGAATGGCCTCAATGCGCACAAGGCACAGAAAGATGCCCTCATCGCAACGATCACAGCTAACAAAGCTAATGACTTTACAGCTGAGTTCCTTGCAACTAAAGAAGTACAGGAACTACAGGGACTTGCCAAGTTGGCAGGTGGCGTGACAGACAATCATCGCACAACAGTGCCAATGATGTACGAAGGCGCAAACGTTCCATTGGGAACGATTACTGGTAACGCAGAGGTGAAAACCTTAGCTATACCTACAATGAACTTTGCAGAGGCTGAGTAACTAAGCCTAGCAATTAATTAAGGAGATATGAAAATGTCTACAGAATTACATACAATCGTGCTTAAGTCACGAGGACACCACGACGAGGGTGTTGCAGGTTCTGCCATACTACCAGGTGAAGCAATTCGTTTGGCAGCAACAGGCGGCAAATATAATGTAGAGCCTTTGGCTTTAGCAGTACACGTCCTAAGGGGCGGGTTTAAGATTGCTAAGGAATGTGCGCTACTTGGGAAAACAACAGCTGATGCATATGCATTGGATGATGTGCTGTTTTTCTACACCCCATTAAGTGGGGATAACGTACAAGTGCTTGTTAAAACTGGCGCAGAACTTGTCATAGGCAGTACGCTTGTGGTTGAAGGTGGAGGCAGTGGCCTATTCGTGAAAGCGGGAGCGCTAGCTGCGGGGCAACTGGAAGCACTTGAAGATTCAGGTGGGGCACTTGCAGCAGACACACTTATTGTGTGCAGAGTGCTGTAAGTTTAACTAAGAATAAAGAAAGGAACTAATATAATGGACTTTATATTAAATGGACAGGCTAGCGGAGATGTTGCGTCAACCTTGATGCAGCATAATTTNGANCCAGGGGCTTTGAGGCCTTTTGTGGAGAATGACGGCAGGAGTTATATTTCTGTGGGTGGCGGTGGCGTTCAACCTGTTTACAATAACCTTGTAACAAACGCACCTGCAACTTTAAGAAAAGACGACTGGATTCAATTGGATACAGCAGTCATTAAGGCGGCTAAACCACGTTTGACGGCAGTAGCCGACTTGCGTAGTAAGGGACTTGTTTACAACATCCCCAACGGCATGGGCAAAACATCACTAGAGCATGAAGCTATGAGTGATATTGGGCCTGCATCAATATCAATGGACGGATTGCGCGAAGGCAACAGTGACAGACCACTGTTTGATTTGCGTTCTTTGCCACTACCGATCATTCATAAGGACTTCAACTTCTCAGCTCGCCAGGTGATGGCAAGTAGAAATGGTGGAAGCCCTCTGGATACAACCAACGCTGAGTTGGCAGGTAGTAAGGTAGCTGAGGAAGTTGAAAGACTGTTCTTAGGTGAGAATGACAAGTATTCGTTTGGTGGCGGGGCGCTCTACGGATACAAGAACTTCCCATACGCGTTGACAAAAGATGACATGACAACACCATCCTCTGCTAATCATTCAACAACAGTTGCTGAAGTGCTAGCTATGAAACAGCAAAGCATGAACAACGGTTATTATGGGCCTTGGGTACTGTATTACAGTCCAGCATGGGGTCAGTACATGGGTGAAGATTATAGTACTGCTAAGGGTGATAATACCCTGCAAGAACGTCTAGCCAAAATTGACAAAGTTACGGAGGTGAAGCAGGCTGATTATCTTACAGGTACTTGTATGATACTTGTACAGCAAACACCTGACGTGGCTCGCGCCGTTATTGGCATGGACATCACTACAGTTCAGTGGCAATCACATGGTGGAATGCAGCTAAACTTTAAAGTTATGTGCATTATCGTACCTCAAATGAGAAGTGATTACACGAACCAGACTGGTATTGTCTACGGTTCAGTAGCATAAGTTAAAATATGACACCCGTGAGTAGTATCGTAATGAAAGCGGGTTTTTAAGAAATGGGAGACTAAGAAATGGCAACATATAGAAATATTGGCGGAGAGCATATCACCGCAGATGGCAAGACAATTAAAAACGGGGGGACGTTTGTATCAAACGACCCGACCCTGCTAAAACGCTTTTCAACTAAGTTCACAAAAGTTGATGCAGGCGACGTCCCTACGGAACAGGCTAAACCAAGTGCCCCTGTGGCGGCGGTTAAACCAGCAGACGCACCCAAGGCACCTGTAGCGGCAGTTAAGCCGACTGCGGGCGACGTGGCGCTTGACGAAGACGTAACAAGCGAGTTTCCAACCGCAGCTGATGCAGGGTTGGTTATTAAGAAGGACAAAAGAGGCTGGTGGGTGTTTGACGAAGCCGACGACAACCCGGCAAACGAAAAGCCCCTCCTAAAAAAGGAAGTTGAAGACTTCATTGACGAATATATAGGATAACCAAACAATGAGAACTACACGAGCCCAGATAGCAGGCATCATAGAACTTGATGCAGAAATAGTACCTGATGATAATGCCATGGAAGCCTTTATTTCCATAGCGAGCGAATTTGTCACAGAATGCTGTACTGGTACAAGTGGGCCCACTAGTTCTTATTCGGAGGCCCGACTTGAGCTGATTGAACGTTGGCTCAGTGCACATTTTTACACTAACAGGGACCCAAGGCTGACGAACGAAAAGGCCGGTCCTATTGGTGGTGCTTTTCAATCCAAAGTAGACTTGGGTTTTGACACAAGTCACTACGGACAGACGGCCATGCGGCTTGACACAAATGGTGGACTTGCTAAAGTAAACATAGGTACCAAAAATGGCACACATACAAATACCATTGGCGTAGCATGGGGCGGTTCCACAACTAATTATGATTTAGAAACGGAAGGCTACTAGTATGAGTTTAATCGTTAAAATGAGAAAACAGAATGCAATATACTGGCCTCCTGCAGCTACGGATGATTATGGAAGGAAGGCCGTGGGTACTTTAATCGAGCTCATCACAGCGAGCAACATAAACTACAGAGTGAGATGGGAAGCAAAGGCGGTCGCATTTATAGATAAAGAAGGCACCGAATCGGTATCAAGCGCAGTAGTGTATGTACCACAACTTCCTGACGGCAGTGAGATTGCAACTGGTGGATGGCTATGGTTGGGTGATAAGACGGGCCTCGCAGACGAGGAGGATCCCAGAGAGAACGTTGCAGCGTACGAGGTACAGCAAGTGGAAAAGCTGCCTAACATGAAGGCGACGGAGTTCCTCAGAACGGCATATTTGTAATGCCTGTTCAGGGTGTAAAGGGGCTTACAATTGATTTAAAAGCCCATAAGGAAAAGAGTGCCTTGAAGCTAACGGGTGCACTTATGAAGGGTGGGTTGTTTTTACAACGGAAAAGTCAAAATCTTGTACCAATTGACACAAACGTTCTACGGGCATCGGCCGAGACACAAATAGTTAAGGCAGATGGACTTGACATCGAGGTGACTATGGGGTACGGCACGGACTACGGGATTTACGTGCATGAGAATTTGGAAATGAGGCACAAGCCAGGCAAGTCTGCTAAGTTTGTAGAGATACCTTTACGACTGAGGCGGGAAGAGCTAAAGGCAGTAATAAGAAAGCAGTTTTACAAATGATACATCACACACCAGCTGAGATACTGAGAAGAATGATGATAAATGATGACGTGGCTGCCCCTCTGTCCGAATTGCCAAGCACAGCGTGGTCTATTTTTATAGGCCATTTGCCGGATAAGCCGGACAACGCAATTTGCATATATGATACAACTGGGATTAAGACAGGCAGGCAGATGCCCACGGGCAAAACCACAAGTAAGCCCGGGTGGCAAGTACGCGTGCGTGGAATGACATACGTTGATGCGTATTCAAAGATAATAGATATATGTGATTGGATGGACACGGTCTTGCGAAATACCGTGACAGTAGAGTACAGTGATTATGAAGTGCAAGTTTTGACCCAGGTGGGCACGGTGCTCCCATTGGGTCGCGAACTTGAAGGAAAGAAACGGGAGCATTTTACCATCAACGGTATAATGACCTACAAAGCAACATAGGAGAAATAAAATGACAATGTTAGTAGATGGATATCAGACATTGATTGAGTTTACGGAGAACACAGCAGTGAAGTTTATAGAAAAGACGGTGACCCCTCCTGGCATTAGTGCCGGAGGAGCTATCGACACGACGAATATGGCCAACGACAAGTGGCGTACAAAGAGCCCTAAATCACTGTTAGAATTACTTGATAGTGGTGTAAGTGTCCAGTGGGACCCAGCGGTTTATGCACAAATTATCACTATGGCGGGTAAAAACAATCTTATAACAATAACATTCCCTGATGCGACTACTTTTGCCTTCTGGGGATGGTTGGATACATTCGACCCAGGTGAAATGCAAGAAGGCGAAGAACCTCTTGCTGACGTAACCATTATAGCAAGTAACGTCAATGCCGCAGGAGTTGAAGTAGCCCCTGCATAATCATAGGAGAAACAAATGACTGAAATACTAAAAGATGGTTTTAGCACTACAATATCAGTGGCTGGTACAACTTTTATAGAGAAAACACTAACACCTCCTGGCATTAGTGCTGGAGGTGCTATTGACACGACGAATATGCGAAGCACGGCCTGGCGTACGAAGAGGCCCAAGTCAATACTTGAGTTACTTGATAGTGGCATAAGTGTTCAGTGGGATCCTGCAGCGTATACGGCAATCAAGGCAGATTTAGGTGTGAATCAGGAAATTATAGTAACGTTTCCTGATGGAGATATACTTGCGTTTTATGGTTGGATAGATACATTTGATCCCGGTGAAATGCAAGAAGGCGAAGAACCTCTTGCTGACGTAACCATTATAGCAAGTAACACAGATTCGACGGTGGGTGCAACTCTTGGTGACGAAACAGCACCAGAGGAGACACTGTTTGCAGATATAGTTTAATAAACAAAACATAGGGAGACTAAGAAATGAGTGAAAGTAAGAAGTTAATATTCAACTTGGATTTTAAAAAGATACCAGTTGAAATCGGTGGTGAGGAATACGTCCTCGTGGAACTAGACGGTAGAGAACGTGACAAGTATCTAAATACTCTAACGGGCAGACTGAGAACGGGTGCTGACGGCAAATCACAAGGTGTTAAAAACTTTGAAGGTCTGCAATCGTCACTGCTTTCCAAGAGTCTCAGAAAGATAGTGGATGGAATGGAAGTGGGCGTGACAGAGGTGACTATTCAGGGTTGGCCTGCACGCATACAGGCAACATTATATGACGAGGCTCGTGCACTATCAGCACTTGGCGACGAAAAGAAAAAGAAAGACGCTGATGGTAATGATGTGGAAGACGAGGAAGACGAGGAACTTGAAAAAAACGGGTAACAGGCGAGAGGCTGGCTTGGTTTAAACTAGCCAGCCACTTGCGGATGCCAATTCAACGATGTCAGGCAGAGACAACCTCTACTGACTTTGTTGACTGGATATGGTTTATGGATTGGGAAGAGCTCCATGGGTTTCACCGAATGGATCATTACTTGGCGCAGATAGCCGCTGAGATTAGTAGGACAATGGTGAAGAAGCCAGGCTCAGTTAAAATTGAGCAGTTCCTACTCAAATTCACAAGTAAAAGTAAAAGTAAAAAGAAACGAGTACCGACACAGGCCGAACTGGAGCGCTACACAGCGGCAAGTAAAGCCAGGTGGGCAGGTATTGCGGGTCTTACTAAGAAAGGGTAATATTATGGCTACGTCGGCTGGAGAACTGGAGAGGTTGGTTGTTAGGTTGGTGGGGGAAGGCTCTGACTACGAAAAAACCCTCGACCATGCTGTCTCTAGTACAGAACAAGCATCTAAGCAGATTTCCAATATCACCGACAAGGAGATGGGCGCACGCAACAAGGCTATGCAAGAGGGCGCCCGGATGACACAAGCTGCCATGAAGCCTACTGAAAGATACGCAAAGGAACTGGCAGACGTATCGCGCCTATACAAAACAGGTGCTATTACATCAGAAACATATAACAGGACAATCAAAAAACTCAATCAAACATTCACCCAGGGTTCCTATAAAGTGGTCGCATATGGCAAAAACATAGCGGCCGCCGGTAAGAAGATGCGAAACATGGGGATGATTGCTACTCTTGGAGTCACTTTACCTATTGCAGCTCTCGGGTACGGTTTTGTCAAGGCTGCATCGCATGCAGAAGAGACACAGAATAAGTTCTCAGTTGTATTTAAAAGTGTAGCGGGCGAAGCAAAGAAGGCGGCAAAGGACCTTGATGATAGTTTTGGTATGTCAAGTGTCGGGGCTCAGGATTTACTAGCATCTACGGGTGACATATTGACGGGTTTTGGATATAGTGGGAAAGCCGCCCTAGGTATGTCAGTAAGAGTTCAGGAACTTGCTGCGGACTTGGCGTCACTTCAGGAATACGAAGGTGGGGCTGCCAGGGCGTCAGAAGCCTTAACTAAGTTACTATTAGGACAGGGGGAAATGGCACAGGGTCTTGGCATTATCATCAGACAGGATGAGAAAGAGTACATAGATTTAGTGAAGAGCATCCAAAAAACTACGGGAGCTACTCGAACACAGGCGAAGGCCGAAGCGTCCCTTCAGATGGCACTTATACAGAGCAAAAATGCTATTGGTGACTATGAACGTAGCCATGATTCACTTGCAACCAAAACGAAGGAGATGATGGCTGATTTAAAAGACTTGCAGGGTATGTTTGGTAAGTATCTAATCCCATACGCAAAAAAAGCGGTGGACGTTATAATGGAACTTACAGCTAAGTTTGAAGCGCTGTCTCCAGGTATGAAAAAGATGGTATTAATAGGTGGAACTATAGCCGCTCTTATTGGGCCCATGCTTAGTGGGATTGGTATGATGACCATAGGTATTGGCGGGCTTACTAAAGTCATAGGTACGATAGGCACGCTGACGGCAAAAGCAAGCGTGGGGCTAGCAGGCGTATCGGCACCTGTACTCCTCATCATAGCGGGCGTGGTTGCCCTAGGTTTCGCCCTGTACAAACTTATAGAGTATATGTACGGCAAAGGTAGCGTAGGGAAAGCATTCAAAGAAATGGGGCGTATAGCAAAGATATGGTGGCTAAACACAGTGGAGTACATAAAAAACATTAAAGAGCATTTTAAGGATTTCATAGATTGGATACCTGGTAAGTGGAAAGACATGTTCTCTGCCGTCATTGCAACAGCAAAGAAATGGGCGCTAAGTGTGGCAGGCTTCATTGTGAACATTAAAGAAAACTTTAAAATTTTCATAGACTGGTTACCTGATAAGTGGAAAGACATGTTCTCTGCCGTCATTGCAACAGCAAAGAAATGGTGGCTAAACACAGTGGAGTACATAAAAAACATTAAAGAGCACTTTAATGATTTCATAGATTGGATACCTGGTAAGTGGAAGAATGCGTTTTCATACATCATCGAAGTGACGAAGAGATGGGCGTTGAATGTAGTGGGCTTTGTTATAAACATCGTTGACAATTTCAAGATAGCTATGGATTGGTTAGGAAATAACTGGAAGAACCTATTTAGAGACATGGGAACCTTAATCGGGCGTATGTATAATAATGCAATTCACAATACCAAAGTATTCGTTGACACTTCATTTAGGTTGTATGCGCTTTGGCAGGGTTACATGATCAGTGTTTGGAAAGACGTGTTTAGAGGCAAGCTGGTCAAATGGGTGTTTGCCGGGATTAGAAAAGCGGCCACCGCATACTTTGACTTTGCCGAAAAAGCCAGGGAAAAGATGATGAGCATCTTCAAAAAAGATGATACGGCTGGTGACGATCTAAAAGAAATGGGGATGTCACTTAAAGATGACTTTATTACAGGACTCAACTCAGAAGATATTTTCAAGGATGCCGCTGACATTGTAAAAGAGCAACTTGGCAAAATAAAAAGTCCTTTTGATGGGTTTGAGTCATCCTTAGATGCATTGCCAAAATTCATTACTAGTTTTAATACACTTGAATTGCCTGACTTTAGCACTGAGATCAAGAAGGCAAAAGATGCATTTGAATCATCCTTACCTACACTGCCTGAGTTCGCTATGGATTTTGGTATGCTTAAGTTTCCTGACTTAGCACCTATAGACGTTAAGGCAAAGTTAGAACTTGATGTAGAGGAAGCAAAAGGCAAAGCCGACGAAATTGCTGCGGCTGTGGGCGCCGGGCAAATGAAATCAACATCTGATTTTAGGCAAATATCACTTAAGCGTTTTAACCTGGCGGGCTTGGTTGGGGCGAAGCCAAAAGAAAAGCAAGAGGTGAAAGCACAGGGAGTTGAAGATAAACTCGATGTACTCATAGGCCAAGGTAAGAAAAAACCACCAGTAATAACAGCATAGGATGACATTATGACACAGGCGTACATAGACACAATTGAAGACATAGGCATGACAGAGGAGAATGGCATTATTACAAGTGTCGAGAGAAGGATTCTTGTAGGGGGTTTAACTGGCGCAACATGGGAGACTATGTCAAAAGCCCTCAGGGATGCGAAGGTTCCTGAGAATGATGACCGTCTTGGTCCGGGTAGTTTTGATGATCTCAAAGTTGTGGGTAGAACCGTGGCAATGCTAAGTAAGCAGATGGCAGAGGTCATAGTGTCGTATTCAATTAAAAGTGCAGGACAGGATTTGAGTGACACCACGGGTTCAATTATATCTGGAAAGATGACCGCATCCGTGGCACAAAAAAAGACAAATTTGTATAAACCCGAGGGTAGGGGCGAGGACCAGTTTATCACTCTCGAGCATACGTATGATGCGGAAGACCCGGATTAC
>JGI1221J13441_10000856_pt1 | contig 13261 bp, 7 predicted proteins | sample LakVidmifraction_4_FD_13441 | JGI IMG/M metagenome (IMG submission 13441) | reverse complement strand
GCACAGCGTGAAATAGAGCGGATCCGGGTTGTAAACACGGTCGCCGATCGAATTGACGATGACCGCATTCCGACCGCCATGGTGTTTGCCGGTACTGGCATGATCGCGGCAGCGCTGGTGGCCGATGCCGACCTGGTTCAACAGCCAGACACGAATTACCTTCATGCCCCGATCACTGATTGGGCTGACGGCATCGAGCGCATCGGTTTCCGTCCGGACAATCCCTGGTACCAGGCGCAGATGATTATTCTGCGCACTTTCATTGATGCCTGGGACGGTAGTTACGGCATCCTGCCCTTCGCCCACTTCGGCCCGACCGACCTTGCAAACCAGTTCCGCGGCAACGAAATGTTCACCGATGTCTATGAGTATGAAGCCGAATTGCATGCCTTGCTCGAACGCTGTACGGAATCGATTCTGGCCACCGAGGCCGATGTGCGCGCAAACCATCTGCATGGCTATGACGTGGAGGGATTCACCTTTGGCTGCTGGGCACCGTGCGGCAGTTATCTCTCCTGCGACTTCGGCGATCTGGTCTCGCAGGACACACTTCGTACGTTTGAGCGGCCGTATTTTGACCGCATCGTGGCCGAGTGGGGAGGTTGCTACCTGCACCACCATGAACTCGGACGCCACCAGATTCCAGTGTGGGCGGAAAATGATCAGGTCTGGGTGCAATTTGTTCATCGCGATCTGAACACGGTTCATCTGGCGACCGTGATCGATGCCGCGCTCATCGCCGCCTCGCGGCGGACGCCAATTCAATTTATTACGACCCCTGCCGAATTCATGCAGAACGCCGCAGGCTGGGCCGAAGGCAAATTTCTGGTCGAGGTCGGCTGTGAAACACAGGCGCAAGTGGATGAAGTATTAGCTTGCGCCGCATCGTACCGCATTTAAAAACGAAAGGATACTCATGATACCTTTATTGACGACTCCGAAGACTGATTGGCGGGGACGCTGGATTTGAATCAAAACAATAAAATAAATAAGGAACAGAATATGTATGTAGGTACTGATTATTATCCCGAACACTGGAACCGCGAGCGCTGGGAGACGGATGCGAAGCTGATGCAGGAAGCCGGCTTCAACGTCGTCCGCCTGGCCGAATTTGCCTGGGTCAACATGGAGCCCAGCGAGGGTACGTTCACGTTCGAGTGGCTGGACGATGCCCTTGCCGTGCTTGCCCGACACGACATCTCGGTCGTTCTCTGCACGCCCACCGCAGTGATGCCCGCATGGGTGGCAAGCAAGTATCCGGAATGTCTGGCCACCCGCGCTGATGGAAGCAAGGTGGTGTGGGGTGTGCGCAAGAACAACTGCTTCTCAATAAACGTATACCGTCGGCTTTCGGAGCGGATTACCCGGGCCATGGCGGAGCATTTTGCTGACACACCGAACGTGATCGGCTGGCAGACCGACAATGAGTTTTCCGGATCGCACCGCACGACTACTTCTGTCATTGCGCAACCTGTCGAACCGATTTCCAGGCATGGCTGCAAGACCGGCACGGCGACCTGGACACACTTAATCGCCGCCAGGGCATGCATTTCTGGGGACACCACTTCTCGACGTGGGCAGAGATCCCCGTTCCGCAAAATCGCAACGACTACAACCCGAGTCTGTGTCTGGAGCACCACCGTTACACCAGTTGGCTGAATGTGCGATTTCAGCGTGACCAGGTGAAGATTCTGCGCGAATGCTGCCCGAACCATTTTGTGACCCATAACCTGATGGGATTGGCGCCCATGCTCAACTACTTCGACTTGAGCGAGGATCTGGACTTTGTCGCCTGGGACAATTACCCCGTGCGCAACGAAAAGGACACGCCCTACGAGGCTGCGGCGGCCGCCGACCTGATGCGCGGCATGAAGCGCAAGAATTTCTGGATCATGGAACAGACGGCGGGGCCGGCGGGCTGGGGCTCGTTCGGTCGGAACCCCAAGCCGGGTGAGATTCGCAAGGTCGCCTACCAGCAGCTCGCCCACGGCTGCGACGGTCAAGTGTGGTTTCGTTGGCGCACCTGCACGGCCGGGCGTGAGCAGTACTGGCACGGGCTCTTGGGGCACGATGGCAAACCGCTGCGCCGCTATCGCGAAGCGGCGCAGACAGCCGGGGAATACCACCAGCTCTGGCCGGAACTGAGTGGTACGACCGTCAAGAGCCGGGTGGCCTTCCTGTACGATTACGATAGTCTCTGGGCGCTCCAGATCCAGCCCGGCTTCAGTCGCAACAGCTATCAGGAGGCGATGACCCGCTATTACCGGGCATTCTTCCGTGCCGGCATCAATGTCGACATGATCTCGGCACAGGGTCCATTCGATGAATACGACATCCTGCTGGCGCCGGACATGTACGTGCTGCCCGATACACTCGCCACGAAGCTTGATGCCTTCGTGACGAACGGGGGAATTCTGCTGACTGATTGCCGTGCCGGAGTGAAAGATGAGTGGAATCTCTGTCACGAGCGTACGCTACCCGGCTTGCTTGGGGATTGCCTCGGCATCACCATCGAAGAGTACGGCAGCCTGGAACACCCCGACGGATCGACCGAAATCGCGGTCAAGGGAACCGGCGAGCTGGAGGGTAACTTCACCGCGCACTTGTACACCGACTGGCTCACACCCACGACGGCCGAAGTTCTGGCTGGCTATGCCGGAGAATGGTCGCTGGTACCTTTTGCCGCCGCAACGCGGAATATCCATGGCAAGGGGTGGGGGTACTACGTAGGTACCGTCGTCAAAGAGGAGGGGTTCTACGACGCGCTTGTGGCTGAACTGCTGAGCAAAGCCGACCTTTATCCGGTTGTGTCACCTCCTCTAGGCGTGGAGAGTTCTATCCGGGAAGACGGCGATCGGCGTTATCTCTTTCTTATCAATCACTCCGAGAAGGAACAGGCGGTCTCTGTGCCGGCAGGCGGCATGGAATTAATCAGTGGCCGAGCGATCGGCACCCAGATAAAACTGGAACGATTCGGCGTGGCGGTTATCCGTCTGAACGTCGCCGTACCACAGGAGAACAACCCATGATTTCAACTTATAGACTGAATCGACGCGAAGCGCCGGACTACGAGCGCTTTGTCGCAGTATTGGAGCGGCGCGGGGACCGCTCGTATGTGCCTTTCTACGAAATGATCCCCAACTATTTCGTCGAACTCAGCGGCGTTGAACCGCCTGCGAATCTTGATTTTAGCAATAACTCGCCAACCTATCTGGCGACTTTTGGCTTCTACTTTCAGGCCATGGCCCGTATGGGGTTTGATCTCGGCATCATCAATCCGTGCGGATTCAGTGGCTTTCCAGGGCATCATCCTGCGGGTAAAGTGCAGGCGGGGGATGGCGCGATCACGGATTGGGAAAGCCTTGAGAGTTACCCTTGGCCGTCCGCTCACCAAATCAATGTCGAATTGATGGCACAAACGGCGGCTCTGGCCCCCGAGGGAATGGGTGTCTGGACTGGCGGGCCGGCGCCATTCCAGATTGCTATGGACGAACTGCTCGGGTTCGAGCGGTTGGCACTGCTGACATTTGACGATCCTGAACTCGTGAAGGCGGTGGCCGACAAGGTCGGCTCGATCATGGTCGAGGTGATTGATCTTTGCTGCTCGCTGCCATGCATCCAGGGCTTCAATTTCACCGGCGACATGGGACACAAGACGGGAACCATGCTGGCACCCGACACCCTGCGCGAGTACTTCCTCCCCTGGCACCGGCGCGCCGTTGAGGCGGCGCATCGCCATGGCAAGAAGATCGTGCTGCATTCCTGCGGGAATCTCGCCGCCATCATGCCCGACATCGTCGCCTGCGGCTTTGACGGCAAACACTCATTCGAAGACACTATCAATCCTGGCATCCTTGAACTCAACGAGACGTACGGTGACAAAATAGCCTTGCTCGGAGGTGTCGACGTGGACTTTCTTTGCCGCTCGTCCGAAGCCGAAATCCGTCAGCGTGTTCGCAACTTTATTGACACCCTCGCCCCCAGCGGAGGCTACTGCCTTGGCAGTGGCAATAGCATCCCGGACTATGTGCCCATTGAAAAATATTGGGCTATGCTCGATGAAGGCCTGAAATATGGGCGGGGCTGAAGGGGTGCGCCGGGATGTACAATAAATTCTATGGAACGACGATGAAATGAATAATTAAAACGAGGAGTATCTTAATATGACAGACTTGATGATTTGTGGAAAAAATTTAAAGATGACGATTCATCCTGCTGACCAGCGGCTGTTGGTCACGCTCAGCGATACCCGCTGCGGCAGGCAGTGGGGGCCGGTACCTTTGCTGGCTTTTGACGTTTATGACAAGCCGTTGAAACGGGTGGAGCGTATTGAAAACTGGCAGGTCGACCATATTGAATCGGTCGACAATGGGTTTCACGTCATGATCAGCGACAAGCAGCATGGCATCGAGGTCGGTTTATGGTTGTGCTTTGCTGATGACGAACTCTCTGTGCTGTTGAGTCCGGGCGAAGTCTATGAACACGACAAAGTCATGTACCGGCTGTTTGCTGTTGACCTGCTGCCAGGATTGATGCAGGTCCGGAACGGATCGCTGCTGCTGCCGATCAACACGGGCATGCTCTGTCCCACCGCCGACAAACCCGCCGTGCGCGACCGTTTCCTGATCTATGGTGAGCAGGAACGCTGGGAACTGACCCCCTCTCTGCCATTCTGCGCCGCATTTGACGGCGGGGGCGGGTTGATGGCCTTAGTCCCACAGGGGGCTTGTGACACGGAGTGCCGCGTCGAAACTGACGGCAAAGGAGGCGGCACCACTGGGTTTGCCATATCATGGCGCCGCACCTGGGTTGATCCGGTGGACTACAGCAACCGCGAAGTCCGCTTCATCCCCATGCTGAAAGAGGATGACCCCGTTGGCTTCTGTGCCCAGCGGATACGCTGTCATGTCATCGATGATCTCGGCAAGAAGACACTGACCGAACGGGCCGAAGAATCCCCCGAAGTCGCCTACCTCATGGACGCTTACGTCATGAAGCTTTTCTACGGCATCGAGAATGTCGGCTACATGATGGAAGGCAAGACGGCCGCCAATCCGGGATCGTTCCAGAATTACATGACCTTTGCAGAGTCAGCGGAAGGCTTGCGAAAACTCAAGGCGGCTGGGGTGAACAAGATTCTGACCCAGTGCGTCGGCTGGAATACGAAGGGCCACGACGGCCTGTACCCCACACGTTTTCCTGTCGAGGAACGGCTGGGCGGTGAGAGCGGGTTCCGGCAGATGATCCGTACGGGCAACGATCTGGGCTTCAATGTCCAGGTGCACGACAACTTCATCATGCAGAATCTGAACTCCCCGGACTTTGATCACGACTATGCGATCATCGACATCCATGGTGAGCCGCTGATCCACGGTCGCTGGGCCGGCGGCCCCGAGGCTTCGGGCTGGCCTCTGGCGATGCCGGAGGAACGCATCGCCGGGCACATGCGGCGCATGAAGGATCTGGGGCTCAAGGGCATGTACTACGTTGACTACATGCAACAGCCGCTTGAGGTCAACTACCACCCAAAGTACGGCGGTCCGCGATCCGACTGCGCCCGCGGCCAGAAACTGATCCTTGAGGAAGGGCGCCGCATTTTCGGCTCCTGCGGTACTGAATTCGGTTTCCTTCCCTGTGCCGTTACTGCCGATCATATCAGCGCCTGCGGCGATCCCTGGCACTTGACCATGTGCAAACCCGAATGGCCCATTTGCACTTTGATTGATCCGAAACACGTTGTGCCGGTCTGGCAGATGGCCATGAGTGGCCTGGTTACCCTTGAAGCCCGAGGAGGGGTGGCCTGGCAAAATGCAATGATGTGTATCCTGTATGGTGGTGTGCCACGGGATGAATGGTCCGTGCGACCGGGCGTCATGCCCGTCCTCGACGACGCCCGCATTGCCGCGCTCAAGGGCGTTTATGACCTGTGCGTCGTAGATTTCGGGCATCTTAAGCGAGAGCAGATCGTTTCATACCGCCGCGAATCTGACGACTGTTACTCAACCCGTTTTGCCGACGGTACGGAGGTGTTGGCCGACTTTAAGGATCAACGACTGGTTGTCAATGGCAACGCCATCGAACGGCCTGCGGTGCTAGCAAATGGAGACAAATCATGACCATGCCCATTGAGTTCATTCCTGACTGGGAGAAACGACTGGCGCGTCAGGATGCATTTTGGTCGAGGAGTATTCTGGACCGGCCCGTCGTTGCGATGAGCTTCCACCGGCCTAATCCGGACTTTCCCTGGCCGGCCCCCAAAAACCATGCCAGTATCCGCGACCGGTGGATGGACAGCGGGTATCATGCCGAGCAGGCGTTGGCTGCCGTGATGAACACCGAGTACCTGGGTGATGCTTTGCCCACAGCCTGAGAACGGATAACGAGAACGGATAACGAGTAGGGTGCTTGAATCGTCAACCGTTATCGTCGCACGCTATCGTCAATCGAAATGAACCAAAACTGAGAAAGCATTCAACTATGTTAAACCAACCTATATCTGTCTATATCAACTGGGCAGCTTATGACGAGCTGTCCGACACGGTCGAGCTGACCGAAGAGCTGGCGATGCGCCAGCTCGAGGAGCTGCTTCGGCTGCGCACGCTGGGCGTGCGTTTCGACTACTACATGATGGACGCCTTCTGGTTCGCTTCCGACGGCGGCTACCGGGCCTGGCGCAAGCCCCATTGGCCCATCGGTCCGGACGCCTGGTTGCGGCGCTGCCTGGAGGCTGGCATTAAACCGGGGCTGTGGGTAACCGCCAATACCCTCTGCCACATGGAATGCGCACCAGCCTGGCGCGACTCACTGGACGAAAAGAATCAGGCTTTATGCTGTTTCTATGGAGGCTACCTGGCCGACTACGTGAAGGTGTTGCATGCTTGGTACGAGCGCGGGGTGCGCATGTTCAAATTTGATTTCGCCAACTTTGATGCCGCCCCCGACAACCTGCGTCGGGTTATGCTGCCGAGCGAAATTCGTCAAGCCAACGTGGCCGCTTGGCAAGGGGCCATGAAAGCCTTTCGCCAGGAGCATCCCGACGTGGTGCTGATTGCCTACAACGGCTATGAAAACGCCCCCCTGCAGCACAGCACCGAAACCCCCATGGTCAAAGCGCTCGACCTCCGCTGGCTGGATGTCTTCGATTCGCTCTATTGCGGCGATCCACGTCCGGCTGATGTGCCGACCATGAATTTCTGGCGCTCGAAAGATATCTACTCCGACCACATGGTGCGGATGTATGAATGGAACGGGATTCCGCTTTCGCGCATCGACAACTCCGCTTTCATGATCGGCACCACTGGCACCTGCTACTACCGAGGCACGGCCGCCTGGCAGGGCATGCTGATCCTGTCGCTGGCCCGCGGCGGCTGGGTGAATACGTATTACGGCAACCTCGACCTGCTCAATAAAGCACAGGGACAATGGTTCGCCAAGGTGCAGAAAATATTCCTCGAACTTCAGCGCTCGGCCATGTTTTCAACCTTTGGCGAACTTCCGGGAACAGGGAAGCCGTATGGTTTCAGTGCTTTACGTGACGGTCACGGTTTGTTGACCGTGGTCAATCCGGGGCAACTGACGGCCGAACTGGCGCTGCCTATACCCGACGGCATGTCCGTGCGCATTCTCTTCCGGGACGCTGGATTTGCGCCGGAACTGAACGACGGAAAGATTTGTCTCGGACCAGAGCAGATGGTCCTCATCGGGGTTGGTGACTATGCGGACACAAAACATGACCTGGGCATCCAGGACGATGTTCGGATTCCGCAGAACAGTTGCCTGCTGGCCGAATTCACCAGCGAGGAAAATCAGCGAAGTTTGACGCATGTACTCGAAAATCCGCCGGCGGAAGGTCGCCTGCGCATTGTTATGTGCCAGCGTGATGGTGTCGGCCCGGCTCGTTTTTCAGGCGGCTCTCTGGTGAACGGCACGAGCATGGGGCAACTGCTCGTCCTGCATGCCGAACAGAAAGGCCGGGATATCCCGGTCGAAATCGCATACGACAAGGCGATTTGGAGCGGGTTGTCCTGGGCAGTCGGCGAGATCGACTGCGGTGTTCTGCAACGCGGCACACCGGTGACCTTTACCTGCGAAACCCGGGATGAACGTCCCGTGAAACTTAAAGTGGCATTGTATCGGGTGGACGATACGACGGCAACCCTTTGCGCGACAGAAGACACTGGAGGCATACGATGAAGTCCATATATGTTAACGGCGAATCGGGCAATGACGCCTGGTCGGGATTATTGGCTGAAACCAATAAGCAGTGCACAGATGGTCCACTGCGGACGCTGCCGGCGGCTCAGACGGCGGTGCGCCGGATTAGGCGAGATTTTTCCGAACCGGAATCAATAGAAGTCGTGTTGCGCGGTGGCGTTTACACCTTGCCAAGGGCGCTGCATTTCGGCGCCTTAGAATCCGGCTTCGGGCGTAAGGACAACAGCCATGCGAAAACGTGGCCCGTCATTTGGCGCGCGGCAGAGGGTGAAGAGGTGACAATAAGCGGCGGACGTCAGGTTTGCGGGTGGCAGTCTGGCACGCTCAACGGCAATACCGTCTGGTATGCCGAAGTACCCTGGGCCGACGCAGAGGCTGGCTTTACGCGTCAGCTTTGGGTCAATGGCGAACGGCGGTCGCGCGCGCGTTTGCCGAAGACAGGCACATGTACGGTTGCCGAAGCGCCTGATGCTGTCTATGTGGGCGGTTACAACGGGACCTTGCGCCGGGGATCGCAACAGTTTCAGTATCGGGCTGGCGAATTGTCGGCGGACTGGACCGGATTGCCTTGCGTGGATATTCAGTTTCGCGGTCTATGGATGAGTCCACGGGTATCCTTGAGTGCTGTGGATAGCGCCGCTACCACAGCCTTCCTTGACCGCGATACCGAGCTGCGCTTGGCCTATGCGCCGGGAGACGGCTTGGATTACATTGTGGAAAATGTGCGCGAAGCACTGACCGAGCCGGGCGAATGGTACCTGGATATCGTGAGCCAGCGGATTTGGTACCGGCCCTTGCCGGGGGAAACGCCAGATGGCGTCGAAGCGGTGGCTGGGGGCATAGAGCGGCTGATCGAATTGCAGGGGACGAGCTGGCTGCATTTTGAGAATCTGAGCTTTGCGCACACAGAGTGGCGGCCGGCGCCGACGGATTCCGTGTCAGGGCAGTCATCGGTCACCGCCGAGGCTGCTGTTCATGTCGGTGCCAACTGTGAAGGCATCGTCTTCGAAGGATGCCGCATCGAGCATGTTGGCGGCTATGGGCTGACCTGTGCCGATGGAGCCACCGATGTGCGCTTCTGCAATGGTGTTGTTCGCGATCTGGGCGCCGGTGGCGTCAAGATCTGGCATGATTGCCGCCGCTGTGTACTCGAATCAAGTGAGATTGCCGATGGCGGCCATCTCTGGCTCAGCGGCGCAGGCGTACTGATCGGTAATGCCAACGGCAATGCGGTGACGCATTGCCATATCCACGATTTCTATTACACTGCGATCTCGGTCGGCTGGACCTGGGGCTACGCCGAGAGCGAGTCCTACGGCAACGTGATCGAATGGAACCACATTCACGATATCGGCAAGGGCCTGCTTTCCGACATGGGCGGTGTGTACCTGCTGGGGAACGCCATGGGAACGCGTGTGCGCCATAATCGGATCCATGAAATCCGCAGCCTACGCTATGGCGGGTGGGCCATCTATCCGGACGAAGGCAGCAGCGACCTGCTGATTGAGAACAATCTTTGCTACGATACCGATCGGGAGATTTTCCATCAGCACTATGGCCGCCGCAATCTGGTGCGGAACAACATCTTCGCCTATGGTGGCGAGGCCGTCCTGGCCTATACCCGGATGGAGGATCATACGGGGCTGGTTTTCGAGAAAAACATTTTCGTGGCGCGTGGAACACCGGTGGTCAAGGGGCTGAGTCTGGATCGCTGGCGGCGCGACAAGACCCGTTTCGCAGACAACTTGTACTGGTGCGAGGATGGCCCTGTCTGGTTCGACGCGGACTCGCAATCGTTGGCGACGCAACCCTTCAGCGCGGGGTACGCGGATGAGGCCGAGCGGTTTCGCCCGCTGCCGGCAGACGGCACCGTGATTGCGGGTCTCTCTGCACCGGGCATGATGGAGGGCGCTGTATCCGATGCGGGTTGTTTCCAGTTCGAACGCAAGGATGCAGAGCTAACGCTGACCGGACGATTTCACGGGACGGTTCATCCGGGAAATCCGACCAAACCGATCTGGATGCGTCCGCGCATCGAACTCTTCCTCAAACCTTTTCCAGCCTGCGCGGCTATGGTCCAATTCGGCGTGGCGGTCGACGGGGATCACGCGGTGGTCTGGAGAGGATGCGAGGGTGCGGATATGCTCCAATGGGACGCCGACGTCATGGTGGATGCGCAGGGGTGGATGGTGACGCTGCGGGTTCCGCTGGATACAATCGAAGCATGCATCCGCGTGGCGTGTGGCATCGCAGCAGAATGCGTGGTGGATTGGCGGGCTTTGGCCGGCGTAACGTTGCCGCCCTCGCAAGGCGATTTTGCCGCGTGGCAGGCGCATTGCGGGGATACTACGGGCATCGTGGCCGATCCTGGTTTCAAGAATCCTAAGCAGGAAGACTTTTCCCTGCCGCCGGATTCGCCCGCGTTCAACCTGGGGTTCCGTGCGTTTGGTTGTCCAAGCGCGGAGACGCATGGAGAGGCAAATGACGGCGCGACAGGGTAGCGATTTTCTTAATCGTTCACCGTTATCGTCGCACGCTATCGTCCACCGAAAAGGCAGGAAAATTGAAAATGGAAAACGGATAACCCAGCCGTCGCGCTGCGGGCTTCAGCCTTCGCAGTTCCTGTCTTCCGCCTTTGTTCCTTACACGCCTTCGTTCCTACGGCGCGACACGGACGGCGCGACAAGACGGCGGGTAGGCAAGAAAATGAAGGGTTGTAGTACGGAGGGTTCTTGATTTACTGATTGTACGCCGTGAACGGTTATAAACAGGGAAGGGTCAAAATAACATATTTAATTGACATTAGATATGGACTTGTTATAGAATGATGAAAATTTATAGAAATTGCGAACAAATTCGGAAACAAACAGGAGTTTTACATGAGAAAAGCAACTAGAAAATCGGGGCTGAGTTGGTTCCTGTTGGCGTTCTTTTTTGTCGTCGGGCTGACTTTACCAGGCTTGGCTTGGGATTCAGCCCGGCCGCAAGTAAAGGTTCCAGAGCATGTGTCATCCTGGGTTGAAGCCAAGAAGCCGAACGTTCGTAACCTCTTGCTGTGGAAATTCCTTACGGAGCAGGACCATGACCAAGCGATCGAAGATCTTCTGGACACAGGAGGTTTGGACGAATTTCTCACGGTCGAGGACGGACCCTTGCCGTCGGCCGCTGCCGATGGTATTGCGCCGAAGTTGGCGGGCGGAGCGCTTGTCAAGTCTGGCGTCGGCCGCTTCGGCGGAGGATTGGTTTTGGACGGCACGGGGGTGGCATCCGCAACGGTGCCGCTGGCGATGCAATTTGACAACGAAGGCGGTTTTACCCTGGATTTTTGGTTCAACCCGGATAACGCCCAGGAAGCGCCTGAAACACTCTTTGCTCTTTGCGACAGGGGTGGCAAGGCGTTGATCGCCGCCGTGCTTGGCAGCGACCGTAAGGTCGACCTGATCGTGGACGGGGTCTCTCATCTGCAGGTGCCGGTGTACAACACGGTCGATGGCTGGCATCACCTCCGCTTTGTTCTCAGCGGTTCGCTTCGAATGGCTACCCCGGCGTTGACGATTGATGGGACGGACGCCGGCACGGGCACACTGGACTTGGGGTCACCCATTCCCTGGCTCGACGGTGTCCCCGCCCGGTTGGCCAGTATCCATATTGGCGGAATTCCAAAAACAACCGATGGACTGAAGGGGGTGGTAGACGAAATCAGGCTGACCAAGGGCGTCATGTACCTGTACCCCTGGAATCTGGGTACGCAGGAACTAACGCGGCAGACGGAAAATCTGGAGCTGCGCTCGCCCTTTTTCAGGGGCAGTCAGGTCTTGTCGCGTTTCCGGTTCGACGGTAGCCTCGAACCGGAGGTGTTTGCCGGTCGTTCCTGGACCGGCAAGGCGGATGCAGAGTGTTTCAAGCCAGGCCTCGCCAGCCAGGCCCTCGACCTCAGCCGAATTGGTCAGGCTGGATTTGAAATACAGGGCAACGACTTTCTGCTGGAGCGTAACGGCACCATCGAGTTCTGGTTCCGTCCGCTCGACTGGAACAACTTTTACGTTGGCGGTTTTCGCGGCGAGGGTGTTGTCCATCAATGGCTGATGAGCTTTCGCGAGCCCGGAGAATCGGACTACCAGGCATCCAAGGACCTCGAAGTCAGCAAGGGGCGATCCTCGAAAGTGGCTAATCAGCGTCTGGCCGACGGAAGTTCGGCCGTGGCGTGGACGCAGATTCATCCAGGCACCTGGACACATGTGCTCGTTACACTGGCCTCCAACGGCGCTCAGACGGTCTACCTCAATGGACAGAAACAGAAATTTCACCAGGTTGGTCTGGTGCTGCGCGCCGCCGCCATCAAGACCTGGCAGGAAAAGACCGGCGGCGATGAAGAAAAGGATGCTCGGCGCTGGACCTTCGTGAACTCGCCGACGCTAGTTGACGAATTTTCTGTCTTCGGTTGGGCGATGAGCCCCGAGGAAGCGTGGAACGCCTACGCTCGCTGGATGCCAAAGGAGGTCGCGGAGATGAAACCGTTGCCGATCTTCTGGGCGGACTTCGACTACTTTGCTCACTCCTATGACATGGTGGAAAAACTGAACATCAACCTCGCCTGTCTGCCGGTTGGCGACACTAAGCCCGCAAGTGCCGATTGCGAACTGCGCACCACCGATGGCCAGGTCCTGCTTGATGTGAAGAATCAAAAACTGGCCGAGAGTGGCAGCACACTATTTACGCTGAAGCAGCCGCTGGATTTCGGCCGTTATCTGGTGACGGTCCGCTCTCGCGACGCCGACGGCAAGGTGCTGAAGGAAGAGCAGTTGGAGTATGTCCGTGAACGGCCTGAATGGCTGGGCAACACCCTGGGTGAGGACAGGACCGTGCCACCGCCGTGGACGCCGATTGCCTTGGAAGACAGCACGCTGCGTGTGATCGGACGCGAACTGGACCTGGGCAAAAATGGGCTACCAGCCGCCATCCAGACCCTGGGGAAACCGATTCTGGCCGGGCCGGTCGTGGTGCGTGCCGCCGGCAGCGGCGGTAAGGACCTGTTGGTCGGGAATGG
>JGI1221J13441_10000855_pt1 | contig 13261 bp, 17 predicted proteins | sample LakVidmifraction_4_FD_13441 | JGI IMG/M metagenome (IMG submission 13441) | reverse complement strand
GGGTGACGGCTACCAGGGTGACGGNTACCAGGGTGACGGCTACCAGGGTGACGGCTACCAAAAAATGGACGAAAAAAAACCCCGGANNNNTCCGGGGTTCCTCTGCTACAGCAGGTCGATGGCGACCTGTAATGCGGCGACGATTTCCGGCAGTTGCCGGAATCCTTTCCCCTCGCTCGCTTGCAGCGAGGCCACAACCAGCTTCAGGGTCGCTGCCAGCGCTTTAGGGGTCGCCGACATGCGCGACACCACTTGCTTGGCTGTACCAGCCACCTTAACTGACGACACACTGCCGGGCTTTCGCCCGGCCTTGCGTTTCCCCGCACCTTTACCGGTGCGCAGGTCGGCCAACATCCTGCCCGCAGTCGCATTAATTATGTTGTACAGCAACGCCGACCGTTCATCGGCGGTACGTTCGTCGGGGTCTTTCCCCCCGGCCGAGTCTTTCAACGCCTGAATCCCCACCAACTTACCGCAAACCGCCAGACGGATGCTGGCGACTGCCACCATCCACGCTTTCGCGCTCTTGGTTGTCGGTGTCCCGACGGCCACTATAAGGGCGTCTTTCAATCCCAGTGCAGTCGATGCCACCCCGTCCCTTGCCGCGACTGCCGCAGTCGCGGCATGTAACACTAAGGCAATATTTGTTTTGCTAAACATGATGTATTCCTTTCGATGACTGTCGACACAGGTAGTGCCGAAACAGTGAAGCCATAGTAGGGCGGATTGGACTTTATGTCAATAGATTGTGTTAACTTGTTAGCACATAGGCCACCCGTACCCCATGCCCCGCTTTCAGTTAGGAGTCCCGCCACTTCCCCCCACACTGTGTTTTGGATAAACGATACCTATTTTTCCAAAAAAGGTCCCCCATGTACAATGTTGTACATCTGGAACACCCCCCACCATAAAAATATTTAGGTACCATATATGGCATAAAAATAAAAAAATGGTATAACCCTTTGATGCAGATAACCCCTGAAGCAGGCATCCCCCTGTACAGCACCAATTTTGCGGGTATCCCGGTATGGGAGAGAGCGAAGCTCGCCTGTAACACCATCAGGGTGCTGTACCCAGATGACACTGAGGAGGATACCAACCCCAGTGATGCAGACTTGGAGATTGCCCGGGGGGTGTTTGGTGAGGTGACATCGGATGTGCCGGTGTTTAACCCCGCGATTGCTTCGCTCTACCCTAACGCTGCGATGAAGCATCTGGATAAGCTGCTCTCTCAGTATGACCATGAGCTTGTGAACTCAGCCGTGCGTATCAGGGAGTATGTGAAGAACAAACTTATGCTCGAATCCGATAACGCAGATAGCAAGATACGCATCAAGGCGTTGGAACTGCTGGGTAAGATGAAGGATGTGGGGCTCTTTACCGATAGGGTGGAGGTGACACACAAAACCCGCACAGATGAGGAGCTTAACGAGGAATTGAGTACCAAGCTCGAACGCTACATGGGGATGGCGGTGCTTGCGGCCCCTGATGAGGACGAAACTGAGGTGATTGATGATGCCAATATCGAGGAACCCACCCCTGTTGAAGACCTCATAGAGGGGTTAAACGACATAGTAGGGGATGTAGAGGGGATGCAAACGTGATTCTCGATGAGAAATCACTGCAACACATAAAGAACAACCTGCACAGGCTAAAACCCACCCAGAAAGAGGAAGTGATAGCCCTGATGGGGGAGTTGGCACACCGCAAAGAAGTAAAAACAGCGAAAACAACACTGCTGGCTTTCGTGAAGTTCATGGAGCCAACTTATAAAGTAGGTGCCCACCATAAACGCCTCGCCAATCTCTTGGAAGATATCGCTTATGGCAGAAAAGACCGGATTTGCGTCAATATTGCCCCCAGATTTGGTAAGTCCCACCTTGTTTCGTTCTATTTTCCAGCTTGGTTTTTGGGTAATTTCCCCGATAAGATGGTGATGATGGTGTCCCATACAGCGGATTTGGCTGTGGATTTTGGACGTAAGGTGCGAAATCTCATCGCCTCTGAGAGATATATACAAATATTTCCCGGGGTGGCCCTCTCGCAGGACTCCAAGAGCGCGGGGCGCTGGCATACCAACCATGGGGGGTCATACTTCGCTGTGGGTGTTGGTGGTGCCATAGCGGGGCGTGGGGCGGACTTGCTGCTAATTGATGACCCCCATAACGAGCAGGACATCATCAACGGCAACTTGGATGTGTTTGATAAGGCATATGAGTGGTTCACGACGGGGGCAAGAACACGGCTGATGCCCGGGGGGGCCTGTGCCATCATTCAGACACGCTGGAGCCTGAACGACCTCACGGGCAGGGTGGTCAAGGATATGGTAATGAACGAGGGGGCGGACCAGTATGAGGTCGTGGAATTCCCCGCGTTGCTTGAGAAAGAGGTTATGGATGGGGAGGGGAACCTCCGGGTGGTGGAACGCTCGTTGTGGCCGGAGCAATGGTCCCTTGAGGCGCTCCTGCGTACCAAGGCGTCCATGCCGGTGTACCAGTGGAACGCGCAGTACCAGCAGAACCCCACGGCGGAGGAGGGGGCCATCGTCAAGAGGGAGTGGTGGCGCTGGTGGGAGAAGGATACCCCGCCCAAGTGTGAGTTTATTATCCAGTCTTGGGACACGGCATTCGAGAAACATAACCGTGCGGACTTCTCAGCCTGTACCACATGGGGGGTTTGGTACCCGGAGAAAACCCCGGATGACCCGGCATCAGGTGCGGCTAACATCATCCTCCTTGACAGCTTTAAGGACCGGATGGAGTTCCCGGAACTAAAAAAAGTTGCCCTTGAGCACTACCGGGCTTGGGATACCCCCACCCTCCCTGTGTCCCTGATCGTGGAGAAGAAAGCATCGGGTGCGCCCCTGATATATGAGCTTCGGGCGATGGGTATCGTGGTGCAAGAGTTCACCCCGAGCAAGGGGCATGACAAGATAGCCCGACTAAACGCCGTGTCAGATATGTTCGCTTCTGGTATTGTATGGGCACCACAGACCCGGTGGGCGGAGGACTTGGTGGAGGAGGTGGCGGCTTTCCCGAACGGGGATCATGATGACTTGGTGGATGCAACAACCCTCGCCCTGATGAGGTTCAGGCAGGGGGGCTTCCTACAATTGGACTCGGATATGAAATATCCCCCTAAGAAGTTTAAATCATCTCGTAACGCGGGGTACTACTGATGACACAAGAGACGCAGAAGTTTATGGGCAAGCATCAGCTAATAGACCGGCTGGCGGCGCAGGTTGGGAACCGGGATGTGGCTATCCGGTTACTGCAACAGCGGGGGCACTTGATGGCGGATGGGACAACACTGACCCCGGAGGGTCGCAAGCGCGATGGGATGACGGCTGAGGAAAGGGCGAAGGATAGGGCGTCCAAGAGTACGGGTGTCCCCACCTCCAAGTTGACATATAACCCCAAGACAAACACAGCAAGGCGGTAATGTGGCAACAAACATAGCTAAAGCACTCTACGAAGCCCCTCAAGGATTGGAGGCGCTCGTTGAAGAACCTGACGTTGAGGTGGAAATTGTCTCAGGGGAGGGGGATGCAACCATCAGCCTTGGGGATGAGGTGGCTGGCTTTGGTGACAACCTCGCAGAGAAGATGAGTGGGCCAGAGTTGGCGACGCTATCCACCACCCTGCTAGAGGACTATGAGACCGACCTCCAGAGCCGCAAAGATTGGCTTGACACCTATGTGAAGGGTTTGCAGCTATTGGGGTTAAAGTATGAGACCCGCTCTGAGCCATGGCCCGGGGCGTGTGGTGTAACACACCCCCTCCTGATGGAGAGTGCGGTTAAGTTCCAGTCTGAGACCATCATGGAGGTGTTCCCTGCGATGGGGCCGGTCAAGACCACTATTATTGGCAAGGAGACCACCGAGAAAAAAGATGCGGCGGTCCGCGTCCAAGACGATATGAACTACCAGCTAACCGAGGTGATGAAGGAGTATCGCCCGGAGCATGAGCGGATGCTGCTCTCCTTATGTCTTGCGGGCAATGCGTTCAAGAAGGTGTACTACGACCCGAGCATTAAGCGCCAGATAGCGATGTTCATCCCTTCCGAGGACATTGTGGTCCCCTACGGTGCGTCTACTCTTGAAGCTGCCGAGCGCATTACACACCGGATGCGCAAGACCCAGAACGAGTTGAAGAAGCTCCAGTACGCAGGGTTCTACCGGGATGTTAACCTTGGGGAACCTGTCCAAGTGATGGATGAGGTTGAGAAACAAAAAGCCACCGAGCAGGGGTTCAACGCTACGATGGATAACAGGTTCCAGATTCTTGAGATGCACGTGGAGCTTGACCTAGAGGGCTACGAGGATGTGGGGGATGATGGGGCGTTCACGGGCATAGCACTACCCTACGTGGTCACCATCGAGAAGGGTACGCAGGAGGTTCTGGCTATTTATCGTAACTATGAGGAAGGGGATGAGGTGAAGCAGCGGCGTCAGCACTTCGTCCACTACGGGTACATCCCCGGCTTTGGGTTCTACTATTTTGGGTTAATCCATCTGATTGGGGGCCACGCGCAAGCGGCTACTTCCCTCCTTCGTCAGCTTGTTGACGCGGGTACGTTGTCTAATTTGCCCGGGGGACTCAAGTCCCGGGGCTTGCGGATCAAAGGCGATGACACCCCCATCGCCCCGGGGGAGTTCCGGGATGTGGACGTACCCAGCGGGGCTATTCGGGACAACATCCTGCCCCTACCATACAAAGAGCCAAGCCAGACCCTCTCCATGCTGATGGACAAGATTGTGTTAGACGGGCAGAAGTTCGCGGCCACAGCCGAGTTGAATGTGAGTGATATGAGTGCGCAAGCCCCGGTGGGTACCACCTTAGCTATTCTTGAGCGCATTTTAAAAGTGATGTCTGCGGTGCAAGCGCGTGTCCACTACGCGATGAAGCAAGAGTTCAAACTCTTGGCGGGGATCATCCGGGACAACACCCCCAAGGAATACAGCTATGAGCCGGAGGTGGGGAGTCGCAAGGCTAAACAAGCGGATTACGACCAAGTGAATGTCATCCCGGTGTCTGACCCTAACGCGGCAACCATGTCGCAGAAGGTGGTGCAGTACCAAGCGGTGATGCAGATGGCACAAGCTAGTCCGCAGATTTTTGATCTGCCATACCTGAACCGGCAGATGATCGAGGTATTAGGGGTTAAGAACGCAGCTAAGATCGTGCCTATTGCGGAGGACATGAAGCCCGTTGACCCTGTGTCGGAGAATATGGCGATAATGACGGGTAAACCTGTTAAAGCGTTTATATATCAGAATCATGAGGCGCATATACAGACCCATATGGCGGCAATGCGAGACCCGAAGATTGCCGCCTTGATTGGGCAGACCCCGCAGGCGCAGTCCATGCAAGCCGCCGCACAAGCGCATATTTCAGAGCATCTTGCCTTTGCTTACCGTGGGGAGATTGAGAAGCAACTGGGGGCCGCGCTCCCGCCCGTGCCTGAAAGAGATGGCACTAATTCGCTTCCCCCGGAGATGGAGGGTCAACTCTCTTTGCTTATTGCAAAAGCCGCGCAGCAGCTACTGCAACAAAACCAAGGGGAGGCGGCGCAACAACAAGCGGCGCAACAACAGCAAGACCCGCTTATTCAGATGCAGCAAAAAGAACTCCAGATCAAAGAAACCGAGGTTGCACGCAAAACCAAGAAAGACATCATGGACGCCGCTGCCAGAGCGGATGAGATTAAGCTTAAGGAACAAGCTCTGACTAACAAGCAGGAATACGATGGAGCCAGACTCGGGGTGGACATTGCCAAGAGTAAAGCCCAAGCCCAAGCGCAGCAGGAGCTAGAGGGTGTTCGCATCGGGGTGGACATCGCCAAGCATAAGACACAAGTGGCGCAACCTAAAACTAACAAAACTACCCAACAATGAACTACGACGCCGCCCTGAATTACATCCAGACGCAATTGAAGAACAGGCGTGCTGAGTTAGAAGCGTTTCTTGGAGCGGGGGCTATAAACGACATCGCTGAATACAAGCGAGTATGTGGGGTCATTCAAGGTCTTGACTTCGCAGAGGGAGTGATCCTAGACCTAGCGCAACGACTGGAGACAGACGCAGATGAGTGATACGGAAGTGGGAGACAAGGCAAGACAGATACCAACACCTTCAGGGTTCCACATCCTGTGTATGGTTCCTCACGTAGAGGACGTATACGAGAACGGTATCCTAAAAGCAGACAGTACAGTACGAGTGGAGGAACACAGCACCATTGTCCTTTTCGTGGCTGAGCTTGGCCCCGATGCGTACTCAGACAAGACGCGGTTCCCCTCTGGCCCGTGGTGCAGGAAGGGTGATTTTGTTCTGGTACGGGCCTATTCAGGTACCCGTTTGAAAATTCACGGCACTGAGTGGCGCATCATCAACGACGACACGGTAGATGGTGTGGTTGAAGACCCTCGCGGCTTAGGCCGTGCAAATTAGGAGAAAACAATGGCAACGGACAACAAAGAATTTAAGTTCCCTGATGAAGTAGAGAATGCCGCCTCCTCCGAGGTTGAGGTGGAGCTTGAGGTTATAGATGACACGCCCCCCGCAGACCGTGGGCGGCAAGCCCTCCCTGCGGAGATTGTGAAGGAATTGGAGGCCGATGACCTTGAGGAGTACTCAGACAAGGTAAAGAAGCGCCTTGGACAGATGAAAAAGGTTTGGCACGACGAGCGCCGTGCCAAAGAGACGGCCACTAGGGAGCGGGAAGAAGCCATCCACTACGCCCAAGGTAAAGACCAAGAAATCAAAGACTTACGTGGCAGAATTGGGCGTGGGGAACAGATATTTGTGACTGAAATTTCCAAGGCGGCAACAGGGGAAGTCGCTGCGGCAAGGGAGCACATGAAGAGGGCGTATGAAGCGGGGGATGCAGATGCTATTGCTGACGCGCAGGAGGAGCTCACTGACGCAAAGCTGAAGCTGCGGGAAATCCAACAAATAAAACCCTCTTTACAGGAACCCACAGATGGTGTACAAACTAAGCCACAGGCCCAAGCGCCCCAGCAACAGGTTGATCCTAAAGCAGAAGCATGGCGGCAGGACAATACTTGGTTCGGGGTGGATGAGGAAATGACTAGCCTTGCTCTTGGCCTGCATGGGAAATTAGTCCGGTCGGGTGTTGACCCGCGTAGTGACGATTATTATGAGAAAGTGAATGCCACAATAAGGAAACGGTTCCCGGAGCATTTTGAGGGCACTGAATCTGAGCAACCGAAGGGACAGGAAACCCCTGCCCTGCGCAAGTCGGCAAATGTTGTAGCTCCAGTAACGCGCAGCACCGCGCCAGTAAAAGTGCGTTTGACACAAACGCAGGTTGCTCTTGCCAAGAAGTTTGGCCTGACCCCTGAAGCGTATGCTAAAGAGCTCGTTAAATTGGAGAACTACAATGGCTGATAATCGTCTAGCCCGTGATATGGGTACTCGTGAGATTGCGCAACGCCCCCAAGCGTGGAAGCCGCCAGAAACGCTTCCTACCCCTGCTCCGCAAGCAGGGTGGGTCTTTCGGTGGGTTCGGACTTCTCTGTTGGGTCAATTTGACCCTACTAATACGTCTGCAAAGTTTCGGGAAGGCTGGGAGCCTGTGAAAGCAAGCGACCACCCTGAATTGCAACACACACCGGATGGCTCCCTCAATGCCCGCTTCAAGGACAATGTGGAGATTGGTGGTCTGGTGCTGTGCAAGGCTCCTAGTGAGACAATGTTGCAGCGCGATGCGTACTACGCAAAGCAAACCAACGCCCAAATGGAAGCTGTAGACAACAACTATATGCGCCAGAGTGACGCACGGATGCCTCTCTTTTCTGAGAAGCGTTCGTCAACGACATTCGGGCGTGGAACTAAATAACTTAATTCTAGGAGTCAAAAAATGCCTTACCCTACTATCTCTGCAAGCTATGGGTTTAGACCCGTAAACCTGCTGGGCGGACAGGTATATTCCGGTTCTACCCGGGAAATTCCAATCGCAACGGCCCATGGCACCTCAATTTTCTTCGGTGACGTGGTTGTCATGTCCGCTAATGGGTGTGTGAACAACGCTACCCTGACGGCGACCACAGTCAACGTCCTTGGTATTTTTATGGGGTGCTCGTACCTTAATAGCCAGTCCCAGCGTGTTTATGCGCAGTATTTCCCCGCGCTAACCGCAGGCACCCCGGACTCCGCTTCCGCTATCCTAGCGTATGTGGTGGATGACCCTGATGTGGTGATGAAAGTAGCAATTCAATCCGCTGCGGACGCTGCCCCCTCAGCAAGTCAAGCCACTCGTGCAGTGATGGTAGGTGGTAATGCGTCTATTGTGTATCAGACCGTCAAGGGGAGCGCCCTCAGTGGGAATGGCACCCAAGGGGCGCTGAACTCCACTGCAACCACCGCTGCCTTGCCGTTGAAGGTGATTGATATTGTTCCTGATACGGCGACTGCTGCTGGTTCATTTGTTGAAGTTCTTGTAGCTTGGAACCAAGGCATCCACCACTACCGCGTTGCTCTTGCGATCTAAGGAGAAATAACAAATGGCTATCTCACGCGCACAACTACTTAAAGAACTTCTTCCCGGCTTGAATGCTCTGTTTGGTCTGGAGTATGCTAGGTACGGCGAGGAGCACAAAGAAATCTACGAAACTGAGACTTCTGAGCGTTCCTTCGAGGAAGAAACCAAACTGTCGGGCTTTTCTGCTGCTCCGGTGAAGGACGAGGGCACTGCAATCGCCTACGACAACGCCCAAGAGACTTGGACGGCACGCTACCAACATGAGACCATCGCGCTTGGGTTTTCGGTCACTGAAGAAGCCATTGAGGACAACCTCTATGACTCCCTCTCTGCCCGCTACACCAAAGGTCTGGCTCGTGCTATGGCGTACACCAAGCAGGTTAAGGGTGCTGCGGTGCTGAATAACGCTTTCACTGCCGGGTACAACTACGGTGACGGCGTTGTTTTGTGCTCCACGGCTCACCCGTTGGTCTCTGGTGGTACGAACAGCAACACGTTGGCTACTGCGGCTGATCTGAATGAAACCTCCCTTGAGGCGGCGGCTATTCAGATTGCCGGTTGGTCGGATGAGCGTGGTCTGCTTATCGCTGCCAGACCCCGTAAGCTGATCATTCCTCCGGGCCTGATGTTTGTCGCCAAACGCTTGCTGGATACGGAACTTCGTGTTGGCACGACTGACAACGACATCAACGCGCTGAAGTCGATGGGTACTATCTCAGGGGGCTCTGTTGTGAACCACTTCCTGACAGACTCGAATGCTTGGTTCCTGACCACGGACATACCCAACGGTCTGAAGCATTTTGTCCGCACCCCGCTGGCCAATTCCATGGATGGTGATTTTGATACGGGCAACGTGCGTTACAAAGCGCGGGAACGGTACTCGTTTGGGGTTTCTGATCCGCTTGCCATATTTGGTTCAGCAGGTGCAAGCTGATAAGAATCAAGTAGTTAGCAGTGGAGAAGGGTCACTTCGGTGACCCTTCTCTATTAGGGGACCTAAAAAGCATACCGCCCGCTTGCGGCATATAAAAAACCAGCGTATAACGAGGGTTAGTCTAGGACTTTCCACCATACCAGCCCTCCTAGGGGACAATGCACTGACGGTATGGATACTTGTGCATAAGGAGACTCAAAATGGGCTTCGCAACTCACCTCGGGCCGTGGCTGCTCGGTACTGTCAAAAACACTACGGGCACCACCGTAGGCACCCTCCGCAATACTGGCACCACCAACGTGTCGCAGACGACCAAGGTTGTCTATGACGGGACCACGGTAGCTGCCCCCAAAGCCACTAGGATTGCAGTGCTCCCCGCTGGGGCGCAGTTGGTGGACATCAAGGTGGATACGCTCGTTGCGTTCACAACTTCCTCTGCGGCTAACCTGACCATCGGTAATGGTACGACGGCTGACTTGTTTTGGGCCACCCAAGACATTCTGGCTATCGGGCGCAATCTGTATACGGGTGCGGCGACTAAGGTGCTTAACTGGTGTGGTGTCACTTCGGCAGCGTCCCCACAGGGGATTGGTATTGGTGTGGTGGATGTGGGTATTGTTGCTACACTGACTCCGGTCACCAGTACGGTGGGCGTTGGGACGGTGCAATACACTGTGATATACGCGGTTGCCAACACGGATGGTACTCAAGCACCGGCTGCGGGTTAATTAGGGGGCTAATATGCAATATGACGTAAAGTCGTCCCACCTAAACTCAACTGGGTTCTGTGTGAAGGGGCGCAACCGGCTGAAAGCGTTTGCTGCAACAGGGGCTTCGACGGCGGGGAGTATTAACTTTTGGGATGTTCTGGTAGCCCCTACCGCCTTTGCTACTAGCTATGGACAGTCTGCGTTCACTGTAACAGTCACCAGTGCATCACATGGGTTGGTGACTGGGAATAGCATTGGTATTGTTTTCGGACCGGTTAGCGGGGTGTCTGCTACCAACGGAACCTACGTTGTCACAGTAACAAACGCCAACGTATTCACTATCACAGACATCAACTCAAGAACTATAGTGGGGGGCGCAGGCTCATTCAGTGCTGCGGGTGGGCGGTTTATGATGTCCTATGACACGGCTGCAATTGTCACCTCTGGAGCACCACAGACTACCTCTACCCTTATCCCCGGTGAGGGTATTTTGGCGGAAAACGGCATCTATGCGCAGATGACGAACCACCTCAGTTTGACAATTTTCTACGGGTGATCTATGCAACGGGAGAAGGGGTTCCATCTAGCAGGTAAAAGACTGATGATTGGTCTCCCCGCTTACGATCATAAGGTGAGTGTGAAGATGGCTATCTCCCTGATGAAGCTAGGACAGATGGTTCTGGAACACGGGATTGACATACAGGTTAATAGTGTTTGTGGTTGCTCTGTGGTGACCCGTGCAAGGAACATGATCGCCGAGCAATTCCTCAAGTCAGACTGTGAACACCTGTTGTTCATCGACGCTGACATGACTTTTGAACCAGAGGATGTCCTACGGTTGCTGGTATGGAATCAGGATAAAGGTGTTGTGGCTGGGGCGTATGAAGCCCGCAAAGAGGGCAAAGTTTACATCCTGACACTAGATTCTAAGGACAACGCAGTCATCATGGATGACATGGGGCTGGTTAGGGCCAAACGGGCTGCTACGGGGTTCATGATGATCCAGAAGCGAGTCTTTACCAAGCTGGCTGAACTGCACCCTGAGTGGCTCCATAAAGACAACGCAGACCCCACCAAAACACTCCACGCGTTTTTTGACTTCGCTTGTACTCCGGAGGGGTATGTAGGGGAAGATTTCCTCTTCTGCCAACGTGCTATTGACGCTGGATTTGAAGTTTGGATTGACCCCACAATAAAATTAGGGCACATGGGGATACATGAGTTCAAGAGTGACTTTGGTAACGATGTTCTGTACCCGATGCTAAGCCCCGTAAACTCCACTATGAAGGTGGCCGCATGACACAAGCGTGGACTCGGAAAGAAGGTAAAGCGAAAGCTGGGGGTTTAAACGCCAAGGGTAGGGCATCGTATAACGCTGCTAACCCCGGTAAACCCGGGCTAAAAGCTCCGCAGCCAGAAGGTGGGTCACGGAAGAATTCATTTTGTGCGCGTATGACGGGCATGAAAAAGAAACTAACCTCTACCAAGACCGCCAACGATCCACAGAGTCGCATCAATAAAAGCCTCCGGGCGTGGGACTGCTAAATGACGTATACCCCCAAAAGGAATCAGGTGACAAAAATGGCCAATGATAAGTACGTTGAGATGACCAGAAAAGAAATTGAACAGCTTAAGAAGCGGTTCCCCACGCCTGTAGCGGAGCCCCGCCCGGGTAACTATCAGGAAGCACTGGATGATATGACGCGGAAAAAAGAAGGATATGCGCCGACGACGCGATCAAAGATGGGTGAAAGGTTTGCTAAAGGGGGGCGTCTGCGGGAAAAGATTAACAGGCCGGACACTAGACATGGGGTAATGGATATGCCAAACGCTAACNTTAGTAAGTTTCGGGGTATGAAGCACGGGGGCAAAGTTAAACGTTTCTCTGGTGGGGGTGGTCCGGAGGACGATACCGGATTTGGTGGGGGTGGTGGTCCGGAGGACGATACCGTAGATATTCGGTCTTCTGATGGGGCACAAGCACCTATTACACCCACTGCCCCCAAGACCCCCAAGACCCATAGTCACCAAAGAGCAGCTTGCTAAGTCAGGTTTGAGTTTGCGTGACTACATGAATAAACAGCAAGGTAAAACTCGCCGTGGTGGGACTACCCCCACCCCCACCCCCACCCCCCCGGCTGAACTGAAGCCGTGGCGTAATGAAGGGGATACCCAAGGCGGCGCACAGGCTGGAAGGGTTTATCCTGTATCCAAACGCGCCCCAAACGCCGAAGCCAAGGAGGCGAACGCTGATAGGCTTCTGGATACCGTAGGGAAGGGTGTGGGGCTGGCTGGGGTGGTGGGACACGCAAAAAGACTACTTTCGGGGGCACGGATGACTGGGGTAACCAACCAAATGGGAAGGTCTGGGGAGGGTACCCCCCGGGGGTGGGATAAGTTGTCTGATATGCAGAAAGCTCGCGCCATGGGGGTATATAAAAAGGGAGGTAAAGTGAAAACAGCAGACAAGAAAGAAATGTCATTTATGCAAGCCAAAGGGGCTCCCAAATTTATGGCCGCCCGTGAAAATAAGGAGTCTGGTACGAAAAAGAGTGGCACGCCCCCTGAGTTTATTCAGAAAATGATGGCTAAAAAAGCGGATAAGAAGTTTGCCAAAGGTGGTGGTATTGAGTCACGCGGCAAGACCAAAGGCACCATTGTCAAAATGGCTTCTGGCGGCGCGGTCAAAGGTTTCGCCAAGGGTGGGGGTATTGAGTCTCGTGGGAAGACCCGCTGTAAGATGTGTTAACACGCGTATCCCGTGGAATGGGGGCTACCACCCCCAACAAGGTTAAACGGAGAAAGTAGTGCCTACTACATCAAACACAGTAGCTTTTAATCTCGACCTCACAAACCTCATAGAAGAATCATTTGAGCGTTGTGGGAAAGAATTGCGCTCGGGTTACGACATGAGGACAGCGCGGCGTTCTTTGAACCTGCTGACTATTGAGTGGGCCAACCGTGGGCTGAATCTGTGGACGATTGACCAAGGTCAGATTCCGATGGTGACCAGCCAGAGTCTCTATGCGCTTCCTATAGACACAATAGACCTACTAGACCATGCAGTCCGTACCAACAACGGAACTGGCACCAACCAGACTGACATAAGCATCAGC
>JGI1221J13441_10000851_pt1 | contig 13289 bp, 16 predicted proteins | sample LakVidmifraction_4_FD_13441 | JGI IMG/M metagenome (IMG submission 13441) | reverse complement strand
CCCGCCAATCGCGGCGTTAAGCACACCGCCGACCACGCTCGATACAACCGCTGTGATAACCGCCGCTGTGAACGCCGACACCAAAAAAGTTTTGACGGCATAGGCGGCGACGGCTTTACCGGCAGCACTAGCAGCGACGGCAACAACAATTGCGGGCATCAGCCAACCCTCCAGGCTTGGGTAAAGCCGGTATGGTCTAGCGGCAAATGCGCCAGGCCGGCTGGGCCGGGCACAGCGCCCAGCGCGCCCAGGCATACGCCCAGGTGCTCAATGCCAGCGTCTACATACAGCAGCACGTCACCGCGCCGCGCCAGCAGCGGCGGCACCGGTTGACTGCCCAGCACGGCACTGACGGCTTGCGCCAGGCTGGGGGCGATGCGGGCAATGGTGCGCAGCGATTCAGCCGGGGTGGTGTAGCCAGCAAACTGTGGCCACAGGTCAACACCGGCCACGGCCTGAACGCAGGCGCAACTAAAACGCAGGCAGTCGTGCGTGCCCAGTAAAAACGCTTGCGGCCGGGCGGCGGCGACCACGGCGGCCAGGCGCTCGGGCCAGTCGGGCAGCCTTGCCATGGGGGGTGCGGGCGTTTGCGTGATAGGCGTTTGCATCAGTACCCCCACCTGAGGTTTTTTTCGGCCATCTGCGGCACAAAGTCAAAGCCCTTGTCGAGCGGGTCAGTCTGGGCCTGGTCGGCGCTGTTGTAGCGGCGCACACGGGGCCGGTCCCAGTCGGCAAGGCGGCTCTCGGCGCTGACGGTGATGGTGCCGGTTTCACCGATCTCAATGTCCATCGTGTCCATGCGGCCGCTAAAAAGCAGCACCGGGTCAAGCACCACGGCGTGCTGGTCGGTCAGGGGCGCAAACCACACTTTGACGCTGCGGCCCTGGTACTGCTCACCCAGCGCAATGCTGATGTTGGCCGGGTCAACACCGGTCAGGCTAAAGCGCAGGCTGCGCGCCTCTAGGGTCATGCCCTCGCCGACCGGCTCAATAGCGCCAACGCGGCCAATCCCGATCCAGTCAAAGCTGTTCCAGGGCAGTGTCACGGCGCTGTTGTTGCAGCGTAAAAACCCGCTTGCAAAGTCCATCTCGACAAACGCCACGCCTAGCACGCGGCCATCAGCAACGGCGTTTTGGGCGGCAGTGGTGAGGGTGCGCGGCATTAAAACGCCTCCGTGGCGGCGATGCTAAAAGAGTCAAGGCTGGGCGCGCGGGTGGTCCAGCTGCTGGCGTCTTCGTCCAGCATAAAAGTGGCCAGCGGGCGGGTGATGGTGATGGCGGCGTTGTCAACCGGGCTGGCCCGCAGCGGCGGCTCAAAGCTCAGTGCGGCCTGGCCTGCGCCGTTGCTGGCCGCGTCTGCCACCATTAGCTTGAGCTCGCCATTGACGCCGATGTAGTCACCGGCCAGCAATATGCCGGCGGTGCTTGCCGTCCAGCCGTCAGTGACCAAGCTGGTGCCGGTTTGGGCTGCGCCGTTGACCTTTGGCGTGCCGGTGGCCACGCCGCGCACAGCCTTGACGCCAAGCGGCCAGGCGGTAAAGCGGTTGCTGCGGCCGCGAAGTTTGGCTAAAAACGTGCGCATGGCGGCGGCGTCAGCCTCGCTCAGGCTTTCAAAGCTGGTGCTAAAACGCCAGCGCGCGCCGGGCATCTCTAGCGTTTGCACAGACTGATTTAAAGGGCTGGCAAAGGTTTGGGTGTTGCTGATCAGCGCCCACTCTAGTGAGCTGGGCGCGGCGCGGCTCAAGGTTGGCCAGGCAACGGTGGTCATGCGAAGACCCCGCCAGCGCGGCTGCTGCGCAATATCTCGGCTTTGGCCAGGTCAGCAGCGGTGCGCATGGCGGCCATGATGCTGGCCCGGTCGCTGCGGCTGTCAATGTTGATGTTTTGGATGATGGTGACGCCGCCGCCACCCACCGACTGGCCGCGTGCCAGGTCAATGACTCTTTCTTGCGGGTGCAAGATAGCCGGGAAACCACCCTGGCCGTCAACCCCGCCGATGCGCGGGCCATTGCCAGTGCTGCCGCCACCCGAAAAGCTAAACATACTGCCGATGGCGTTGGCCAAAGGCGCGGTGACTTGCTTGCGCACGATCATGCGGGCAATGTCTTTGCCGATACCGTCTAGCACGTCGCGCAGGCCTTTGCCGTTGACAATTGCGTCTTCAAAAGCGCTGCTAAAGGTCAGCCCAAGTTCTTCTGCAAAGTCTTTGGCTTTTTTGGTTTTTTCGGCCACAAGGTCAAGGCGGGACGTGACGGCTTGTAGGTACTGCTCTTGGTTGATACCGGCCGCGCCTGCAGTGTCAATAAAGCGCTGATACTCGTCAGTCAACAGTGCAACGTCGGCGCGTTGCTTTTCAAGGACCGCGCTGGGTGTGTCGTCTAGCAGGGTCTTGAGACGCGCTTGGTAGGCTTGGTTGGCTTTGTTGACAGCATCGCCCTCTTGCATCGCCAGGTCGCGGCCCATTTTCATGCGCTCTTCGCTTGCCGATGCGGTTTGCTTGATCAAGTCCAGCTCGTTGGCCAGCGCTTGCAGCTTCGCCTGCTGCGCCGGGCTGACGGTGAGCCGGCCCTGTTGAATATCAGCCAGCAGCTGCTCAGTGGCGCTCAGGTCTTGGGTTTTTTCAATCTGCTTTTGCAGGTTGTCCATGAAGCGTTTGAAGTCGGCGTCGGGGTCTTTGCCGGCTGCGCCTGCGGCGGCAATGACGGGCGCGCTTGACTTGTTCCCGTTTACTTGCGCGGCAATGCTGCCTGGGTCGCCCAGCAGGCGTGGGTCTTTAAATTTGCGCGCCGACATTGTGCCGATGCCCAAAATTCGAGCCTGAAATTTGTCCAACTCAATGCGGGCTAGTTTGGAATCCTCTTGCACAGCTGAGCTGATGGCGTTGAATTTGTTGAAATCAAGCCTGGCGAGCGCCGCGTAACCTTCCGCAACACCGACGATTGCTTTGCCAACCTCTTGAAAAACAAAAATGAATTCTGAAACTACCACAGTGACGGTCTGAAAGACAAGCACCAACCCATTAATGGCCGCTTTGATTAAAAACGTGGTGGCCTCTATCAGAACTTGACTTTTGGAAAGCTCAACAAACTCGTCTGAAAGGTCATTAAGCGTGGGAAGCAACTCAGACGCAGCAGTGTTGGCCAGCCCTTTTATGGACGCTGTGATGCGGGTCAGGTTGTCGTTAAAATCCTCTGCCGCCTTGGAGGTTGTTGTGTCCAAAATAAGCCCGAGCTTTTGCGCCTCCTCTTTCATCTCCTGCAGGCCGTCAGCGCCGCTGTTGAGCAGCGGTATCAGTTGCGCGCCGGACCGGCCGAAAAGGTTGACAGCCAGCGCGGTTTTTTCTGCCCCATCTTTGAAACCAGCAAACTTTTCGGCAATTTCGGTCAAAACCGCATCAGAGGCTTTCAGGGAGCCGTCAGAATTTTTAACGCTAATGCCCAGCGCGCTAAAGCCCTCAACGGCAATGCCGGTACCGACGGCTGCGTCTGACATGTTTTTGGTCAGCTTGACAAGCGCTGAGCCCAGCTCTGCGTTGCTGACGCCGGACAGATCTGCGGCAAAGGAAAGGGCCGACAGACTCTCGACCGTGGTGCCGGTTTGCTGTGCCAGCTTGGACATCTCGTCCATCGCATCAATTGAGGCTTTGACCAAATACACACTGGCTGCGGCCGCCGCCGCAAATGCAACGCCAATGGCCGCGCCCATTTGTTTGGCTTCTTTTTGCAGCGATTTGAAGTTTAGCTCTGCCTGATTAAAACCTCTGTCGGTGTCGTTTTGCGCGCTGATTTTGATTTTTACGTCTTTTGCCATGTTTATTGCACCATTCCGGCCCGCTTGGCGCTGGCCATAATTTCGTCGACGGTTAGAGCTTGCGGCTCGGGTGGGGCGGCGGCGCTGTCGGTCAGGTCTTGCCACAAGGCCGGTGCAAAGTCGTGCGAGGCCCAAAGTCGGCCGCGCTCAGGGGCCTGCAGCGGCCCGTTTGCCAAAGCTGCCAGCACTGCACCCAGGCCGGCCCATTGCGCCGCTGGCATGGGCTCTTGGTTGTGCAGCGCGTAGTGCTGGCCAAACTCTTGCGCAGTCATGATTTGCCCCAATTGCTGCACGCTGACTCCCATTTTTTGTGCCAGCCTGAGTGCAAACCGGAGCTCAGGCTGGCGGGCTAGTTTTTTGCTGTGTCGGCCTGGCTAAAGCCACTGATACGCCAGGCGACGTTAAAAAGTGCGATCGCCTGGTTGGCATGCTTGGCGCCAAACACCTGCCATTGCTGCTGTGTAAAAACCGGCTTTTCGTCGGCGTCAAGCACCGTCATCGCCAGCAGGACCGGCAAGACGGCATGCACACCAGAGCGTTCAGATTCGCCATCAAGAGATTTTTTAGGGGCGGCGGCAACAACGCTGGCTTGCAGGTCCAAATACTCTGTCAGCAGCAGGCCGCGCACCACAACTTCGCCGCCCAGGGCTTCGACCTCAACCGTTTCTTTTGGCAGTACCGGGGTGGGTACGTCTTGGCGTTTGATAACAGCCATGGGGGTTAGCTTGCGTAAGGGGTGATGGGACCCGTGAGGTTAAAACTGGTGGGTGTCGTCACCGCGCCACCGGTTGAGCCGCCGGGGGCCAGTAGCGCGCTGGGGTAGCAGTCAAAATAAACCTTCGCCCCGCTGGAAAACGTCAGACGAATAGACCGCGTGGCTTTGGCGCGTGAGGCTTTGGCCAGCTCAATGAGCGCCGCGTCGGAGGTGTCCCACAAGTTGCCAAAGCTGTAAGACAGCGCGCTGAAGGTGCCGGGTATTTGCTTTTCCGTGTCGTCGTGAATGGTGGTGACAGTGATGGCTGCCGCTTCGCCGCCAGAGCTGTTGACGTCTTGAATGGTGGCCGCAGCTGCACCAAAAGTAACCATCTGCGCGTTGCCGCTGCCAAAGGTGCCGTACAAGGTGCTGTCCTCGCCTTTGAGCTCGTAAGTGCCAGTGGTGACGTTGGACACCTCGACCACTTTGTTGTCAAGCTCAGACATGCCGGTCATGCCGGATAACTTGACCACTTGGCCATTGGTAAAGCCGTGGGCTGTCCGGGTGACCACGGCCGGGTTGGCTTTGGTGATGGACGTGATGGGTACAGCTGCGGCAATGAGGGTTTGCACCGACACGCCGACTTTGGACCAGACATTGATAACAGGCATGATGATTTCCTTTTGCGATTATTTTGCGATTAAAGTGGCACACCCGGCGCATTGCCAGCGGTGTAATAAGTGCCGGTGTAATTCAGCGTGGCAACGCCTGCGGGCTTGTCGAGCGTGTCGACCATCTCAATGCCGATGCTTTGCAGCTGCAGGTCTTTTGCGCCGCCAAAACTGGCACCGTTTAAAACCGGCTCCACCTCTAAGATGATCTGGTCGAGCGTGTCGTCCAGGCTAGAGGTGGCCTTGGCCACGCAACGCACCGTGAGGGTCAGCTGGCGCTCCAGAATCTGGCTGCCAATGGTGGTGTTGGTGATGGTCTCGTCGTCAGTGTTGATCAGCAAGCAAGGCAAGTCAGCGTCGCGCAAGGTGTAAAGCCGGCTTTGGTAAACGCGGCTGCCGGTGGTGGCCAGACCAGTGACAGCGGCGGCAGCGGCCTCACGGATAACGCGTCGGGCGTGCATTACACGGCCTCCAGCTGCAGCGTGCTAACGCCGGTGCCGTCATCTGTGTAGTCGCGCACCGTGAACGATTCAGCGCCCACCACCAGCGCCAGGGCGCGAGGATCCGCCGGGACGCTGGCCGTGGGGAGCTGAAACTCAATACCCGTGCCGCCCAGCGCGTCAAAAGCGTCTCGCGGGGTTTTAAGCAAAATGCCCAGCACCGGGGTCGCACCCAGCACCGCACTGACGGCAAAGTCAGTAAAAAACGGGGTGAGGTCTTGGGTGAAGGGCATGGTTTGCTCTGGCTGGTGCTGGTGCTGTTGCTTAGGCCGTCAACGCGTCGACCATGGTTGCGAACGACTCGATGTTGCGCACGGCCACGTCGACGTCTTGCAGGGCCACTACGCGCACCGTCCCGGCGGTGCTGCCGGTGTACGGGTCGACCATGATGTCCAGGCTGCCCCACATGCCGATCATCAGGTCGGCAAAGTTGCCGAACAAAATGGCCGAGCAAACGCCGCTGCTGGTGCCCTTGGTCAGGTTGCTTGGCACGGCGTTGGTGACGCCGACGTTGTAGCCGTTGATCGGCGTGCTGCCCAGGTCCCACACCGGCGCGCCGTTGGTCGAGGCAAACTTTTGCGTGGTTTTGAGCTTGCCGCGCATTTTGACGTTGGTCAAATAGCCCAGCGTGCCAATGTCGGCATTGCCGACGGCAACGTTGGTCTCTAGGTCGATCATGTTGGGCCAAGTCGGTGCCAGGCCGTTGGTTCCGCCGATGACGCTAGGGGTGATGAGCGTGAGCAGGCCGGACGGCTGGTTGCTGGCGCCGCTGCCGCTGATGGCCGCTTGCTGCACGGCCAGGCCGAGCACGGTGGCCAAGTCTTGGTTGACCATGGCCTCGACGTCGATGCTTGACTGAAGCGTCAGGCGGCGGCTGATGTCGGTAAACGCGCCAACCGTCTTGGGTGACATTGTCACTTGGCCAACCGTTTGTTGGGACTCGGTGGGTGCGCCGTTTTCGGCCACCCAGTAGGCGGTGGCCGCGCCGGTCTGCTTGGGGATGGCGATCTGCCCCACCAGGCCGGTCAGCATGCGGGCGCCCATGCGGTCAATCACCATCGCGTTGCGGAACAGGTCGATGAAGCTGCCGCTGAGCAGATCAGTGGCAACCAGGTTGCCGCCAGCGGTGGGCGTGCCGACCAGTAGGTCGCGTTTTTGCACGTCGCTGGGCATGAAAAATCCGCGTGCGGCCTTGCCCATTTTTGTGGCTACAGCGCCGGACGCCTCAAACTCAAAGGCGGCGGCGCGCTGGGCAGCGGCGTCGCTGGGGTTGGCCAGGGCGTGGATCGCGCGCACCACGCTAAAGCGGCGGGTTTCGGCTGTGCTCATGCCGATGTCGCTTGTGGGCACGGGCTTGGTGGACAGCGCACGAATGGCCTCGACCTGGAATTGCTCGACCGTGTGGCCGGCCTGGATGGACTTCATGGCCATCTCGGCACCGCCGGGCATAGTGGCGGCAATTTTGCTAATCTCGGCGGCGTGGTTGCGCTGCAATGGGGTTTCGACAACGGTGACAACTGGCGCTGCAACGGGTACTGCTGGGATAACTGTGGACATGGTTTTTTCCTGAAAAGTTGGGGGGGGATCGAGCAAAGGGGCGGCGTCAGATGCCAGGCTGCGGCCTACACCGACGGATGCATCAGCGGGGACGCTGACAAGAGATACTTCAAACGGTTCCCAGTCGGTGACGCGGTAGGTTTCCACACCGTCCGCTGTTTCGACCAGCACCGCTTTATGGACCATGTAGCCAACGGACACGCTGCGGCGTATGCCGCCCAGCACGTCTTGCCACACTTCCTCTGCTCGGGCGCTTTTCCCAAAACGCACCACGGCACGGGCCACACGGTCCGCACCGATTTCTACAGATTCGACAACGCCCACCACGTCTCGCGTGTTGTGGTCGCATAACAGGTTGGCACCGCCACGCAAGCGCTTGCTGCGCATGGCGCTGGCGGTGCAATCTAAAATTTCAATGCCCCAATACCGCTCGTAAGGCAGCTCGCTGGCGAACGCCAGGGTGGCGGTGCGGGCGGCCTCGTCAACGGCCTTGCGCTCGACAGCAAAGGCGCGCTCAACACGGCCGTCAGCAATGTGTCGGGCCAGATTGGGGGGGATGTGCGGTGTAGGCATGCCGCTACTGTCGCGGCGGCGGTGTCTTGTTTTCAAGGCAAAAGACAAGACACTTTTTAATTATTTTTTTATGCTGCTGGTGGTGGTGGTGGTGGTGGCGCTGCGGGGTTTGCGCCGCTGGCGCCGGGTAGCGCGTCGTAAGCGGTGAGCTGCACGCCGTAAAGTTTTGCCATCTCTTGCGCGGACTTGATGGCTTTGAGAGTGTCTTCGAAGTCGTAGCCCATGGCGGCGCTCAAATCTTGCGGAGCCATCAGGCCGGCTTTGACACTGAGAATTTTTGCCTCCATGTCGCTTTTGGGGTCTACCCACTCCCAGCGGCGCGGCTGCCATTCGTGTTTGGCAAACTTGGCAAACTTGGCGGCTGGCAGGGCCGCGCCGTTGGGCATGGTGATGGCGCCAGACAGCAGGGCCATTTGCAGCCATGCTTGGAACACCGGCTCCATGAACGCGCCGATGAACCACTGCTGGTCGGCCATCCACCTGTCGCGCTCTTCCAGCGTGCCGCTCCTGATGCTGCTGAAGCTGACGCCTTCGAGGTCATTGGCCAGGCTGTGGTAGGCCACACGCCAGCCGGTGGCGATGCGCTGCAGCATGGTTTTTGCGAACGGGCTGAACACTTCGTTGGGGTATTTGCTTTCGTGCGCCTGGTAGCTGTAACCAACGGGTAGGGTGTCGTAGATGCCCGGCTGGCTCGGGCTGATGTTGATCGCGTCTGCGCCGCTGCCTTCAATGGCGCCCATCGGTGGCTGCCCGCTGGCGTCTTCGCTTTGCTTAAAAAAGCCGTAGTGGTTGGCACCGTGCTCGGCGGCCAACAAAGCCGACAACATAAAGTTGCCCAGGTGGTGCAGGCTGAGCATGCCGGGGGCCATCCACGGCACGCCGCGCATTTGCTCGGCGCGCTCAATTTTAAATTTGTGCAGCAGCTCGGTGGCCGCTACGCGAATGCGGCGTCGGCCGGTGCGACTGCCGTCGTTGGGGTGCGACTCAAACAGGTGCAGCGCCATTGGGCGACGGTAGGTGTCGACCTCTACGCCCATGATGACGGTGTTGCCGCCGTAGCTGCCGTTGTAAGCGGTGTCGATGCGGTCAACGTCGATAATTTGCAGGGCAAAATTAAAGCGGTTGCGCGCGTCCGTACCGCGCACCATGCGAACCAAAAACTCACCGTCTGCGGGCAGGCTGCCGGTGATGCTTTCACACAAATCGCGCAACTGCAGCTGACCGGTGACGTCGCACACGCTGGCCCATTCGTCCCAGGCTTTTTCAATGGCATCGTTGGCCATGGCGTCTTCTTTGCCGGGCGCGTCTTCGACCTTTGCCTGCAGACGGATGCCGGCCGGGCCAATCAAATTGTTTTCGACCATGCCCCTGAACTTTTTGGCGTAGTCGTTGTTGCTGGCCAGCTGGCGGCCGCGTTTTCGAAGGTTGTTGAGGTCGGCGCGCAGCTCTTCGTTGATGCTGCTTTCGGTGGCGAACCAGTCGGCGCTTAGACGGTCAATGCGCGCGCCATCAAAGCGGCGCAGCTGCAGGCCAGCAGCGGGTGTGCGGCTGGTCAATGCGCGCCACAATTGGGCGGCTTTTGTGAGTGGTTTCATGGGCCAAACCTGACGTAAATGCGGCCTTTGCCGGGCATGCCTGCTGCCGCATTGCTGGCCGCGTCTTCGTCCGCGACGTCGCGCATAAGTCGGTCACGCAGCGTCAGCAGCTCAGGCATGGAAATGTATTTGATTTTTCGACCGGCAATCTCGTACTCAGCCGTGGCAGATGTGGCGCGGCCCTCAAGGGTGGCGTTAATGGCCTCTAGCGTGCGCCTGGCCTGGCTGCGCGCGTCTTGTGGGGCACCAAAAGCTGGCGCAATTGTGATGCGGCCGGTCAGCGTGGTGTAGACCTCACCAGACTTACTGACGCTGGCGCGCAAGCTGTAGTCGCCAGCCGTCCATTCGGTGGTGGTTGCCGCACTGACGTTGACCAAATGGTCGTCACCCTGGGCGCCTGCCGCGAAGGTGATGCGCTGGGCCGCGTTAACCAGCGTGTAACTGAGCACCCAGCCATCGCTGGCGGGGTAGTCAGGCAGCGATTTAAGCCACTTGGCAGTGTCGCCAGCAGTCAAGCTGACGGGTTCGGTGGTGTGAATTGGTGGTGCCATGCGTGTAGATGGTCATGCTTGTGGTGTCTTGCTTTCAAGGCAAAAGACAAGACAGGCAGGTTTTAAATGGCGGGTCATATCAAAGCGGTTTTTTTTGCATAAGCCATGGCTTATCGCTGCCTTCATAGGCTCGAGGTCCAAAGCGCCCAGCGCTCTGCCGCCTGCTTGCTTGAAAAAGCCTTCATCTTTTGTCGTCCACGATCGATGTGGGTGTACGCCGTCTGCACGCCGATGCCCATTTCCAGCGCGATTTCCTTGCGGTTTTTACCTTCGCTCAAAAGAGTCATGGCGCGGGCTTGTTGCGCGCTTAACTGGTAGGGGTTTTTCATATCAATGATGACTGGGTTCAGGCCGACGGGTCGTTTTTAATGATGTGCCACAAACGCGGTGCGCTTAGTCTGTACCTGCGCATCAGCAGGGGCACGCGCTCGCCCGCCTGAAAATCCCGCCGGATGGCGGCGTTGCGGGCGCTGAGCGTGCTGCCCCGGCGCTGCACATAGACCCGGTCACCGCCCCACTTGTCTCGGGTTGCTTTTTCAACTTGCGCGGCCAACGCGGCGTTAAAAGCCGGGACCAGCGCAATGACACTAGCCAGGATGTCGCCCACCAGGTCGTCGCACACGGGCTCCCAGGCGGTNNNGNGCTTNNTNNTGAGNTTGTCCAGTGTGAGGTCTTGGGACTGCAGGGTTGTGACTACCATGAGGTTCTCGCTTGTTGACTGCGGCGGGGGCGCTGTAATAACGGGTTCGGCTTCGGGCTGCTGACTTCAGCGGCCAGATCTGCTGAGCTGTCTAACTTGTCGGCGTTGGGCACTGGGTGGTTAAAAAGATCTGGCTCGCGCGGGGCGGTGCGCTGCTGGCGTTTGGACCAGCTGCCCTCTTTGAATGTGGGGAGGCCTAGGTAGCAGGCGGCGGCGTAGGCGTAGACCATGCAGTCAAGTGCCTCGTTGCGCTTGTGGTTCGGCTTAAACCATTCCAGCCGGGCGTGGCCTTTGACATACTTTGTGACCAGGCGCTCAGCCGTCATCTGCTCAAATTCGTCGGTTTCCTTCAGGTCAGCGGGCAGGTGGATGTAACCGCTGCCGGGCTCACTTAAACGCAAGCGGCCGTACAGCAGGTGCTTGATGGTGTTGGTGCCGACCTGCCAGAGCTTGAGGCCGCGCGGCTGCGTCTTGCCGCGCCAAGTGACATCGACTGCGCTGGGCCTGCCGAGCGGTGCTTTTTGTTCAACGCTGGAGCCTTTGATGGCCAGCACATGGGCATGGGCATGGGCGCGGCAGTACACGTACACGGCTTGGGTGTTGTGGCCACCGGTGTCGATACAGGTGGCCTCGATCATCAGCGTGGAGCCGCTTTGGTGCGGCAGCGCGGTGCGACGGATCCGCGTCAGCTCGGCCCAGGGTGAGCCTTCGGCGGCTTCTTCAAGATTCGGGTCGCCGTAGATGATGTGGCGCTGTACCAGCCAGCTTTCTTCGCCCCGGCCCCAGGCCCANACACGGGCCTCAAGCCGGTCTGGCTGGGTGTCAACGCCCATGGCCAGCAGCAGGCCGCGCATGGGGACCACGCCCAGCTCGTAAGGCTCGGCCCGGCGGGCCAGCTCGTGGTGCTGAACCTTGTCGCCCTGCTCTTCCCAGGTCTCGGCCAAGCGGGTGTTGATGAAGGCGCGCAGCTTGGTCTGGTCGCCCTGATTGGCAGCGGTGCGGGCGTCAACCCATTCACTGACCAGCACGGACCAGCTCAGCCAACCCAGTGGGCTGTACAGGCTATTGAGGTGGTAGCCGCGCATGTGGGCGCGTGTGTCGGGCCGGGTCGCAACCCAGGCGCCGCCGCGCAGCATGCCGGGTTTGTGGTGCTCGGCAATGCGCACGCCGCAGCTGCTGCACACATAGTGCGCGGTGTGTGGCTGGGCGTGGCCGTCTTGGTCTTTGTCCCAGTGCAGGCCGTGGGCCTTGCCTGCGCCCCATTCGAGCGCCTGCATGTGGCCACAGTCTGGGCAGGGCACTTCAAAATAACGCTGGTCGGTTTTTTGAAACGCCGACTCGATGCGGCTGAAATCTTTGGTGGTGGGCGTACTGGTTTTTAGGCGCTTGCGCCGGGAAAAGGTGGACTGGCGGGCCTCGGCCAGGCTGATCGGGTCGCCCTCGCCGTCAACGTCGTGCGGGTAGGCGTCGATCTCGTCAAAGAAAATGTCGCGTATCGGCATTGACCGCAAGCCTGCAGCACTGTTGGCTCCGGCCAGGGCTAGGAAGCCGCCCGCATATTCCTTCAGGAGCGTGGTGTTGGCGTCGTCGCGTGAGCGGTTATCGCGCACCTTTTTGTGCAGCGCGGGGGACTCTTCAATCATCGGCGTCAGGCGCTGGCGGCTGTAGCGCTTGGCAGTGTCAATCGTCGGCTGCACCACCATCACCGGGCCGGGCTGCAGGTCAATCAGGTAGCCCAGCCAGTTTCCGCCGATGGTGGTTTTGCTGGTCTGCGCGCCCCACATCAGCACGACCTCTTCCACTGAGCTGTGCGCGCTAAGCGCGTCTTGCGGCTCGCGCGCATAGGGCGTGCGACTGACCCTATATGGGCCAGGCTCGCTCGAATCTTTGGCCGACAGGTTGCGCCGCAACTCAGCCCACTCGGTCACCGTCATGCGCGATGGCGGAACCAAATATTCAGCCAGGAGCGTGCCGACCAGATCGGCGGCTCGGGCCTCGTGCGTGGGGAGGTCGCGGGCGCTCATTGTGCTTGCTCCCTGCCCGCCAGGCGGTTGCTGTTTTGCACGGCCGCCATGCCTTCAAGGGCGCGGTACAGCTCAGCCTGCAGCAGCTCATGCACCTTTGCCGCGTCAGTTTCAGCCGCCAAAATAGCCGACAGCCTAGACGGAATCTGCAGCAAGTTGTCGCGCGTGGAAGTGAAGGCAGCGGCCAGCACGGCTTTGACGGCGTCGACACGGATCAGCAGGCCTTGCTGCTCGGCCAGCTTCAACTCGGCCATCTCAGCGTCGGCGGCTTCACGTCGATTGCGGCTCAGCGTGTAGCCATCTGGCGTGATTACATCGGCGGCGGCGTTTTGTGCAAGCGCCTGCAACAGAGACGGCTGATCTGGTGTGGGTGTGGCAGACACACGCGCCCGGCTGTTGGCCTTCCACTGAATATCGGCCACCGCGGGATCAATTAGCCCGTTAACCAGGCTGATGCGCTGCGCTTTTACAGCCTTGCCCACGGCCACCTTCGAGCAACCCCGGTGCCGCGCATACTGCGCCTGAGTCATCAAGTTAACTTTCGCCATCAAATAACCTCTTCAGTAAACTAATTGCCATCCAAATAACTAGCGCGATTTCGGGATCTTTTAGACC
>JGI1221J13441_10000847_pt1 | contig 13311 bp, 15 predicted proteins | sample LakVidmifraction_4_FD_13441 | JGI IMG/M metagenome (IMG submission 13441) | reverse complement strand
ATTCTTTCAAACTTCTCGAATTCCCCCTTATTTACAGATCCCCGGATCAGTCAACACAGCATATAGCGCTGGCCTATCGGCGCGCCATATGCTTAGTTATTTTGCTGCGTTTTTTTCAGGCAGACATTGGATTCACCTGAATTTGTCCACCAATTGCTTTTAAAACTTTCATTATTGTAGCAAATTGAGGTTTAGCTCCGTGAGACAATGCCTTGTACAAACTTGGTCTGCTCAATCCAGTTTCTTCCGATATTTTGGTCATTCCTATCGCTTTTGCAATATGCCCAATTGCATTAATTACATCTGCGCTATCTCCTTCTTCCAAAACAGTATTGAGATACTCTGCAATCATTTCTTTGCTGTCCAAATAATCCGCTATGTCAAGTTTTGAAGTTCCCATTTTTCTATTTGTTTAATTTGTTCCAGATTTCTTTCGCTTTTTTTATGTCTTTTTGTTGAGATGACTTATCTCCGCCAATGAGCAGAACAATTATTTTTCCATCTTTTTCCTTGAGGTAAACTCTGTATCCTTTAGCAAAATTTACTCGCAATTCCGTAATTCCGTCGCCTACAGGTTTACAATCTCCAAAATGTCCGTCGTTTTCTATTTTCTGAATTCTAAATAATATTTTTGCTTTGGCTTTAAGGTCTTTTAACTTCCTCAGCCATTTATCAAATTCAGCTGTTTTCTCAATAAAGAGCATGAATACTGTATCTACTTAGATACAAATTTACATTATTTTTTTGAATTAAGATAGTTGATTTTAAGTTTTCAGCAAAGTGGTATAATTTACCAAAACTCCGAAAAAGCCTGTGTTTATTGATCTTCAACAATTTTATTTCAGGAAGCGCTAAGAGTTCCCCCTTTTGGGCCTGTCCCGAATTTACTTCGGGAGGTTAGGGGGCTTTTTAGACTGTTAATTCGGCAAACAGACTTTCCAGATTTTTTGTTTTCTGATTTAGCTGAAGTGTTTTTAATCCGTTATCGTGGGCAAAATCGAAGACTGCGGGGCGCATATCTTCTTTAGTATCGAAAGTGAGCTCGTAGGCAAATCCGCCCACATTTTTGGCAGCGATAAGATGTGGTAACCTATTTAAAGCAACTTGCTCAATGCGATAATCAAATTCCACGATAATTACCTGTTCGTTATCCTGGCGTAAGTCTTTCAGCTTTTTATCGGCCACCACTTTTCCCTTATTAATAATAATAACCCTATCACAAATAGCTTCCACTTCCTGCATAATGTGGGTAGAGAGAAAAATTGTTTTTCCACCTCCCGCCAATTCGCCAGATTTCTCTTTTCCAATGCTCTTAATAAGGTTCCTAATTTCTACCAATTGATTGGGATCTAACCCGGTTGTAGGTTCATCTAAGATTAAAACCTGCGGATCGTGCAACAATGCAGTAGCTAGACCAACCCGTTGCCGATAGCCTTTAGAGAGTTGTTCTATTTTTTTATTGGCTTCAGGCTTTAGTCCGGTAAGTTCAATAACTTCTTCTATGCGGGATTTATCAGTTTTATAGACTTTAGCATTAAATTCCAGGTATTCCCGCACATACATTTCGGTATATAAAGGATTGTGCTCCGGTAAATAACCTATTTGTTGCTGAATTTTATGTAAATCGTCTTCCAGGGAAATTCCGTTTACTTCAGCCTTCCCTTCAGAAGCAGCGAGATAACCGGTAAGAATTTTCATTAAAGTAGATTTTCCGGCACCATTGGGTCCTAAAAATCCTATAATTTCTCCTTTATTCAGCTTAAAAGAGACAGTATCCAGCGCTTTTTGTTCGCCGTAAAATTTAGAAATTCCTTCAACCGAAATAGACATAGCAAGCTTTTTTTCAAAAGTAATGATAAAATGTTTGGTGAGATACGACTTCAAATTGGATGATAGAAAATTAAGATTTTCTCCAGCGCATTATACTGGTTATGATAGATTGCCGTTATCCTCGTTATTAAGTGTTAAAAGCTCTTCAATAATATTTTGCGAAATTCGAAAGTCTGTATTTAAAATTTTTTGAATAACCGGTTTAATTTTACTAATGAAACCTAATTGTTTAGCTTTATGAATAATACCAAGTGCTCCTGTAATTTTTAGATTTAAACGACTTGCCAATTTTCTTGCTTTTAAATCATCTAAAAGCAGTAAAGTATTTTTTAGTTCTTTTGCTAAAGCTATTGCACTTGCTTCGCCTAAATCTACTTGTAATTCTAAAATTTCCTGATATTCTTTATTTGAAACCGGTTGGATTTTAATCCAGTCAGGAAGTTCTTCTCCAAATTCTTCAGCTATTTCAGGAGTTGAAGTTCAGTTTATACGTTTTTCAGCAGATCAAGGTGGTTAATCTTGGAAAAAAGAATTAAAATGCTGGTATCTGAAATTACTGTTTTAGGCATTGGAAATATCAGAGTGTAGGTCGGAAATGGAATTACTAAAAACTGAAACTCCGTATTTACCTAAAAGTTCTATAAATGTTCTTTTGGAAACCCCAGCCATTTTTGCGGCTTGTCCCAAACTTAACCTGGAGTCTTCATAGAGTTTAGCAGAAAGTATCATGAGGAAATCATAATCTTTCATATCTAATGTTTCTGGTATATCTATTTTTATAGTTCTCATGAAAAACTCCTTTTCAGTTTAAAGATACTAAAATTTCTTTGATATTTACTCAAGTTGAATCGTCACCCTGAACCCGCCCGTACCGTTTGGGCGGGCTGGTTTCAGAGCCTGCTCCAAAATTTATTCGGAGGTCTAAGTTGGGCGTAGGTAATTTTCGTGTTAGATTCCCGAAATAAATTCGGGATAAAGTCTGAAACGAGTTCAGCATGACGTTTTCTACTACTACTGTATTAGATATTATAATCAATATAAATTGTATAAACACCGGGTTATACTATAGCCAAAATGAATAACAGTTTTATGGGGTATGTGCGTTCAGTTATAGATTTCGGAATTCATTAGTAATAAATTTAGTCCAAATTATAGATTGTTCAATTTTATATACAAAAAAGACTAACTTCATAAAAAGTTTGAAAAAGTCTAAAAAAGGGTTTTCCATTAGGAAATTATATTCTAATTTAGCCCCATAACAAAGAAACAATGAACCGCTTAATTAACTGGAACGCATTTTACTTCTTTTATTTCTATTTCTGGAATAGGAACGGGAATGTTATGTAATTAAGTAAAAATTATATTTAAAAAGTCCCGATATGAAATCGGGACTTTTTTTTTACCCGCTAATCTGGGTTTATAAAGATTTTAAATGGAAAAAATTATCGCAATTCAGGGGGTGCAGGGCTCATTTCATCATTTGGTGGCGCAACAATATTACGGAAAAGAGGTTTCGGTTTTAGAGTGTATGTCTTTTGCCGAACTCACTAAAAGTTTAATAGATGCTAAGGCCAGCGAAGGCGTAATGGCTATAGAAAACTCGATTGCTGGTTCTATTTTACCCAATTACGCGCTTATAGATGAAAATAATTTAAAAGTGGTGGGCGAGCATTATATTCCCATTGATATGAATTTTATGGCGACGCCGGGACAAAAAATAGAGAACATTAAAAAAGTGTATTCGCATCCTATGGCCTTGTTACAGTGTAAGGAATTCTTTAAAAAATATCCGCATATAAAATTGATTGAAGATGCCGATACCGCTGAAGTTGCCAGGAGAATTGCCGAAAAGGGAAGTACAAAAGTAGCGGCGGTGGCAAGCAAGGCCGCAGCCAATCTTTTTGGTCTGGAGATTTTAGCTGAAAGCATTCATACAAAAAAGAGCAATGCTACCCGTTTCTTGATAATCAGCACTAAGAAAAAAGAACCTAATGGAGATAAAATAGATAAGGCTTCTTTAAAATTCGAATTGGAAAGCAAACGGGGCAGCCTGGTTTCGGTCTTAAATATTTTAAGGGATTTTAATCTGGATATGTCTAAGATACAGAGTATGCCTATTATAGAATTTCCGTGGAAATATTCATTTTTTATAGATGTGACCTTTGAAGATTATACCGAATTTCAAAAAGCGATGAAGATTTTAGAAGTGATGACCGAGCGATTAACAATTTTAGGAACCTACAAAAATAGTTTGTAATGATAGCACAAGCCAACAGGTTAAACCAGGTAAAAGAATACTATTTTTCTTCAAAACTGAGGGAAGTACGTGCCATGGCAGCTGCCGGAAAAGATATTATTAACCTGGGGATTGGAAGCCCAGATTTACCCCCGCCGCCACAGGTGATTTCGGCTTTAAATGAAGCCCTGGTGAATAACGGGGCACACCAATATCAACCTTATAAAGGTACCGCAGATTTTAGAAATGCGATTGCCGAATTTTATAAAAATCACTATGAGGTACAATTAGATCCCGAAACCGAGATTTTACCATTAATGGGAAGCAAAGAAGGGATTTCCCACATTTCTATGGCATTTTTGAATGAAGGAGATGAGGTTTTAATTCCAAATCCGGGCTATCCTACTTATTCCTCGGTTACGCAATTGGTGGGGGCAAAGGCTGTTTTATACGATTTGAATGCCGAGGGAAATTGGATGCCAAACTTAAAAGAATTGGCTAAAAGAGACCTAAGTAATGTGAAAATGATGTGGGTAAATTATCCGCATATGCCAACCGGAGCTTCAGGAAATGATAGACTTTTTGAAGATTTGGTAGCTTTCGCAGTAGAAAATAAAATCCTTATTGTGAACGATAATCCCTACAGTTTTATCCTGAACGAAGAGCCTAAAAGTATTTTGAAATCGGAAGGAGCAAAAGAAGTGGTTTTAGAACTCAATTCTCTAAGCAAAAGCTTTAATATGGCCGGTTGGCGAATTGGGATGCTCTGCGGTAGCGAGAAAAACCTCAATACCGTACTTAAGGTGAAAACAAATATGGATAGCGGCATGTTCTATCCGTTACAGGCAGGAGCAGCTTCGGCTTTACGCTTAAATGGAAATTGGTTTAGCTCGCAAAATAAAATTTATCAGCAAAGAAAAGATAAGGTGTTGGTGCTGGCTGAAGCTTTAGATTGTGTGCCAGAAAAAGACCAAATCGGCATGTTTGTTTGGGCTAAAATTCCGCAGGGAACAACTGCAGAAGGCTTTGTAGATTTTCTACTGAACAAATATCACATTTTTACCGCGCCGGGTTTTATTTTTGGAAGTAATGGTGAAAATTATATCAGATTTTCCCTTTGCGCGACAGAGGAGAATATTGACCGGGCAATTAAAAGAATAAAACAATGAACCGGCATGATGCTGGAAGTGAAAATGGCCAACATACAGGCTAATGCTTATAAGCCTGTTATAAATACCCAAATGAGATAAAAATAAATAGATGAAAGTTCATATAATTGGAATTGGCCTTATTGGCGGCTCGTTTGCACTAGCTATTAAATTGGCATTTCCCGAAGCGGAAATCTACGGAAGCGATGCCGATGAAGAAAACCTGCAAAAGGCCAAAGAACTTAATATTATAAATCATTTTTCAGAACCAAAAGACCTGCAAAATGCCGATGTGGTTTTAATAGCAGTGCCGGTAAATGCCGCCAATAAAGTAATTAGTGAAACGCTAGATTTGGTAGGCGATGAAACCCTTGTCCTCGATGCAGGTTCTACAAAATCTGGTCTTTGTAAAGCAATAACAGGTCACCCAAAAAGAAGAAATTTTTTAGCCGCTCATCCTATTGCGGGAACCGAGTTTTCGGGTCCGGAAGCGGCAATCCCAAATCTCTTTAACAATAAAACAAATATTATTTGTGAAGTGGAGAAAACCGCCTTTAAGCTGCAGGAACGGGCATTGGAAATTTTTCAACGCCTGGGAATGAGAATCCGGTATATGGATCCTGTATCGCACGATAGGCATATTGCTTATGTTTCTCATTTGTCGCATATTAGCGCGTTTATGCTGGGGAAAACGGTGTTGGACAAGGAGAAAAATGAACGCGATATTTTTGACCTGGCGGGCAGCGGATTTGCATCTACGGTAAGACTTGCAAAAAGCTCACCTGCAATGTGGTCTCCTATTTTTAAAGAAAATAGAGAAAATGTATTAGAGACTTTAAATGAATATATTAACAATCTTACGCATTTTAAAGAGCTGATAGAAAACGAAGATTTTCAGGAAGTTTATAACGAAATGGAGCGTACCAATCATATAAAATCAATTTTAAACGGAATTAACTAATCAGGATTAAACTTTAAATTATGGAAAACAAGAAGGAACTTAGAAGCTGGCTCGACGATTTCAATTTAGACCATCCCTTAGTAATCGCGGGACCTTGCAGCGCAGAAACCGAAGAACAGGTTTTAAAAATTGCTCATCAGTTAAAAGACAGTGACGCCACCGTATTGCGGGCTGGGATTTGGAAGCCAAGAACCAGACCAGGGAATTTTGAAGGTGTTGGAGCTCTTGGATTAAAATGGCTTAAAAAGGCTAAGGAAGAAACCGGTATGTTAACCACTACCGAAGTTGCGAATGCGAACCACGTGGACCTTGCTTTGGAAAACGACGTTGATATCCTATGGATTGGCGCCAGGACCACGGTTTCTCCTTTTATTGTGCAGGAAATTGCCGATGCCCTTAAAGGAACCGATAAAACGGTTTTGGTGAAAAATCCCGTAAATCCCGATCTTTCCCTATGGATGGGCGCGGTAGAAAGATTATACACGGCCGATATTAAGAATTTGGGCGTAATTCACCGTGGTTTCTCGGCTTACGAAAAAACCAAATACAGAAATAATCCCGAATGGCAAATCGCGATAGAACTTCAAAACAAGTTTCCAGATCTTCCATTAATTCTGGATCCTTCACATATTGCCGGCCGCAGGGATATTATTTTCGATCTTTGCCAAACCGCTTTAGATCTTAATTACGACGGAATAATGGTGGAAACACACCATACACCAGATGATGCCTGGAGTGATGCCGCGCAGCAAATCACCCCGGCTAGCCTTATTCAGATTATGAAAGATTTGAAGATTAGAAAGGAAGTTTCTGAAAGTGAGGAGTTTCAAAAGAAAATAGATAATCTTAGGGCTAGAATCGATGTGACCGATAATACCTTAATCGAACTCATGGCTAAGCGAATGAATATTTCCGACGAAATTGGTCAGATTAAAAAATCACAAAATGTATCGGTTTTACAAACCAAAAGATGGAATGAAATCCTGGGAAAAATGGTACTTGAAGGAGAACAACACGGATTGAGTGAAGAATTCATCTTGCGTTTATTTAAGGCGGTTCACCAGGAATCTATTAATCACCAGGAAAAAGTTATGAAGGCTTAATAGTTTAACACAGTTGTCCGGTAAAGAATCAAGATCCCCGAGGCCTCGGGGCTAATAGAATAAAGAACAAAGACTTGATTGTAACGCTTTTATTATTTTTGATATTAGAACATATATTTTCGATCATTGTTGTCCGGTAAAGTTTTTTTGATTTGATGGAATATGAATGATGAAGGGCAATTCGGATGTTTTTCATTATCCATACCTTGCTTTTGAAAAGAATGATCGTATAGTTTCATAATTAATTTTTTTCATTTAAAAAACACTGATATTCAATAAGTTGAATTTGGTACTTTTTCTTTTCTCTTGCAGCGGAGCGGTCTTTTCTCTTTAATCGGACAATACTGATTTGTAATTAAAACTTTTTAAAATTCTCAGAAATCCGCGCTATTGTAATGGATTAGGAGCTGTCAATGAGTTTTAGAGCCCGTCCGTACCGTTCGGGCGGGCTTGTTTTTGAATAGTATCTTTTTCAAAAATTAATGAAAATTTATGTTGTTTATTATTTAGGTACAATCAAATCTTTGTTCTTGTTTCTTGAAGCGAAGCGGTCTTTAATCTTTAATCCCTCCAGAGGGTTTAATTTTCCGAGGCTTGCCTCGCAATTTTTGAAAAGTATTCTCCAATTCATACCTCGTGGGCTTGCCCCGAGGTTCTTGATTTAGACACCAATATTCTGTATAAGAAAATTTATTACTTTAAAATGCGCCTTTAACCGGCGCATTTTTTATTTTTATACCAAAATAGATAAGAATGAATAAATTACTCCTTTGTTTCCTTAGTCTGGTCCTTTTTTCCTGTAATGCTGAAAAAAAACAGCAAGCCGATTTGTTAGTCTTTAATGCTCAGGTTTACACCGTGGACAGCAGCTTTAGCAAGATAGAAGCTTTTGTAGTAAAAGATGGTAAATTTCTGGAAACTGGAACTACAGATGCTTTAAAGCAAAAGTATGAAACAGAAAAAACTATTAATGCGGAAGGAAAAACGATATTTCCCGGACTTATAGATGCCCACGCCCACTTTTATGGCATGGGCTTGCAACAACAAAAAGTAGATCTTACCGGAACAAAAAGTTTTCCCGAAGTTGTGCAACGAATTGTGGACTTTCAGAAAAAAAATAATTCAGATTTCATTACCGGTAGGGGATGGGACCAAAACGATTGGCCAAGTAAGGAATTTCCTGTTAAAGATACTCTAGATGCACTGTTTCCAGATACTCCGGTGGCTATTACCCGAATAGATGGGCACGCGTTATTGGCGAATCAGGCGGCTTTAGATAAAGCAAAAATAACAAGTAAAACGCCTTTTGAAGGAGGGGATATCGAAAAGAAAGATGGAAAACTTACCGGCATTATTGTAGATAATCCTATGCAACTTATCGCTGAAGCACAACCTCAAATTTCTAAAAAAGACCAAATAAATGCCTTAAAACAGGCGGAAGAGATTTCGTTGGGTTACGGACTTACCACCGTGGTAGATGCGGGAATTGATAAAGGAATTATTGAACTTATGGATAGCCTGCAGCAGCAGCAGGAGTTAAAAATAAGAATTTATGCCATGATCAGTAATTCTGAGGATAATTTAGACTTTTATCTTGAGAAAGGCCCTTATAAAACCGATCGATTAAATGTTCGCTCGGTAAAGTTCTATGGAGATGGTGCGCTGGGATCTCGTGGCGCCGCTTTAAAAAAAGAATATAGCGACAGGCCGGGTCATTTTGGCGCTTTGCTTTCTCCGGTTGAAGATTTTGAAGAAACGGCCAAACGTATCGCCAAATCTAAATTTCAGCTGAATACTCACGCCATTGGAGATTCGGCAAATTATGTGGTTTTAAAAACATATGATGAATTGCTTAAAAACGATACAGATCGGCGTTGGAGGGTAGAACACGCGCAGGTGATTGATGCTTCAGATTTTCATTATTTCAGTAAAAATATTATTCCGTCGGTTCAGCCAACTCACGCCACCAGTGATATGTATTGGGCCGAAGACAGGTTAGGCGAAGAAAGAATAAAAGGAGCCTATGCTTATAAAAAAATGTTGGATGAAGCCGGACTTGTGGCCCTTGGCACCGATTTTCCTATTGAAGAAGTAAATCCTTTTCTTACCTTTTATGCAGCTGTAGGTAGGAAAGACACTAGCAATTATCCTGAAGGTGGTTTTATGAAGGAACAGGCACTTACACGTGAAGAAACGCTTAAAGGAATGACCATTTGGGCGGCTTATGCGAATTTTGAGGAAAATGAAAAAGGAAGTATTGAAGCGGGAAAGTTTGCCGATTTTGTGATTTTAGATCGTGATATTATGGAAGTAGAACTTTCCAAAGTACCAGAAACAAAAGTCCTGGATACTTATGTGAATGGTGAAAAAGTGTTTTAGTGGCTACAATGTCTGTTGACACTCTTACAAATCTTGAGAGTCCAGATTTTCGCAATCATTAAAAGCTATCAGAATGTTTTAAGACTCACCGATAAAGTTAGGGCGGGCCTGCCCGAGATGAATTCATTCACTCAGGCTTGCTTTTGATACTATTTTGATTGTTGTTTATTTGAAAGATTTATAATGTTTATCAGTTAGTAAGAATCAAGTCTTTGTTCTTGTGTCTTTAAGCGAAGCGATCTTTAATCTTTAACCGAACACTAAATATATTAAAAGCTTCAGTTAAAAAAGATACCTTTGCAACTCAAAAAATAGAAGAAAAATGAACGACGGATTATACGCTAAATTTTATACCACCAAAGGGCAGATTTTGGTGGAATTGGAATATGAAAAAGTACCGGGAACAGTAGGGAATTTTGTAGCCCTGGCCGAAGGGAAATTGGAAAATGACGCTTTTGCTCAGGGAAAACCATATTATGACGGACTTAAATTTCACCGGGTTATTCCTAATTTTATGATTCAGGGAGGCGATCCTCAGGGAACCGGAGTTGGTGGCCCGGGTTATAAATTTGAAGATGAAATTCATCCAGATTTAAAACACAATACCCCGGGAAAACTTTCTATGGCCAATGCCGGTCCTGGTACAAATGGTAGTCAATTTTTTATCACCCATACAGAAACCCCCTGGTTAGATGGTAAGCATACTATTTTCGGAAACGTATTGGAAGGCCAGGAAGTGGTAGATAGTATTGCCCAGGGTGATGAAATTGAGAAACTGGAGATTATTAGAGCGGGAGAGAATGCTGAAAAGTTTAATGCGGTAGAATCTTTTAGACAATTTACTGGTGTCAAGGCAGAAAGACAAGACGCCGCAAAAAAACAGGAAGAAGAATTGTTGGGTAAACTTTCTCAAGGTTTTAAAACAACAGAAAGTGGACTTCGGTATAAAATAGAAAAGGAAGGCGAAGGCGCTAAACCAGAAAAAGGCCAAACGGTAGCTGTACATTATAAAGGCATGCTAACAGACGGCAGTGTTTTCGATTCCTCTTATAAAAGAAATCAGCCTTTGGAATTTAAAGTAGGTGCGGGGCAGGTAATTAGCGGTTGGGACGAAGGTGTTTTACTACTAAAAACCGGGTCGCAGGCACGCTTAGTCATACCTTCACATTTAGCTTACGGTGAAAATGGTGCGGGAGGAGTAATTCCGCCAAACGCAGCTTTGGTTTTCGATGTAGAATTGGTTGCGGTAAAATAAAGAAGCCCCAACCCCAAAGGGGGAGTTGCAAATACAAACCTCACAGTCCGATAGCTATCGGGACTGTGAGGTTTTCTTAAATCTAAACTATTTCGCAGTTTTTTAAAAATCTAAACCATTTATTTGGTTTCCGGTTGCGGCGTCATTCTCAAATAAGATTTTACTTCCTTAAAGCCTTTAGGAAACAACTCTTTGGCCTCTTCATTAGAAACCGCCGGACTTATAACTACATCTTCTCCGTTTTTCCAATTCGCAGGTGTCGCTACTTTTTGGTATGCGGTAAGTTGCAAGGAGTCGATTACCCTAAGTATTTCGTCGAAGTTACGACCGGTACTGGCGGGATAAGTAATCATTAATTTTATGCTTTTATCTGGCGCAATTACATAAACTGAACGTACGGTGAGCGTATCGTCTGCTTTTGGGTGAATCATTCCATAAAGATTGGAAACCTTCTTATCCTCATCGGCAATAATTGGGAAGTTTACCGTTGTATTTTGAGTTTCATTAATGTCGTTTATCCAGCCTTTATGCGATTCTACACCATCTACACTTAATGCCATCACTTTGGTGTTGCGTTTGGCAAACTCGTCTTTATACTTAGCTACGGCACCTAATTCTGTGGTGCAAACCGGGGTATAATCGGCCGGGTGTGAAAATAAAATTCCCCAGCTATCACCCAAATAATCATAAAAATTAATTTTTCCTTCTGAAGTTTCAGCATCAAAATTTGGTGCTTTGTCTCCTAATTTCAATTCACTCATAGTGCTATATTTTTTAATGATTCGAAATATAAAATTAAAGAATAATTTTCAGTAATACCTACTAAACCAATAGGAAATATCTGGTTTGTGATAAAATTAACTGATACTTAAAAAATGAAAGCAAATTTGGTGAGTTTATACTTCAGCAGATATTGCAAATTAGTGTTTCCGGGGTAAATTGGAAATGTGCGAGCAAAGTTTTGTATTTATTAAGTCTGAGCCTGCTCCGAAAAGTCTGGAAATTGTAGAATTTCAAATTGTTTACCCTGAACCCTAAAGTGAATCATTTGAAATTCAACGAGTTGAAGAAGTCCCCTTTAGGGGATTTAGGGGTTTTTAACTTTTCGGAGCGGACTCAAGTCTGGTTTTAGTTTTTAGGACTGTACTTCCATTTTATGTTACAGCCAATACTGGGTTTTTGGTGTTGGAGCACTTTCTTATTGTTCAGCAAGCCATCCATAGCTTCCCTTAGATCACGGCCATTCACCGGAATGCCGTTTCCCGGGCGGGAGTCGTCCAGTTGGCCACGGTATATTAGTTTTAGTTCATCGTCAAAGAGATAAAAGTCTGGAGTACAGGAGGCTCTATAAGCCCTGGCAATTTCCTGGGTTTCATCATATAGATATGGAAAGGAATATTGATGTTTTCTGGCTACCTCATTCATATTTTCAGGATGATCTGCGGGATAATTTTCTACATCATTGCTCATAATTGCCGCAAAACCAAAATCCATTACACGATAATCTCCAGCCAGTCTTACAATTTCTTCGTTTATGTGTTTTACAAAGGGACAATGATTGCTAATAAACATAATTAAAGTGCCTTTGCTGCCTTTTACATCTGGTAACGAATATCGGTTGTTGGTAATTACATCTATTAAATGGAAATCGGGGGCTGGTGTGCCCAGGGCTATCATATTTGAAGCGGTTCTGGCCATAGTTTCTTTTCTTATAAAGTTACAAATTCAATGTGAAAGATGCGCTTTTTTTCTATTTTCGATTAAAAATTAGTTGATGGAAATTTCCTGGAAAGATTTTGAGAAAGTAGAAATGCGGATAGGGACAATTATTGAAGTATCAGATTTTCCCGAAGCCAAAAATGCCGCGTATAAAATGCTTATTGATTTTGGAGAAAAAATAGGCAAAAGTAAAACTTCAGCCCAAATTACCAAACGTTATAAAAAAGAAGAATTGTTGGATCGGCAAATTATAGCCGTAGTTAATTTTCCGAAGAAGCAAATCGCAAACATCATGAGCGAATGTCTGGTATTGGGTGCCGTGGGAAAAGAAAATGATATTGTTTTACTGAATACTGACTTTAAGGTTGAAAATGGCCTACGGGTAGGGTGAAACTTCAAGGTAAATTGACCTTATACTTGTAGTCTCGACGATTATGAAAGTCTTTTTCTAAAGTTTCTAAATTCATTTATGGAACTTTTTTAAGACCTACAAGGTTTTGAAAACCTTGCAGGAGTTCGTGCTTTCCTGCAAGGTCTTTTTTTGACCTTGTAGGTATAACTTTGCATTCCAAATTTATTTTTTTAATTGCATTTTCGTGGGTTTGGGCTTATTCAAACGACGAGGTGTAGAGTTTGTCCTAATTTACATCTCATCTCCAAAGAAAATCGCATTCATCAGT
>JGI1221J13441_10000844_pt1 | contig 13326 bp, 10 predicted proteins | sample LakVidmifraction_4_FD_13441 | JGI IMG/M metagenome (IMG submission 13441) | reverse complement strand
ATTTTCCCACGATAATTAAAGTAATGGCTGCCATCCATTCATAAGAGGCAATTGCCAATCCCAAGGCAAAACCGGATCCCGACATTCCAATAAACTGTTCCGCAGAAATGTTTGCAGCGATTAATGAAGTCCCAATAGCCCACCAAGGCAAAGATTTACTTGCCAAAAAATAATCTTCAGCAGTTTTTTGATGTCCCTTTTTATCTCTGGAAACCCATAAACCTACCCCTAAAATTAATACAGCATAGGCTATAAAAACGAAATAATCCCAAAATCCAAAATGCGCAGTCATAATTTTTTATTAATATTTAGTTGTTTTATTTTTGTTCTCTTACTTAATATTGCTTCAAAAATAATTAATTTTTTATTGATTTTTCAAAATTGACTTTTAAAAAATACAGCTGCAAAATTTTTGCTATAAACATTTCCAATACTAATTCTTCCTTGAGATTCTATATTTACAACGTTTTCGGAGTCTGTAAAATCAATTTCCTGCATTAATAGAGCTAGGTTATTCGGCCATTTCAACAATTAGAATGCTAACTTACTAAATTTATCAATATAAAATCGCTTATTTATCATAGGAATTCATAAAAGAATATTAGGTGCAAGACAAGCCGTAAATGGATCTCAAGGTGTAAAACCAAAGACCTTTTTTGCATTTAATCTTTCCAGGTTTTATATAAAAAACCTTCATTGCTGAAAAGCATTTATGCGGGCGGAGAGACTTCCCTCGACTTCGCTCGGGACAAACTTCTCGTCTCTCCGCTTAGGATCTCAATCAAATTTTTTTTTTAATAAAAAAGCCCTTCATTGCTTCAGCGCTTTTGTGCGGGCGGAGAGACTTCCCTCGACTCCGCTCGGGATAAACTTCTCGTCTCTCCGCTTAGGGTTTCAATCAAACTTTTTCCAATAAAAAAGCCCTTCATTGCTGAAGAGCTTTTGTGCGGGCGGAGAGACTCGAACTCTCACACCTTGCGGCACCAGATCCTAAGTCTGGCGTGTCTACCAATTCCACCACGCCCGCATTGGCTATTGTGGCTGCAAATATACACAATACTTACAAATTGCAAAGTACATCGTAATCTTTTTTCAACAATTTCAATCAAAAAAAATTTGCGTAATTTTGAGCTAACAAATTTAAGTAAAATGAAAAATATAAAATCATACGTAAATCAGCACAAGGATCGATTTATTAATGAGTTGATTGAGCTGCTTAAAATGCCTTCAGTGAGCGCCGATTCTACTTTTAACAAAGATATTTTAAATACCGCCGATGCCGTAAAAAACGCACTTGAAAAAGCAGGTTGCGATACTGTTGAAATATGTAAAACTCCAGGGAACCCAATAGTTTACGGAGAAAAAATAATCGACAAAAAATTACCGACCATCCTTGTTTACGGACATTACGATGTGCAGCCCGCCGATCCAATAGAACTTTGGGATTCGCCACCTTTTGAGCCGGTTATTAAAAAAACGAAAATCCATACCGACGGCGCTATTTTTGCCCGCGGTGCCTGTGACGATAAAGGTCAAATGTATATGCACGTGAAAGCGTTGGAATATATGATCACAAACAAACAACTTCCTTGTAACGTAAAGTTTATGATTGAAGGTGAAGAAGAAATTGGTTCCGTTAGTTTGGCTTGGTTTGTTGAACGCAACCATGAAAAATTAGCAAATGACATTATTTTAATTTCCGATACAGGAATGATTTCAAACTCACAACCTTCAATAACCACAGGTTTGCGAGGATTAAGCTATGTTGAAGTTGAAGTTACCGGTCCAAATAGAGATTTGCATTCCGGTTTGTACGGTGGTGCCGTTGCAAATCCGATCAATATTCTTACTAAAATGATTGCTTCTCTGCACGATGAAAATAACCACATCACCATTCCAGGTTTTTACGACAAAGTAGTCGATTTATCTAAAGAAGAAAGAGCCGAAATGGCAAAAGCGCCGTTTTCATTGGAAGCCTATAAAAAAGCCTTGGACATAGAAGAAGTTTACGGTGAAAAAGATTATACCACAAACGAACGAAATTCCATTCGCCCAACATTGGATGTCAACGGAATTTGGGGAGGTTATACCGGTGAAGGTGCAAAAACAGTGATTGCAAGCAAAGCACACGCAAAAATTTCGATGCGATTGGTGCCTAATCAGGACTGGCAAGAAATTACCGAATTGTTTAAAAAACACTTCGAGAAAATTGCGCCAAAATCGGTTAAAGTTAAAGTAACACCGCATCACGGCGGACAAGGTTACGTGACACCAATTGACACTATTGGATACAAAGCGGCGAGTAAAGCTTACCAAGAATCGTTTGGAGTTACTCCTATTCCCCAACGTTCAGGTGGAAGTATTCCAATTGTAGCGCTTTTTGAAAAAGAACTGAAAAGCAAAACTATTTTAATGGGATTTGGGTTGGACAGTGATGCAATTCACTCTCCAAATGAACATTTTGGCGTTTTTAACTACCTAAAAGGCATTGAAACCATTCCGCTATTTTACAAATATTTTGTAGAAATGTCTTAAAAAAAGAAGCTCAAATTTGCGTTGCAAATTTGAGCTTCTTTTTTTGTTTAAATGTATATTTGTGTAATAGTTTAAATCTTTTTCGGTCTTTAAACTTTTTATCCTATCCCAAATCCTTTAAGAAGGAAAGGGAGTTTGATCCGAAATTAGAATCGTATTTAAAATTTTTGTACTTCTAACTTCTAATATTTAACTTCTAACTTTTTCTTACTTTTCTTACATTTTCTTTACGTACTTCGTAATAATCACAATTTGAGTAGGACCAACTTTACCTTCAATATGTTCGGCATTTTCACGATCTAAGGTAATTCTTCGAACAGCAGTTCCTTGTTTCGCTATCAAACTAGAGCCTTTTACCTTTAAGTCTTTTATCAGCACAACAGAATCTCCGGCCTGCAAAATAACACCATTCACATCTCTGTGCACAATTTCCGTTGTGTTTTCTTCAATAACTCCCAAAGCTTTTGCCCACGTCAACGTCTCTTCATCCAAATACAGCATATCCAATAAACTTTGCGGCCAGCCTTCCGCTTTTAAGCGTGTCAACATTCTCCAAGCCATCACTTGTACTGCCGGCACTTGGCTCCACATACTGTCATTTAAACAACGCCAATGGTTGGCATCAACAGAATCCGGATTATCAATTTGATTGCTGCAAGTGTCACAAACCACTACACTGTCATCCTCATTTCCATTTTTTGCAGGTTGCACTTCGCAAGTGCCTAAATCGGCTGTTGAACCGCACAATTCACATTTTGATCCACTTCGTGCATCTAATTCTTTCGATATACTCATATTGTGTTTTTAAAAGTGCAAAATTACGTTTAATAAACAGCAATAACAACTGCAATTATAAATCAATGTTTTTGGGCGTTCCCTTCGGGCGGGCTGTTCGTTGCAAGTCCTCGCAAAAACTGCGGGCTTTTCACTGCCATCCCTAACGCAATAAAAATTAAATTTTGATGTTATTTATATATCACAATCATTATTAATAATTCTTTAAGAAAATAATTCGACAATATTTACGTTATTCGCACACCAAAATAAAATTTTATGCTTAATCAATTTTTCTGGATGTGCTCAGGCGCAGATACTGATATCCTAAAAACAAGTTCAAAAGCTGAACAACACAAATATGCAGGTATAGGCGGCACCGTTTTTTTTACGGCAGTAATGGCTTTTATTGCCTCCAGTTATGCCTTATTTACCGTTTTCGATAATTATTACACGGCTACCTTTTTCGGACTCATTTGGGGATTACTCATTTTTAATTTAGACCGCTTTATTGTCTCAACCATCAAAAAAAGTGATTCAAAATGGAAAGAAATTTGGCAGGTAACACCTCGAATTATATTGGCCATTATTATAGCTGTTGTGATTTCAAAACCATTAGAAATAAAGATTTTTGAAAAAGAAATCAATCAGGTATTGTTAACGCAAAAAAACAAATTGACCTTAGCCAATAAGGCACAAATAGCAAATCAATATACACCTGGAATCAACAATATTCAATCCGAAACTGACCAACTAAAAAAAGAAATAGATACAAAAGAAACTGAAACCAATGCCTTATATGATACTTATATTGCAGAAGCTGAAGGCAGAAAAGGAACTAAATTACTCGGTAAAGGTCCGGTTTATCAAGAAAAGCGCGAAAAACACGATGCAGCTTTAGCCGATTTACAACAAATAAAAACAGAAAATAAAACAAAAATCATTGAAAATGAAAGGCAAATAGCTTCTTTATTAAACCAACAAACAGCACAAATTAATTCAGCGCAACCCATTATTGATGGTTTCGATGGATTAATGGCAAGAATAGATGCCTTAAATGAATTGCCTTGGCTGCCATCATTTTTTATTTTCCTGTTATTTTTAGCCATTGAAACTTCACCCATTCTGGCAAAATTAATCGCCTCAAAAGGCGAATATGATTTCAAAACGCAAGATGTTGAAAATTCGATAAAAAATTGGTTGCTGCAAAAAGAAAACCAACGCGAAAAACTATTAAATACCGATGCTGTACTCAATGAAGCGATCTACAATGAATTGGCCGATGAAAAAGAACTGTACAATTACAAAAAACAAAAAGCACGCGAAATTTTACAATTTCAGGCAGATGCTTTTAATAACAGCCAGAAGAAAGTTATTGGATAACAATTTTCTGTTTCAAAAAAATGACAATACAATTATTCCTGCAACGGATAAACAATAACACTGTATCCCAGCCAGTTTTTCAATTTATCGTAAATTAATTGTTGATCTTCTTTTGAAAAATTGGCTATTCTTGTTTTATGCGAACCTTCTTTTAAAACCATTTTCAAAGCATTTACTTGAGGTTTTGGAGAAGGAGCACAAGCCCCCCAAGGATCGAATTCCCCATAAATATACAAAATATTTTTTCCCTTATTTTCAACAAAATCACGAACCTCATTAATATAATTTGGGTTATAGGTTAAGTCCACATTTTTAGGTGCAAATCGCTTGTTTGTAGGATTATGAACTACCTTCAATAAATCTTTTACCGGCGTGGTGTCAAAGCCATAATAACCCAATTCCGTAAAATGCTGAAAGTACGAAGGAAGCAAATCCACATAGGTCTGATCGTTATATAAACCTATGCCAACAATATCATTAATATAATCAAACATAACTTTTGAAGTTGAATTTTCAGTTGGAATAGCATCACACTTTCCTCCCCATTGCCAAAAAGAAAAAGGAAATTCCAATACCGCATATTCTAAAGCTTCTTCTGGTGATAGTTCCGTAAAACTCATTTTATTTGCAGTCGCAAAGTTTATTATTTCACTTAAAACAGCCTCTCTGTTTTTTAAAACAGCTCTTTGAAATTCAGTTATTTTCGCCCTACAAGAATCACTTCCAACTGTTTTAATATGTTCTTCCGTTCTAATGTCTTCGGGTGCGTTTATAAGCGGCGCCACATAAGCCACCGCAACATTTACGTCCCAAGGATATTTATATTTATAAATTAATACAGTTTCGCCTCCCTTACTAATTCCGGTTGAAATCCATTTTCCTGTGTACAATCTTTTCAATTTAGTGACCAAATTATGATAATCTTCAATAGCCTGATCATTTTTTAAATACTGCCACGGAATGGTATCGGGACGTGATTTCCCATAAAATCGATACTCAACCTGAACCTGGTTTCCTTTCAATATTTTGCTTAACTCATAGGTACTGGAATTCGTGTTATAGCCTTCCGTAATTAAAACTGTGGGCATTTTAGTGTCTATATGCGATAAATAAACGTAATGCTTAAAAGTACCTGCTGCATAATTTTTATGGTCTAATGGTTCTTCCAATACTATTTGGTAGGCTTTTGTAAAATGATCTTTGGCCTCCATTTCAGTAATATTGGCATTAGGGAATAGTTTTTCAAGTCTTTGCTCAAAAGTTAAAATTTCAACGGGTGCCAGTTTAACCCTGCAGGCCACCATCGAAAAACTTAAGGCTGTAAATAAAATAACAAATTTATAATACTTCATATTCTTTATTCAATTAAAAAAATTCTTAAAGACAGGCTTTAACGTAGTAATTCAAAACGATTTCTTAACCTACCCCTATATTATTATTAAAATCCTAAATATAGAAATACATTTAGAATTCACACTTCTATAAAAAAATTACAATTTATGGTTTAGCACTTTATAATAATTGTTTGACTTTTTATTTCAACTTGCCTTATTTCTAAAAATGCTTTTGAATCAACTCTGTCAATTGGCTTTGACTGTAAGGTTTTGAAATATAATCATTACATCCCGCGGCTATTGTCTTTTCCCTGTCACCCGGAAGTGCATATGCAGTTTGTGCAAAAATAATTACATCCTTATTAAACTCCCTGATTAGCTTTGTGGCTTCAAAACCGTTTAATTCAGGCATTTTAATGTCCATTAAAATAAAATCAATATCTGGATTTTCTTTACATAATTGAACCGCTTCAAATCCGTTTTTTGCAACTAAAGGTGCTTTGCAATAATCCTCAATCATTATTTCAAGCATGTCTTCTGATACAACATCATCTTCAACAATTAATATTTTGAGATCTCTAGCGCTATGTTTTTTTCCGGTTAATGAAGTTACATTTTGCATATCCTTTTTTTTATTTGGTTTTATATCATAAGGAATTGTAAAGTAAAAAACGGTACTTCCTTCGTTGCCTGAAATAAGATTTTCTTCTTTACTTTCAACCCAAATTTTACCGCCCAACATTTCAACATAAGCTTTTGAAATTGCCAATCCCAACCCAGCACCTTCATAATTTCTGGTAAGCAATTCACTGCCTTGTCTAAACCTCTCAAAAATAACTTCCATTTGCACCGGATGAATACCACCACCAGTATCTTTTACAAAAAACTCCAGTTCGGCAGGTACACCATTCGTTTTTAAGTTATACCCAAATTCTATTGCGCCATGATTTGTGAATTTTATGGCATTTTTAATCAAATTGATCAAAACTGCATGAATTTTTTCACCATCATTATTAATCATGGTTTCACTTTCCGACAAGGCATTTTTATACGTAAAATCAATTCCTTTTTGTTCAATTTCATTTTTAAAAGAGGCATATATACTTTCTATTTGCTCATTAATATTAAATTCAGATTTATTTATGTCCATAATTCCCGACTCTATTTTTGAAATTGTTAGAATGTCGTTAATAATATTGAGCATGCGTTTTCCGCTATTTTCAATTACGCCAATATACCGGTCCTGCTTGTCATTTGTTGGTTTCGATTCTTTCAGCAGATCTGAAAAGCCAAGAATACTGTTCATTGGGGTGCGAATTTCATGACTCATGTTGGCAAGAAACGCCGATTTCAATCGGTCACTTTCTTCTGCACGCTCCAGGGCAATTTGTAATTCTTGATTTATTTTTTTGTACCCTTCATTTTGGGCTTTTATTTCTACATTTTTTTCTTCAAGCATTTTTTCATGCATTTTGCGCTCTGTAATATTTACGCCAATGCTTGCTATTCCTAATTCCTCTTTAACATCTGATTTCAAGACAATATTATACCATGAAATATGTAATTCCTCCCCTGTTTTTGTCAGAATTGGATTCTCATAATTTTTCGAAAATTCCTTAATTTGCATTCCCTTAGAAAACTGCGCCTTCAAGTTTCCCATTTCAGCACTTGGTACAAATAAATCAAACCAGTTTTTTCCTAATACTTCCGCTTTTGAATATCCTGTTATTTGTAACAAATAATCATTACAAAAATTAATAGTTCCATTATTATTAAGCAAAAGCGTCAATATATTTCCACCATCCAATATTTGCGTAAATCGGCGTTCAGCTTCTTTTAAGTCTATTTGAGCCAATTCATTTTGTCTGTTTATATATTGTTTAACCATTAAAACACCAAGCAGCATTGTAATAGGTGGATAGATAATTAAAAGTGGAATTATAATTACTTTTAAAGTTGGCAAAATATTATCTGTTGGAAGAAAAATTGTACAAACCGACATAACAATATGCACAACCAATCCCATCATCAACAATTCGATATAATAATTATTGGTTTTCAAGTCTGGTCTGAATCTTCTCCATAACAATCCTATTGATCCCGAAAAAAGAATCACAGCCAAACCCATCCACAAACCTTCCCCGCCCATAATTACGCGAACAATCCCTGTTGCCAACATGGCAATTATAGTAGGAATTGGCCCAAAAAACAAACCGGATACGGAAAGCAAAACAGAACGCATATCAAATGATATTCCGGGCACGTAAGTCCATGGAGTAGACATCAAAATGATGCCAACACTACTTAAAACGAGTCCGGCAATAATTTTTTCTGAAATGCTTTTAGAATCTTCATTCTTAATCCAGAAATTTTGATAAAGCATTGAAAAAGCAATCAATAAAGCTGCATTTTGTAATAATCCTATAAGAATAGATTCCTTCATTATTTATTGTTAGACGATAAATATTTCAATCACTAGGATTTTTTAATCCCTTTTCAGTTCACACCATTGTTGCATGCTGCCTCAATTATTTTTCCTTCTTAATAAATACTATAAATTTAAGTCATACTAAAACCTTAAAATATGTCTCTGGATCTAAGGTCAGTACGTTTAATTTTTATTCTTGCACCTTTGCCTATGATTTTAAAGCTTATCCAGGGTAATTTCCTTTAATTGAAAGAATTTAAAACTCGAATTTTCAATTCGTTACAAAATAAGCTTTTTTGTGATAGGAGAATAACAAGTAAACCATTTTTTAATAACATCAATAGAATTTTTTAACTTTTAGTAAGAAATTCTAAACATTCATTATTGCTTCAATTTCATCTATTTCGATAGGCATGTCCGCCGTTAAATTAAAATTGCCATTTTCGGTGATTAAATAATCATTCTCTAAACGACAGCCAATTCCCTCTTCAGCAATATAAATTCCGGGTTCACAAGTGAGTACCATTCCTGCCTCAAATGGTCGGGTATACAAACCAACATCATGAACATCCAACCCAATAAAATGTGCCGATCCGTGCATATAGTACTTTTTATATAGAGGTTTATCGGGGTCCTGTTTTTTAACTTTTTCAATATCCAGCACACCCAATTTAATTAATTGTTGTTCAACCAAACCTGCCATTTGTTTTTCATATTCCGCAGAAACTGCTCCGGGTTTTAACAATTTGGAACCTTCTTTCAAACAATGTAAAACTGCGCTATAAACCTCCTTTTGTCGTTTAGAAAATTTTCCGTTTACCGGAAAACAACGTGTAGTGTCTGAATTGTAATTTGCAAAACACACGCCAAAATCCATTAAGATCATATCGTCGTCTTTACATATGGAGTCATTGGTGTTATAATGCAAGGCGCAGGCATTTGCTCCCGAAGCCACAATGGGCATAAATGCGTGACGTTTCCCTCCATTCCTGACTAACTCATATGTCAACTCCGCTTCCAATTCGTATTCCATCATGTCAGGTTTCACGGCTTTTAAAACCCTTTTAAAACTTCCAACACTAATATCAGCAGCTTTTTGCATTAATGAAATTTCTTCCTTCGATTTAATTTGACGAAGTTCACGGGTGATTTTTGCCGCGCGCTTGTAATTATGCAAAGGATATTTTTCTTTGCACCCGGCAATCATTCTGTCCTGTTGCGTCAACATTTCAGAAGTTAGCGTTTTTTTATGTTCGTTATGGCCTAAGTAAAAAGTGTCGGCTTCAAACGCCATATATTGCAAAGTCAGATCAAAATCCTGTAGCCATTTAACATTTTTAACGCCTGAAACTTCATAAGCCTTTTCTTTCGTTAACTTGTTGCCTTCCCAAATTTTAATGAGATCACTGGTTTCTTTCACAAATAAGATTTCTCTATTTTCAGGTAAAACTGCATCTGGGTATAGCAATAAAATAGATTCTTCCTGATCAATGCCGCTTAAATAAAACAAATCATTGTTTTGGGAGAATCCCATTTCATCATCTGCATTGTTGGGCATTACATCATTTGATGTTAATATGGCAATGGAATTCCCTTCCATTTTTTCGATAAAATTTTGTCGATTTTTTATAAATAATGAGGAAGAAATTTTCGCGTATCTCATACTGTTTAATTTAGTTAAATTCTCTGCTGAAAAAGTCTAAATTTAAGAAAGTTTTTTCTTTTTTGAAATCAATTTTGAAGCAAATTTAATTCCATTAAATGCAATGCGAAATAATCTGGATATGAAACAATACATTAAACAAGTTTCTTTTCAATATATTCAGAATTCATGATGCGCAAAGCACCCATATATTTCATTTTAAACTTAACCAAATCTCCGACTTTATATTTTTTTGAAGTCTCGCTCAAGTCCACCACCAACATATCTGAGCTGGCGCCAATAAAGGAAATGTTTTCATCAACAGGCGTGATAAATTCAGTTTTAGAAATATCCAACAGCCCAATGTCTAAAATTCCCCTGCTGTGGTTTTTTCCATAATCCTCAGGGTCAATTTCTAAGGTTTCTCCGGATGGATTTTCTTCCAAATAACCATAAGGAACAATAGGTTTTTGCGTTATTTCAATGATTTCAGCATAAAGCATAAAAACATCATCCTTCATTTTAGGGATTGTTTTATTTGTAAATAAATCAACGCCAAAAAACAGGGTTTCCCCAATTCTAAAATGATTAACGCCTTTGGGAATTTGCTTTTTCATTAAAAGTGGTATCATCACAGAAGATCCTCCCGAAACATAATCTATTTTTTTGCCAAACTTTGCTTCAATCAATTGCTCATATAAACTCAACTGAATAAGCTTGTCTTTACTTGGCATTACACCACTTAAACAATTCAGATTTGCTCCAATGCCTGACACATTAATATTGGGTAATTCAAATATTTTTTTGTAAAATTCCATTAAGTGCTCACCCATAATGCCTTCACGCAAATCACCCAATTCAATCATAATAATAATTCGGTGAATCTTATCCTGTTTAACAGCTTCTGCAGATAACCACTTCATGGTCGTAAATTCTGTATTAAAGCTAACATCAGCATATTTTACCACATTTGCTAAGCTTCTCTTTGCGGGAGGTTTTATGTAGATAGTTTCTTTGTTTGGATTTATGGCTTTAATTTTTTTTAAATTTGTCAATCGGGCGTCACAAACTTGTTCATCACCTAAAGATAAAACATACTCCAAAAAGGTTTTATTTCCGCAAAGCAGCTTCAAAACAGGCGCCCATTCCTTATTATGCCTTTTAAATAACGATTGCAAAAACGAATAATTATTTTCTAATGATTTCCTATTGAGGGTTATAAAAGCCATTTAAGTTATTTTTTAATTGATAAATAGACAATGGAAGATAGTGAAATTCCAATTAATATTGGATCAAAACCAAAAGGAATTTTTATTTCAAGAAAAGTTAAGATTAATGTAGTAGATCCTCCTATAAGCATAGAATATAAAGCTGCCAAGGGCTTTCTGTTTTTTGATAATAGAATTCCCATCACAGGTACCAATAATCCTGATACCATAAATGAATAGGATAGCAACATCAATTCCAATACGCTTTGCATAGTAGTGGCAATAATTATTGCTGCACCTCCTACAAAGAATGTGATAATTTGAGAAATTCTTATCGTCTTTTTATTAAGATTTTTAAGCCCCAATATATCAGTTACAAAATTACCGGAAGCTGCAAGTAAACAGCTATCGGCTGTTGACATTATTGCAGAAAAATAGGCTGATAACATCAATCCCATTAAACCAACTGGCAAGACATGTTTTAAAAGCAAAGGCATACCCATTTCAGGATCCATGCCAATTTCACTTTCAAATCCGTCGGAAATAAAAATACCTTTTGCAGCTGCAACTCTTGAAAATAATCCAAGAATTACACCCATAAATGCCATTGTGGGATATTCAAAAAGTCCTGCGATAAACCATGCTTTCTTTGCTGTCTTTTCATCTTTACACGCATAAATTCTTTGATAAAGTGTCATTCCAACAAACCAAATTGGCACAATAATTACAAACCAATTTACAATTTGAACCCAGGAAACATTTTGCAATGAAAAATATTTGTCAGGAAGCACTTCAACAATCGCTTCATAACCTCCAAGGTAGTTGTAAGCAATAGGAATTCCAACAAAAATTAATCCTCCCATTAAAATTAACCACTGAAAAGTATCGGTATAAATTACGGCTTTCATTCCGCCAAAGGCAGTATAAACTAATGCCACGCTTCCCATTATCAGTAAAGCTTCATTTAAGTCAAGAGAAGGAAATGTACCAACAGCCAACTTTGCCCCGGCAAGAAATTGAGATGAAGTAAAACCTAAATAGCCAATAAAGGAAATAATACCGGCGACCATAGCTACTGTAGTTCCGTAACTGTGCTTCAAAAATTCGGGAAATGTTAAAAAACCATGCAAATTGCCAAGCTTAACAACTTTAGGTATCAAAAAAACGGCGCTTAACCAAGCGCCTATAAGTCCAGTGAATAACATCCACGAACCGGATATCCCCATAACAAAACCAAGCCCGCCCAACCCAATAGAAAATCCACCGCCTACATCTGTTGCAACAACGGACAGCCCGACGTGCAAACTACTCATTTCACCTCCACCAACGTAATAGTCTTTAACGTTTTTATTTTTATTAAAAAAATAAAACCCAATTCCTAAAACTAAAATCATGTAAACAGCAAAAACAACAATGTCTAAAATAGCCATATCAGTTATTTCTGTTTTTTAAATCGCATTTCTAAGTATTTGTTTTCAAAGCCTAATTTTTCATATAAAAATTTTGCCGGATTGTTTGGTTCTACGTGCAAAGAGACATCTCCATCAGCTAATTCTATAGCTTTGTTCATTAGTTTTTTACCAATACCTTTACCTCTAGCATTTTCATGAACTGCAATATAAACGAGAATGTTTTCAGGAATATATCCCGCCATTCCTGTTTTGTTCACTATTGTAATACCTTTAATTTCATTGTTTTCCAGAAGACTCAAAACAAATCCACCAAGTTCTTCTTCAGAATCCTTAATTGCGAAATCAAAACATTTGCCAATATCTTCCTTTTTATCACCATATTCCTGTAAATGCTGAAATAAAAATGAAATAACCTCCTCCTTTTCTTCTGCTGAAGGTTTTGTGGTTTTATTGTAAGTTTTAAAAGTCTCCATATCTATTTTTCTTCTTGATTTCTTAAATCCTGTATGTAAACCGCCTTTGCCAATTTCATTCTGTTCTTAACCGATTTTTTAGTAAATTGTTTCTGGTCTCTTAAATTATTGATCAGTTTTGTTCTTCTTGTTTTTTG
>JGI1221J13441_10000843_pt1 | contig 13340 bp, 7 predicted proteins | sample LakVidmifraction_4_FD_13441 | JGI IMG/M metagenome (IMG submission 13441) | reverse complement strand
TTTATAGTTTCCAGGTCGTGAATTTCGTCATCCTTTAATAAGTTGAATACCGCTTTTTCTTCATCGTTTAAATCCACTGCTTTTTTCTCGGGTTTCATTTGCGGGAAGAAAAGTACTTCTTGTATGGATTGATTATTGGTTAAAAACATAATTAATCGGTCCATTCCTATTCCCAGTCCAGAAGTTGGGGGCATACCGTATTCTAAAGCTCTCAGGAAATCCTGGTCTATAAACTCTGTGGCTTCGTCGTCTCCTTTTTTGGCTAATTTTAGCTGTTCCTCAAAGCGTTCGCGTTGGTCTATAGGATCGTTTAACTCAGTATAAGCGTTCGCGATTTCCTTACCACAAACCATAAGTTCAAAACGTTCGGTAAGTTCTGGGTTCTCCCGATGCTCCTTGCAAAGCGGACTCATTTCTTTTGGATAATCGGTAATAAAAGTGGGTTGGATGTAATTTCCTTCACATTTTTCCCCAAAAATTTCATCGATTAATTTTCCTTTCCCCATTGTTTCGTCAACTTCCAGTCCCATATCTTCCGCAGCTTTTCTAATTTCAGCTTCAGATTTTCCGGTAATATCAAAACCGGTAAACTCTTTAATGGCCTCGGTCATGGTTACTCGTTTATAAGGAGCTTTAAAATCTATTTTATGCTCGCCAAAAACGGCTTCCGTAGTATTGTTTACGGCAATGGCGCAGTGCTCCAATAATTTTTCTGTAAATTCCATCATCCAATTGTAGTCTTTATAAGCTACATAAATTTCCATCGCGGTAAATTCGGGATTATGGGTTCTATCCATGCCTTCATTTCTAAAGTTTTTAGAGAACTCATAAACCCCTTCAAAACCACCAACAATAAGGCGCTTAAGATAAAGCTCGTTGGCAATTCTTAAATACAAAGGAATATCTAAGGCATTGTGATGGGTCACAAATGGCCTGGCGGCAGCGCCTCCCGGAATAGATTGTAGAATAGGAGTTTCTACTTCAAAATATTCTTTCTCATTAAAGAAATTACGCATCGCAGTAAATAACTTAGTACGCTTTACAAAAATCTCTTTCACTTTTGGGTTTACAGCCAGATCGGCATAGCGCTGACGGTAACGATGTTCAGGATCGGTAAACCCGTCGTAGGTATTCCCTTCTTTATCGGTTTTTGGTAAGGGCAGCGGTCTAATAGCTTTACTCAACAAGGTAAAGTCGTGCACCATCACGGTCATTTCTCCCACCTGGGTTTTAAAAAGCTCTCCTTCAATACCTATAAAATCCCCAATATCGAGCAACTTTTTATAAATATCGTTATACTTGCTTTTATCTTCGCCAGTGCAAATTTCATCCCGATTAAAATAAACCTGAATTTTACCTTTAGAATCCTGTATTTCCGCAAAAGAGGCTTTTCCCTGAATACGACGAGACATTAATCTACCCGCAATCTTTACCTTTTTTCCATCTTCAAAATTTTCCTTAATTTCCTTACTGGTGTTTTTTACCGGGTAAAGTTCGGCGGGATAAGGGTTTATACCTGCTTTTCTCAATGCGGAAAGCTTCTCTCTTCTTACTTTTTCCTGTTCAGATAACTGCATGATGCNAATTTGATGGTTTTTAAATGATCGGTACACNGACTTCTTCTCGAAATATCTTGAATTTNTCCAAAATGCTGCTTTGATTTGCTTTTGGCAAAACGAGTGCAAATATAGTGACTATCAGGCTACCAACCAATGTGTGTAGCCGCCAATACATCTAGATTTTTTTGGAAAATAATCTTACATTTTATTTCATTGTACGTAATATAAGCGTACATTTGAGAAAATTCATTTTAATTATGGCTACTAAAGAGTTAAAACAAGAAAAGGCAAGGTTTGACACTCGTTTGTCTAAGGAACAAAAACTGTTTTTTGAAAGAGCTGCACAATTAGGTGGTTATAGAAGTCTTACAGATTTTGTAGTAATGACAGTTCAGGAAAAAGCAAAAGAAATAATAGTAGAAAGAGAACAAATTATTGCATCAAAAAAAGACAGTGAAATTTTTTTTGATGCAATAACCCATTCAAGTAAACCAAATAAAAAACTTACTGAAGCTGCAAAGGATTACAAAGCACTTCTCTCTAAATGATGGAAATAACCGAAAGCCTGAATCCTAAACACAGGAAAAAGGAATTTTCTTGTGGGAAAGAAATGCTCGATAATTATTTACACAAACAAGCAAATCAAGATATCAAAAGAAAATTATCTGCTTGTTTTGTGCTAAATGATAAAGAAACAAATCTTTTAAAGGGATATTATACGTTAACCAATAATAGCATTCCACAAGAATTAATTCCTACAGAATTTCAAAAAAAACTACCTAAATCTTATACATCAATACCTACCACACTATTGGGTAGATTGGCAATTGATAATCGATTTCAGGGAAAAGGGATTGGAAAATTATTATTGATTGATGCGCTAAAGAGAAGTTATGACAGTTCGCAAAGTATAGGATCTTTTGCCGTAGTAGTCGATCCATTGGATGATGATGCAGAAAAATTCTATAATAAATACGGTTTTATAAAGTTGCCAGATAGTGAAAAAATGTTTTTGCCAATGAATACTATAAAGTCATTATTTGACTCGATAATCGAGATTTAAATGCTCCGCGGTTTGCCCGAATTGAATTCATTCAGGCGAGCTTGGCCACGAGCTAGTTTACTAATATTTTGGGCACTAATCATTAACCATAGTTTCTGAAAAATGGCTTCTTTGAAAACTAAAAATTAAAGCAATTAAGCCGACATCCCAGTGGTTATCGCGACGCTTCCTACTCCCGCAATTTGCATTAATTGAGAGGAATAAATATGATTTTTTCCTGAATTTATAATCTTATCTTTGCAGTTGGAACAGCGTTCACAATATCCGAAATTTGTCTTACCTCCACCGTCACGCAGAGCTTGTCGAAGTGTGCCTGGATAGTAAACGTAAACTCCTTTTCGTCATGCTGAACTCGTTTCAGCATCTAACATGAAAAGTATTTACGATTGACTTGGACCTCCGAGTAAATCCCGAAAGCTTTCGGGACAGGGTGACGGTTCAGAAAGGAAATATGAATTTTTCGGATGTAAGTGAATAGAGATAATTTAAATTAAAATGAGTGTTTGGCGTGTAATTCTTTCCGTTTTATTTCCGCCGCTGGCGGTTTACGATCGTGGGTGCGGATCGATCTTAATTGTTTTGATTCTTACCGTTCTAGGTTGGATTCCCGGGGTTATCGCTGCGCTTATTATCCTAAATAAGCCCGTCTATAAAATGCGATAACTGCGTTACGCTCATTTTGAAAACAGTCCCTTCAACTTGGCTCAGGGCATCGCCCTTACACCAGTAAGTTTCTTGGCTTTCAAAATTCCGCAAGCCTTGTTTTTAGACTTTCAAGCTTAAATGTATGGACAAACACTAAGTAATTCACGAAAAAACGTATGAACAAAAAAATTCATTTACAGAACCTAGGTATTAAAGACTATAAAGAAACCTGGGATTATCAGGAACTTCTTTTTAAAAGAATTCTGGATCTTAAGATTAAAAATCGGCGGGAAAATCTGAACGAAAAAACACCAAACTTCCTTCTTATGGTAGAGCATCCGCACGTATATACTTTAGGGAAAAGTGGGGATATCAAAAATTTACTTATTTCTGATGAAGAATTAGCGCAAAAAAATGCTAAATATTACAAAATAAACCGCGGCGGGGATATTACTTATCACGGTCCCGGCCAGTTGGTGGGCTATCCCATCTTGGACCTCGATAATTTTTTTACCGATATTCATAAATATCTGCGTTTTCTGGAAGAAGTGATTATCCTAACGCTCGCCGAATATGATTTAAAGGCCGAAAGGAGCAAAGGTGAAACCGGGGTTTGGTTAGATGTAGGCACTCCCTTTGCCAGAAAAATATGCGCTATGGGCGTGCGCGCCAGTAGATGGGTAACCATGCACGGTTTTGCCCTAAACGTGAATGCCAATCTCGGTTATTTTGACCATATTGTCCCCTGCGGAATTAAAGGTAAAGCGGTGACTTCTTTAAATGTAGAGCTGGGAAAAAGGGAAATTCCGTTAGCTGAAGTTCAGGAGAAAATTTTAAAACATTTCACCCAACTTTTCGAAGCTGAATTTTCTTAAAGCTTATATAAAAGCACTTCCTGTTCTCCTCCTTTCACGGTAAATTCCGGTCTGGCATCGATATCGGCATCGTTAAGGTCTATTCCTGAAGTGCCATAAACCGGGAATCCCGAAAATAGCACTCCATTACTGTCAAAAAGATAGACTTTTTGGGTTTGCTGGTCGGTTAGACTTATATAATATTTGTCGTTTAGGTAAAAGATTTTTGGTTCGGTATAAAGTCCGTAATCGAGGTTTACCTCATTTCCTTTAATTTTCAATAGATTTTCTGAAAGGCTTACCAGTAAATTTGGTCTTGCCGAAATCTTATGATTTTCATTTAGGTTAGTTTCCTGAACACGAACATTTCCTTTAGAATCTACCCTAACCAGCTTGCCTTCAGCATTAGTCGAGATAAAATCATTATTGTATTCAAACCAGGCATTTTCTGAAAAATCGATCTTTTTCTTCACGTTTATACGATGACTTCCCCGCCGATTTAAAATAGTGAGTTTGCCAGAATTTTCGGGAAAAACGATATAATCTTTATTACCCATCCTAATATGCTTTGGCGCACTTAGTATTTCTGACGCTGTTTTTTTAAATTCAAATCCTTTTACGCTTTTTCCTTTCTTATCGTACATAAAAACTTCCTTCTCCTGAGTAATCAAAAAGCGGTATTTCCTATTATTGTCATAATCAAAAAGTGATAACGGCTGTGTGATTTCATCCTTAAAGGCTAAGGGAAATGGTTTTACGGGTTTTCCATTTCTATCTAAAACCTCAAGGCTGTAAGGCGTGGCAAAAGCCATTTGAAACCTCCCGTTTTTAAATAAATCTACCTGTTTTATTGCTCCCAGAATTGGGCCTTTTAGCTTTTTCTTCCAGAAAATTCTGCCTTTGTTCGAGATAAGGTAAAGCGTGTTATTAACATCCTGCACCGCGATATCCATTTGATTATTTAAATGGTTTTTCACCAAAACGGGCTCGTTTAATAAATCGGCTTCTAATTTTACCGAGAGCATCTCTTCGGTTTTGCCTCTGGTAGTGCCTGCTTCATATTCCATAAAGCCTCCGTGAATATGGGCGAAATCCTTTTCTTCAACCAATTGTAAAACGACCAATTTATGCTTGCCAAATTGCAGGTTTTGCATTTCTTCCTTCAAATTGGGTGCTACGGCATTTGCCAGACTCGTTTTCAACGGTTCCGTTTGGCCAACTACCAGCAGCGAAGAGGCCTCGGCGATGGTATTGGTCGCTTCTTTATAAAACGACTGATTTGCCAGAGTGTTCTCATTCCCGAAATCGGCAATGAGATCTCTAAGGATCGTCTTTGTTTCGGCAAAAATTAAAGCTTCACCCAGGACTGCGCTAAACTTTAAATTTTTTGGTTGAAAAAATGGCTGAAGTAAGCTTTCAAATTCAGCAGGGTTTTTTAGCTGATAAATTGGATAATCCCGGTAATTCTCCTCCAATTCAGCAGCTTCAGCAATTAAATCGGTAGCATCAATGCTCACCGGCGTTCTTAGCACTAATAATTCGGTGTTTTCTAAATAAATAACTCCTACTTCAGAAGAATTCAGAATGATTTCATCTCTTTTCTTCGGAAGGGAATCCCTGCGAAACTGCTTAAGGTTCCGAAGAAATTGTTTGGAATCTTCATAGCTAAAAGCAGCAAATCCTTTGGCTGTTTCAGGTGTGATTTCTGCCATTTTCTGAACTGCCGGCTTAGTGTCTTTCAAAAGCTGAAGCATACTTTCTTCACTTTTAGAAATACTGAGTCCGTTATAAAAAATTCCTTTTTTTGAAAGCTGAAGATCTACCGCCGACCAGCCAGAATGATTAAGGGAGAAGTTTAAATTAAGTTTGGGAAACAGGGCGTTTTTAATCGTTTTAAAGCGCTCGTGATTCAAGAGGAGAGAAGTTTTATCTGGGTCTATAGCCGCATAGATTTCCTGGAAATTTTCAGAGTTAAGTCTGTTTTTACCTTTCAACAACTGGATAAGGCTTTCTTCAGAATTACTAATAATATAAGGCTGGTGATTTTTGGAAGCATAAAAAATCTGATCTTCCAATTCGATTTTTTGGTATTCCAGGCCTTCTTTTTTGATGCTTTCTACTGCTTTATTTTGAATAGAATCTAAACCTAAAACGGGTTTCTCGGTTAAAATAATAGTAGTCTGAATTTGCTTTTGGGCTGGGAAGGATACGGAGATTATGGCTTGGCTAAGAGAGTCTGTATATTTTAGAAAACCGAATGTTGTCTCTAGTTCTTTTGCCAGAGTCAGCGAATTTTCATCAAGAAAGTTAAGCTGTGCTAACTCAGTTCCCAGGTTTTTTAAATCGGGGGTTTGAAGAATTAAAGCGGCATCGTTAGGAATATATTGAACGGGATTGTTAAGTTTTTGGTCATTTTGGCAGGAAAGGAAAGCAAGAATACATAAGACACCAAAAACACATCGCTTCATAAAACTTCAGGATTTATGCAAATATAAAAGTTATCGCGCATTATTCACGGATGAATAAAATGAAAATTAAATGTCTGCTTTTATTCGTAAAATTAAATTTATCAGTAAATCGTCAAGCTGTGCCGAAGCCGGAGTTTCAGATTTCATCCCGAACCTGCCCGTCCGTTCAGGTGGGTTTATTTCAGGAATCTAATATGTTTGCAAGTTCACCGCAACTTAGACCTCCGAATAAATTTCGGAGCAGGCTCTGAAATAAATTCAGGGTGACGCAACCAAGGTAGTGCTGAACTGGTTTCAAACTTACGAAACTAACGTCATGCTGAATTTATTTCAGCATCTACCATGAATAGAACTTCGTCACAGCTTAGACCCCCGAATAAATCCCGAAAGCCTTCGGGACGGGGTAGGCTCTGAAACCCGTTCATGGTGACGTATAAATGGTAAAGTATATTTGTTTACGAATATTCAATTTAAACTATTTTTCCAATAAGATTGCTGAGGAAAATATACCGTTTATCGATTAGTTCTAATCGAATCTTTGTTCTTGATTCTATTAGCCCCTTTTTCGGGCGGTCTTTATTCTTTAATCGGTTAAATACTAAGCTTCATTTGTTCCGGCAAAAGTCTAAAACTTTTTCGGTGATAAGGAGTACTGCCAAATTCTAAAATCCCCCGGCGATGTTCTTTAGTAGGATAACCTTTGTTTTGTTTCCAGTTGTACATAGGAAATTCTTCGTGAATTTTCTCCATATAAGCGTCCCTGGAGGTTTTTGCTAAAATAGAAGCCGCGGCAATACTTAGAAATTTTCCATCTCCTTTAATAACGCATTCGTGCGGAATCGTCAAGTAAGGCTTAAATTTATTGCCGTCAACAATAATATGTTCAGGTTGGCAAGCTAAGAGATCAATTGCGCGGTGCATAGCCAAAATTGAAGCATTCAGAATGTTAATTTCGTCAATTTCCTGCATAAAAACATGGGCTACTCCAAAAGTGACCGCTTCCTGCATTATAATCTCTTTAAGATAATTCCGATCTTTTAATTTAGTTTGTTTAGAATCGTTTAACAAAGAATTTTTAAAATTCTTCGGAAGAACAACCGCAGCTGCCGTTACCGGACCGGCAAGGCAGCCCCGCCCGGCTTCATCGGTTCCTGCCACCTGGCAAGACAAATTAAATCTTTTCAGCATAACGCAAAAATTGAAAGAATTTATGTGTAAACAAAACTATTCCTGTTTTTTCTTCGTAAATATCATACAGACAGGTTGCTATGTGTCTGGATTACTTTAGTGGTTGTTAGAAAATATTGTACGGACACTATTAAATTAATTATAAAATTTTAGAAAGTAAACCTTAATTATTGGTCGGCTAATTAATGAATTCGTAAGAAAAATTGCTTATTTCGACTAAAATTATACAAGTTTTAATCATTCATAATCAAAAAAAATAATAATTCAATTAAAATACATTTGGTTTATTAAGAAATTATTATGATTTTTGACATAGGCTAATTCAAATTTAAAAATAATGAAAAATAAATTACATGGAATGCTTACGCTATTGTTAGCGTTTGTGGTGCAATTTACATTTGCACAAGACAAAGAGGTGACCGGGACGGTTACCGATGAACAGGGATTGCCTCTTCCCGGGGTAAACGTGATTGTTCAGGGAACTAATAACGGAGATCAAACTGACTTTGATGGTGAGTTTAGTATCAACGTTAGTCAGGGCCAGATGCTGGAATTTAGTTATATCGGTTTCGTTACCCAGGAAGTTACTGTAGGTAGTGGAAGTATCTATAACGTAACATTAGATGTGGATTCTGGCGCACTTGATGAAGTTGTGGTGGTAGGTTATGGAACCGCTACCAAACAATCCTTCACTGGATCGGCAAAAACTGTAGATTCGGAGTTGTTGGATAGAAAAAACGTTGCAGACGTTTCACAAGCCCTGGCTGGGGAAGCCGCAGGGGTGCGTGTAATTAATACTTCAGGTCAACCCGGAGAGGCGTCTACAATNCGTATACGTGGTATTGGTTCGGTAAACGGAAACAGAGATCCTTTATATGTATTGGATGGGGTTCCTTATAACGGAACAATTAGTGCAATTAACCCGGCAGATATCGCTTCTACCACTATTCTTAAAGATGCCGCCGCTACTGCTATTTATGGTGCGCGTGGTGCAAACGGGGTGATAGTAATTACAACCAAGAAAGGTAGAGTGGGAGAATCAACTATAGAAGTGGAAACCAAAGTTGGTACTAACGTTAGCCTTTTACCACGTTATGATGTGATAGAATCGCCAGAACAGTATATTGGTTTGGCCTGGGAAGGTATTTTTAACCGTGCCAGGATTGAAGGAGAAGCTAATCCGTCTCAATTTGCNAACCAGAACTTGTTTGGCGGGAATGGTATTTCACCAACTTATAATATTTGGAATGTAGATGGGGAAAACCTAATTAACCCAGATACTAGAATGTTACGTGATGGTGTAGAGAGACGTTATACTCCAGAAAACTGGGAAGATTACGGTTTTAGAGATGCTATTCGTCACGAAACTAACCTTAAGTTGAGTGGAGGTAGCGAAAAATCTAGCTACTATGCCTCTGTAGGTTACCTTAAAGATGAAGGTTATATTATCAACTCAGATTACGAGCGAATTTCTGGACGTTTAAACCTTACTCATGAGGTGAAAGACTGGTTGTCTGGATCTATGAATATTGGTTACGGTTATTCTGAAACCAANGATAATGGTCAGTCTGAAGATTCTGGAAGTGTTTTCTGGTTTGTAGATAATTTACCTCCCATTTATGGTCTATATATTAGAGACGAAAATGATCAGCTTTTAACCGATCCTATTTATGGAGGTTATCAGTACGATTACGGGGAACCAAGAAATGACAATGGAGGTCGTGGTTTTGGTTTAGCGACAAACTCTATTGCAGATGCAACTTTAGGAATTAGCAACACCATAAGACACGATATTAACACAAACTTCTTTGTGAATATGGAGTTTACCGATTGGTTAAATTTTGAAACCAGGTTTGGTAGCCAATATTATATCTCAAATTTTGATAGTAAAGATGATTCTTTCTACGGGCCAAGTGCCGGACAGAATGGTTCTATCTATAAAGAAAAAGAGCAGTTATTCTCTTACAACCTGTTAAACCTATTAAGGTTTAAAAAGGATTTCGCCGATCATAGTTTAGAGGTTTTGGCCGCACACGAGGCTAATTCCTGGGAACGTTCTTTTATGTGGGCGTCTAAAGCAAATCTTGCAGATCCTGACGGAACAGAGTTGAACAATGCGGTAAATGTAAGCAGTCCTCCTGGGTCTTATACTAACGATTATACTTTAGAAAGTTATTTTGCACAAGCAAATTACGATTATAACGATACGTACTATTTATCTGGTACCGTTAGACGTGATGGATCTTCTAGGTTCTCAAAAGATAAATGGGGTAACTTTGGATCTGTAGGTGCAGCATGGGTACTATCTAACGAAGGTTTTATGCAAGATCAAAATGTATTTTCTTTTCTTAAGCTTAAGGCTAGTTATGGTCTTATTGGGGAGCAAGGTGGGGTAGGTTTTTATCCCGGATACGACTTGTATAATGTAGATCCCTTAGACGGTAATATTTCCCTTTCTTTTAATGAAAAAGGAAATAAAAACTTAACCTGGGAAACTTCAAGACAGGCTCAGGTTGGTGTAGAAATGAGCTTGGGTAAAATTCTTGATCTAGATCTAGCTTACTACGTTAAGAATACAGACGATTTATTATTTGAGCGTAGGGTACCACCATCTTTGGGGTATGCTATTATTAATGTTAATGATGGGCAACTTAGAAATACCGGTTTAGAATTTGATCTTACCGCGCATTTGTTAAAAACTGAAAATGTTTTTATAGACTTAACTGTAAACGGTGAGGTTATTACGAACGAGCTTACCGAAATGCCTATAGATCCTGCAACAGATGAACCTAAGCTTATCGATGTGCAAGGTAGATTTGGACTTGGAAAAGGACATTCTATTTACGATTTCTATATAAGGGAATATGCTGGTGTAAATCCTGAAACCGGAGCATCACAATGGAACGTTATCTATGATGATGTTAATGGAGACGGTGCTTACCAAGAAGGTGAAGGAGTTAATTCCTTAACCGAGTATTTGGATGATAATCCAGAGATAAACCGTGCCGATCTTGGTGAAGCAACCACTACTGTTTATTCTGACGCCACTCAGCAATATGTAGGTAAATCTGCAGTGCCAGATGTACGCGGTGCATTCAACCTTTCTGCCGGCCTGGGTGATTTTACCATAGGAGCTCAGTTTTTGTATAGTATTGGTGGATATGCGTATGACTCGGGCTATGCGAATTTAATGCAAGGTAACACCGGTGTAGGTGGAAATAATTTCCATAAAAATATATTGGATAGATGGCAACAACCCGGGGATATGACTTCGGTGCCAAGGCTAACTAATGATCTTGATGTAAATGTAGTTTCTACCTCTACCAGGTTTTTAAATAAAGCAGATTACCTGGCCTTAAACAACGTACGTGTAGGATATAGTGTTCCTTCTGAATTTGTAGAAAATTTCGGAATGAATTCTTTGAATATTTACGTGTCTGGAGATAACTTATTTTTGATGTCTGAAAGAGATGGTTTCAACCCATCTACGAATGAAGCTGGAACATCAGATCAATATCGTTATTCTCCATTATCAACTTTCACCGCTGGTGTAAGAGTTAACTTCTAATAAAAAATTATGAAAATGAAATCAAAATTATTACTATCGTTTGCGGCCGGCGCTACCCTTTTTGCTACCGGCTGTAGCGACGATTTCCTGGAAACTGAACCGACAGAATTTATTTCTTCTCAGCAAATTCAGGAAGCGACAGAAAAAAATCCAGAGCTTCAGGAAGCTAATATTTCCGGGCTTTATGCAACAATGATTTCCACCGGAAGTGGTGGAACGGATTTACGACACACCGATTTTGGCCAGAAAAATTACGATATTTTTGGGGATATGTTGTCTTCAGATATGGTATTGGCCGGAACTACTTATGGTTGGTACTCGAATATTTCTCAAATGACTGCCACCGTAGATTTCACCAGTATTACTAACTATATGGTTTGGAGGTACTACTACAGGATAATCTTTGGTGCCAATAATATTATTGAAAGTTTTGGCGGGAACGATGCAGTACCGGAGTCTGATGATGCGAAAGCCATTATGGGACAGGCTAAAACAATGAGGGCCCATAGTTATTTTTACCTCGCTCAATTAATGCAGGAAGGNTTNGATCCTTCAGAGCCTATACTTCCNTTNTANACTGAAGTAGTAGATGCNGGAGTCGNGCTNAGTCCTGCCAGTGAAATTTATGATCTTATTGTNCANGATCTTAAAGACGGGATTTCCTTAATGGAAAATTTCANCAGAGAATCAAGAACTGCTGTGAACAAAGATATCGCTAAAGCACTTTTAGCTTATGTTTATGGTTTTCAAGGAGATAATGATGCCGAAGTAGTAAGATTAACCCGTGAGGTAATTGAAACCGGAGGTTATCCACTTACAGATTCTGAAGCAGCTTTAGGAGGGTTTAACTCCTTAGAAGCTAATCCATCCTGGATGTGGGGTGTAGATTTAACTTCAGACAATGGACTTGACCTTGTTTCCTGGTGGGGACAAATCGACTTGTTCACCTATAGTTATGCCTGGGCAGGAGATCCTAAAACCATAGATGCCAATCTTTATGATAAAATTCCTGACGGGGATGTGCGTAAGGAACAATGGGTAGATGCTTATGGCGACGGAGTTCTTTATCCTATCAATAAATTTTATGATCCGGGTAGAGAAGTAGCTGGTCAAAGAACTGTTATTACAGATTATGTATATATGAGAGTTGATGAGATGTATTTGCTACACGCAGAGTATGCTGCTAAATCTGGTGACGAACCCAGGGCAAGAGAAGTACTTAAAATGCTACTTGACGAGCGTTTAGATGATACTTCTTATTTAGATGGACTTTCAGGACAGGCTTTACAAGATGAAATTTACCTACAAACCCGTATCGAATTTTGGGGTGAAGGTAAATCTTATCTGGCAATGAATCGTAACAGGGCAACCATTACCAGGGGACCAAACCACCTGTCTTTTGCAGGTGACTCTTTCCCTTATGATGATGATAAACTTTCTTTTGAAATTCCTCAAAGTGAAATTCAAAACAACCCTAATATTTCTCAACAATAAGATTTTATTCTTAGTTTGAATAAAAAAGGCTGCCGAACAGGCAGCCTTTTTTATTGATCAAATCTCCACTTGAAAAAGCTGGGAAATGCATGTTTTAAAATTATAAACGTGAGTTCTATATAAATTTAGCTGCAAATTAATTGTTATCTCTATTTTTCAGAATATATCCGAAAGTTTAGACGTTCCAAAGCAGCGCTTTGAAAACTTTTAGCAAAATAAGACTGGTTTTCAGCTTTGCTGAAAAATACCTCTGGTCCCAAGCATTCGGGATTCTTTTGTTTCGTTTTCTTTGGGTGAGCAAAGAAAATGAAAAATCATCTTTATAAAAAGAGTCTTGAACTTATGAAAACTTTCATAAACACTTGTTTCTTAGATTGAACTGAGGTTATAACAAAGAAGTATTCGGAGAATATGGAAACTATTTGATATAATTATATAATTTAATTGGAGTTATTATATCATTAAATTGCCATCAGCCTTTAAATCAAAAAAACTAAATTT
>JGI1221J13441_10000841_pt1 | contig 13366 bp, 20 predicted proteins | sample LakVidmifraction_4_FD_13441 | JGI IMG/M metagenome (IMG submission 13441) | reverse complement strand
TATGCTTTTTAACTAGCGGCTTTGTATGGCGCTGTGGAACAGTAAAAGAGTCGTTTGCTAGTGCTTGGTTTAAAAACACTAGCATATTGGCGTCACTTGCATCCATCTCGTCAAACAGGAAAACGCCACCATTCTCATATATGCGAACGAATTCGCTTGAAACGTAAACAAATTTTCCTGCCGCACCAACTGGGATCAACCAACCGGAAAATGCAGATTCAGAAACGCCCGCCGAACAAGACTGACTTGAAAAGTCTAAATCTAAAGCTTCTGCAATTTTTGAAGATATAAAGGTTTTACCACAACCAGTCGGACCGACCATTAAAATATTTAGCCTTGAGCTTGCAAGCTGCAAAAGTCTTTCAAATTCTTCAGGAACAGCGCCTTTTATTTCCTTCGGCTTTTTTGTGCCTACTTTTATTTCTAGCCTGTTAAACTTTTTTGCTTCGCGGTTTATAGACTCGGTCGCTTCTTCTTGAATCTGCTTTACTAAATCTTTTGAAAGCGCTAAATACTTTTCAGAGACAGTGCGAACCGCTGAGTCTTCAAGAGCTTTCACTTCTTGATTAATTATTCGTGACGCTTCAAACATCGGAAGAACTTTCGTAGGAGCAACTCCGTTATCTGGAGTTGAGGCTTCTTGATCAACGCAGATTCTATAAACTTCGTCATAGCGAGCTGGCTCAGCTTTACTACAACTGGATAAAAGAATTTTTGCTTCCTTATATAAGTTGGGTTGGTCTTTCAATGGTACATCAAAAAAGCTTAACATCATGCGAACTTGATAACGATCTAACTTAGAGATTGAGGTTTTCATAACGATTCCTGTTTATGTTGTTTGGTTGATTTGGTTGATTATTTAAGTTCTGTTTTCTGCACCTTAAGAGTTGAAAGCAAGCGTCTTGCTATTGGCTCAAGCGGGTCGCGACTGTTTATCATTTTTTCTATTAACAATTCCGCGTCTTCAATCGCGGTCTCTAAAAATTTTTGTTGGAACTCAAGTTTAAGCTTTAGCGTTTGGACATAATTCATTTTACTTCTCCCAGATCATTGATGGCATAAGATGTTCTGCTTTTATAATTGTGTCGCCCCACGAATCGCCTTCGGCATTAGATCCTAACAAAATCGCACAGCCAGTAAACTTGCGGAATCCCAACACGATGATGGCGAATTTTTTCTGCAATGGCTTAAAAGTGCCTTCTTCATCAAGCCATAGGTCTTGGCCTTGCGCCAACTGCACGCGCTCAATACAGCGCACCGGATTAGCATTGTCGTTCGTGATTGCTTGGTAAACATCTTCAAGCGCTTCGCCTATGATTATTTCTGTAAGCGTTCTATTAAACGGGTTTATCAATATGCCTTTCATTTTACTTCTCCAAAAGTTTCATTTATTAGTTTTGTTAAAAGTTGCGAACGTCACTTTCCATTTCTACTTGAAAGCGCAAATCTTCACGCTTCAATTTTCTTATTTTTGCTTTTGCCTTTTTAACTACCTCTTCGCTTTTGGCTTTTTTGATTATTTTGTTTTGCTTTTCGATTACATCAATAGTCATTTGCATATATATATTTTTCATTTTTATTCCTGTTCATGTTGTGGCAAAAAATTTTACCAGTTTGCCAACTCGTAAGAATTGGCAATAGTTAAAATCTTTTTTTAAGCGCGGATTTTATTCGCGCCAGAAAATATAAATTTTATATTCACTGTAAGTGTCTCGCTTTTTTATTTTTAAAAATAAATTCGCTCTCACTAACCCTGTATATTCTAAACCCTACCGAGTGGATGCAAGTTTTTGTTTACCCAGTCTTCGTAAACTGGAGCGCCTTCGGTGCAAGCTACTTATTTTTGGTTTGGGAGCAGCCCCAAAGAAAGCGCATTATGCACCAAAAAGGATGTTTTGGCTATAAATAGTAGAGGGAAAATAACATTGCTAATGAAAACAAGCACTTACGAGAAACAAAAAAGCGATTTTTTGGTCATTTTAAGCGCTAGAAACGCCCAAAACAGTCTGGATTCGGCTTTTGACGCTTTTTGGAAAAGCTATAGAAAACAACAACTTGCAGAAAACAGACCATTTTTTAAATATGTAATGAAAACAGACACTTGCGAATTTTGCGCCTTTACAAAATAACTGTACAAAAGCACAGTATCGACACCATGTCGAGCATGCTCCTGTTTGCAAAAACGACACAAAGCGACCTAGAATTCTTTCTCTATAAAGCGAGTATATTTTCCGTTGGTGTCTACTTTTATTCTTGATGGTATTTTTATTTTTCCGTCTTTTGCGGCTTCCAAAAGTCCGGCTGAGTCTAGCCCTTCTGGCGAATTTGCGTCTATCCAATTATTCTTTATCCAAAAAAGCGCCAAGTATCTAGCGTATCCCGTGTGTTCGATGCAGACCTGCTCTGTGAATTTAGTTAGACCGCATCCGTATTTTACCAAAAAAGAGTTTGGCTTAGAGTATTTGCTCACACCAACAGAGAAATTGATCTCGTTAACGTCAAACCATCTTGGCTCAACAAAAGGCTTTTCTGCCTTTTTTGGAACTTCTGCTCTGCGAACTACGTCTGCTTCTGAGTCTGCGATTTGTTTTATTTTCTCTGCAACTGGAAAAATAAAATCGCAATTTGCACATTTTTTTGCAGAAAGATGATTTTGAATTCCGCACTCGGGACAATCTTTTACCATTGGTCCTCCGTTGCCGCATTTCTTTTCGCTAGGGTCTTTTACAAGAACGTCGTTCACGGGACCGAGGCGTTTGCAATTTCCTGCAAAGTCTAGAACCAAGCAATGCTCTTTGTCCTCGTGAACTCGCAATCCGCGCCCTATTGTTTGGACGTGAATAATTGGCGACTGCGTTGGACGCATTAAGACTATAAGGTCAATCTTAGGATCATTGTAGCCAGTTGTGAGAATATCAACATTTACAACGGCGCGATATTTTCCAGCTTTTGAATCTTTTAGGATTTGATCGCGATCGCCTTCCATTTTAGAGTGTATAGCGATTGCACTTATTCCTGCCTCAATTAGTTTTCTTGTTATGTTTTCTGCGTGTTTAATGTCGATTGCAAAAAACAGCCATCTATTGTATTTTTTACCAAACTTTAAAACCTCTTTAATCGCGGCGTCTGTTATGGCGTCACGGTCTAGTTTGGAGGACATGTCTTTTTGAGAAAAATCACCTGCAACTATTTTGAATTTTTCTTCGCCCATAGAAAGTTTTGTCTTCATTGAAAAAAGAGGCGACAAAAAACCTTCGTCTGTTAATCTATTAAAATTGTCGAAAGACGTTAAATCATAGGCTAGCTCGTTAAACAAAGCGCCTTCGCCCTTGTGTATATAGCCGTGGCCTGTGCGGTACGGCGTAGCAGTTAAACCAACGTAGTTGGCCTGTAGAGCGCCAAGAAACGACCTATACATTCCATCGTCTTCAGTAGTTATCAAATGGCACTCGTCTATTATCACGACACCAAATTTTTTAAAAATCTCTGGCTTTCGCCAAACACTCTGAATTCCTGCGACTGTTATTTTTTTGACCTCTTTCTTTTTAAGTCCTTGACTATAAACTCCAATTTGAGAATAGTCTGACAGGCAATCCGCATCGTCATCCCACTCAAAAAACTCTCGCATTGCATCGTAGTCTTGCTCAAGAATTTCTTTAACGTGCGACAAAACAAGAATGTTTTCTTTTGGATTCTCGGACAAGATTCTATCGACTAGCTTGCAAAGAATGGGAGTTTTGCCTCCTGCCGTGGGTATTGCCGCTATCGGATGGCATCCTTTTTTCTGCACAGAATTAAAAAGCGCCTCTACAGCGCCTTCTTGATACCAACGATCTTCGTAAACTGGCTGCGGCACTATAGACCCCATCCTTTTTTGTAAAAATCGCATCCGGCCATCTGCTCATCCGCGGACAAAATATATTCGTCTTCGCATCGTCCGTCTGTTCGTAAGTCTATTGCCTTGTTATTATTGCAAGACCACTTGCCATCATTTTCTAAATCTGAATACTCGCAAGTCCTGCAATTAATTTCTGGCTCAATGTCTTTTTCACAAACTGATTTTTTGCTGCACCAGTCGCACTTGTAGTGTCCTTTTGGAAAACCGCGGACAGGCGGCTCGATAGAAGTTATTATTGATATTTCTTTACGAACCAAGTCCTTAGCGTATGCAGGATCAAAGAGAATGAACTCGCCATAATACTCGCAAGTGTTTTTGTTTATCGCCAAGAAAAAGCAGCACTCTAACTTCATGGCCTCCATGCAGCGTTGAACCTGCCCAAAATAAACTTTGTCGGCATTGTAAACGCCAAGACTCAAAACCTTGTCGAAATTTTTCTGATTCATCGTTTTTAATTCTAGCAAGTGCTCAAGAAGAGGATTTTCCATTATACCTAAGCATCTGCCGTCTGGTTTACCTTTTGAATGTCCAGTAACGCCAATTAATTTTTCTTGAACCTCGTCTTTCTCCCCTGTCATTTCTATTTTTTCGCCGTCAATGCGTTTGAAAACATCTATGCCCACGGACTTTAAATCTGCTATCGCCATAGACTCAAACATATGACCGATATTAAAAATTCTTTGCGTCTTCGCGCTTATCGTTCCCTTCGCAACCCAATGCAATCCGTAGTATAATTCGCGGGCGCATTCTTTGCCTATTGATCCAAATCCGATAGTAAAGTTCCCGTATTTTGGGTTAGACTCTCGATTGTCAATGTCTCTTCTAGTAGAAACTTTTCTGATTATTTTCGCCATTTTAAAAACCTAATAAAAAAGGCCGCTCGCCTATTGGTCTGCGGCCTTGTATTTTAATTAATCAAAAGACACTTTTGCCTTTTTCTTTTTAGGGGCATCTTCTGAATTTTGCTCCGAAGGACTGCTTGGCTTGCTAGCTTTTGCGAGTCCTTCGAGGCGCTTATATGTAGCGATCTTATTCCCTGCGGGATAGCCATTAGCGGCGGGCTTTTTAGCAATCTTGATCTGCATGGGCTTGTTGTGAAGGTCTTCCGTGTCTTCTACGCCTGCGAGCCCGACAGCACGACAAATAGTTGCCAGTTCTTTTTCTGCCATCTGCACAGTTTCTTGCTTCGGATTGTCCAGAGAAAGATTTACAAAAAGCAAACGCCCTTTGTGCTTGCCAGAGAGAATGCTGAATTTAAGAGTTGCATTGTGTCCAGTCTTTTTGCTGTTTTCCTTGTAATCAGACTCAATAATCTCTGCATCTTCCCAACCGTCTGGTATAGGATCAAAAGAATTCATGTCTTCGTGGTCTGATGCTTTAAACGCCTTTTCTCTGTTCTGAAATAGTTTAGCCATGTTGCTTACTTCCTTTCTTTAAAAATTTACTTATTGGATTTATTTAGAGCTTTTGCTCGGTTCAGTCTTCGTCGTCATCTTCGTCGTCATCTTCGTCTTCGTCTTCAGGCTCCTCTACCTTAGCTTTTTTACTGCCAAGTTTTCTAATTGGCTTTCTAATCTCTCGCTTTTCGACAGGCTCTTCGTCGTCTTCCTCAGACTCAGACTTTTCTGACTCGGCTTCCTCTTTGGCCTTTTTCAAAGCTATTTTTTCTTTTAGAGTAATCGGTCTCGTGACCTCGTCGTCATCGTCTTCGTCATCATCGTCAGCGTACACATCTTTTTGAAAACTAGGATGCGGCTCAAGCGGCTCGTGCGTGTCTTGGCTTTCTTCGTCGTCATCTTCGTCTTCTTCTGTTTCATCGGCAACCTCGATTGAATCGTAAAAGTCTTCCATTTTCTGAGTCAGTTTTTTTATGCTTGGCTCTTCAAACATGTCCAGACAACCGCTTCGGTCTTTTGCGTGATACTTGGCGTCTTTTCCGGTTTGCAAAGTGCGATACTCTTCACCAGATTCGTCGTCATTTTCTACACGAAGCGCAAAAACTTCGTCAAACATATAAGCGACCTGTTGAGGCAGGTTTTGTCCAGGAAGCGCGGGCATATAAGTAGTTCTGCCAGAGTCTCCATCCACAACATATTTCTGCTTACAAGTCATAAGAACATTGTAGTCGAGATCACGGAATTGTCTTAGCAATTCGCCTATGCGATCCTGCATTTTCCCGTAGGCTTGTCGTGGGTCGTTTGACTCTTTTTTGGACTGATGCAGGATTTGCTCTGCAATTTCTGAAACCGAGTCAAAGCAAATCCATTCGCAAATTCGCTCTTCAGAAACAAGATCGAAAACTTCTTCCAAGTCTTCCATGCTGTTTATCTGAATAACTTTTATTTTCTTGAATTTCTTTGGAAACTCAATCGCATAACGCTTCAAGGTTCTTAGACCTTTTTCTGCGCTCAAGATTATTGTTGTCTGGCCAGTGGTGCCGCAAAGCTGAGTTTTACCTGCTCCTGCGGGACCATGAACAAGAATCTTTACTCCGTGATCTTCGACTGCTTCTAATACTGTTAAAATTTCTATCGCCATTTTAGTTCCTGCTTTCTCTAGTTGGTTTGTTAGCTTTCGCCAGTTTTGTCGTTTCTTTGCTGCGCTTGCTCGTCCGTATAAATGCCTTCTTTATAGCGGGCGTTTTTACCTGTCAAAAGTTTTTCCATGTTAGCCTCAAGACACTCCACTCTAGAAATCACTAGAAGATAACAAATGCGATTTACACACGCGACAACAGTCGAAAGTTGATCGGAAGCTTCTTTTGCGTCTAGCGGCTTGCAATACACGGACTGCTTTTTAACGGCGTCCAAAAGAAATCCAGCGGAGTTTTGTAGCTTCTGAATAACGTAAGTCAGGCCGTTCTCNNTAATTGCNGAAAAANAAGAGCCGTCAAANNCNCTTGCCTTTATNTCAGNATCTCTTGATAGACCGACGACATAGAATAAAAGATCGCCAATNTCCTCTACTACATCTTTGCGACCTAGCTCAAAAATTGCTTCTGCTAGCTCTGCTGCTTCTCCTGATATGCCAACAGCCATGTGGAGACTGTGAATCGAATCGGGAGTAAGACCGTCTAATATTTCCTGCCCTGATTTTGCTAAAAGCCCAACCATTTTTTCGTGCTTCTGTTCTATGCTCATTTTAAAATCCTTGATTAATTTTAGTTTATTAAATTGGCTCAATGCCTTCCTTGTCCATCCTTCTTTCTGACTCTTTTACTAAAGCGCAAAGCCACTCTTTTCCTAAGCCCCAAGCCACGCTTTTTTGGCCTTGGTCTAGCATACGTTGTATAAAGTTAATCGCGTTAGCCAAATGGGAGTCTCCCATTATAGTAACGTGAACAAGAATACCAAATCTGTCGCACCAAACACCTAGCTGAAAGTAGAAGATTGCAGCTTTTCTTTTTTCACTATAACTAAGCTTGTCGAATCCTCTTTCCTGCTTTATGCGCGAATCGGAGGTTGAAGGCTCAAAAGGATCGGTGTTAAAGAAATTCTCAACGGTCGGATCCTCATCAACTACAATAATTGTATTTTTAGTCTGTTTTGAAACTACTGCGTTTGGAAATGGTGGAAATGGATTGCCAGACGATCCCGGAGCCATGTTCTCCCACGGCGCTTTTTTGCCAAGCGCTGCAACGCCCTTGCTATCGATTTCTCGATGCAAGGACTCCATTTCTTGTAAAACAGAAAGAACAGACATTATTTTAGTGAACCGTGTCGGTTGGCGTAGGAAGAGCGTCGATTCGTCGAGTTTTCATCTCAATTACAAAGATTCTAGATCCAATAGAAAGAACGAGTTTCATGCCTTCTTCTGCAACAAAACTTATACCCTCTTTCGGGCTTTTGGTCTCTTTTAAAATCCACATAACTGCAAGATCTATATTGTCAAACTCTTCGTCAGTCGAAGGCTTAGGATTAGTAGCAACGCCGACACGACCAAGCTCGAATCCTTCTGGACAATCGGCTCCTCTTGCAAGCTCAATAGCCTCCTTGTTTTCAAAGTCTACCTCGCACTCGCATATTGTCCAGTACGACACGAGTCCTACTTCGGCCAAAAGCCTATTACCAATGTCTTCTACTTTTTCACTCATTTTATTTCTCCAAAAGTTTACTTAGATTGCTTGCGTTTATCCTAGCGGATTTTATTCGTCATCTTCGTCTTCCATTTCAATATAATCGAAAATGAACATTTTTTCTTTAGTTGTTAGTGTTTCAAAAAAAGCTGAGACGATTTTTCGATGTGGAAACTGTGGCTTGCTTCTAAAGTCGCCCTTTGCGTCTATATAGTACAGGAGACCCAACACACTGGCCTCTACGCCCTTATTATAGGGGTCTAATAGCTGTGCTGTTAGGTATAGGTCGCGCGCTGTAATACCGCTACTACTAAGAGCAGCAAACGAGGCGTCGGACAGGTGGTAGTGTTCTTGCATTTTATGCGCTCCCAATAGGCTTGAGGCGGCACAGTAGCAGGGGAAGTTCTAGATAACAATCGGCGGGAATTCTGATTTTCATATTTTTCATATTAGTCGCTTTAGTATTTTTTAGTCGCTTTAGTATTTGGTCTATTTAATTTGGTTGCGTTGAGCGGCGAGACTTTTGGAGAAGAACATAAGCCCATCTCTATTCGGTCAGGGCTTAAACACACCGCCCAACGCAGAGTGCCTATTATACTAGGGAAAACGGGGATAACAATAGCCCCCAAAATTTTTGGCCTAGTGCAATCCGAATAACTATAATGTATACTTGCATGTTGTTGTAAGAGCACTTTTGGAGAACAAAAACAGATGCAGGAAATTTTACTTCTCAGTCCGGTAAATTCCGAAAAGAATAATCCAACAAAGATATTAGATAAAGACCTCAACAAGCTAGAGAGCTTTAACGCAGGGAAATATTTTAGGTTTGAATTATTAGAGTACGAAGACTTTCACGATGCAATGGTAGAGATTTTCGAGGAACCGTGTTGTTTTATGGTTTTAGGAGAATTGACCGATCACGGGAAAATCCTTTACGAAGAGAACAGACGAGGGCGGCGCACCAAGAAGCAAGAAAATCCCACCATACAGGATCGAATAGGCACCGAGATAGTTTTAGACCTAGACGACCACATCATAGAAGGCTTCAATCCTCTAAAGCCAGTCAAGGCAATAAAAGAATGGCTTAAAGATCACGACATTCTTTGCGATGTTACTTGGCAAATCACAAGCGGCCAAAAATTAAACACCAACGAAGCGAGAATTAGACTGTTTTTTACGTCTCTGCATCCACTTTCGCTGTCAGAGCGCAAAGCATGGAGCCAGTCCGCGGCCATAGGCGCCGACGGCAGCGTATACACCTGTAGTCAGCCTATATATACAGCACCACCAACCATACAAGGCGGCTGCGACCCAATCCCTAAACGCTACGGCTATATAAAGGGCACAACGCGCAAATTCAAATTGCCGAAGCAAACTAAAGCCGAAGTCGAAGAAAACTCTTCTTACAGCAGGGGAGGAAGCGAATTCGACTTTAGCGATCCAAGCCTTCCAGAAGAAGTAAAGAACGGAAGCGTATACAGACGCTATTTTATGCCTTTGGCTTTTCACTACGCGAATTTATTGAAGTGTGACAGAGAAGCGGTTTTTGGGATTATTTACGCAAAGTCTATCGGTATCAAAAATAGAGAATTCGACGCAGAAAACACCTACGCCTACATAGACGATGCTATCCGCATTATTGGCTCTGAGTACGTGCAAGATGATGCAGACGTGTTTAAGAAAGAGGACTTGGACGATCGCGTCGTGGACGAGATTCCAGAGTGGCCTGAAAACATAATGGGCTCTTGGCCTATGCCGTGGCCTATGATCTGGAAAAATATCAAGCAAATTCCCCGCGAATTGTCTGAGCCTCTTCTGGTGCCTACTATTTTATCTATGAACGCTTTTTTGTTGCGCGCTAATTTTGTAACGTCCATGAATCGGCGTCCCAACATGCTGTTTTTGAATCTTACTCCCTCAACTGGCAACAAAGACGTAAACAGCAAAAACGTGATAGAAGACTTGGACACCATACTACGCCAACACGGAGGCGTTAAAACAACTCCATTCACAGAGATAATAAACGGTGAGTCAACAATCACGGCTGACATAAGTTTTTTGCAGAGCTTTGATAGTGAAGAAAATCTGTTTTGGGTGAACACCGAAGCAACGCGAATTTTCCAGCAACTATCGCAAAGCGGCAACGCCAACGTGTCGGCTCTTTCAGACAAACTTATTGAAGTTGTGGACGGCAGAAAAATTGGCGGCAAGAAAAAAGCGAAAGACTCAACAGGCGAAATTAAAGACCCAAATTGTCAGGTTCTTTTTTACGCACAGCCCGAAACCATTGAGCGATACATTACAGCAGAAACCGTGGACAGTGGGTTGTTTGGACGAACGATGCTTTCCATCCTTCCAAATCTAGAGTTTGACGCCGACACTTTTGAGATGTTCGGCGGCGACGGTGCGTATACGAAAAAAGTTGAAGACGAGTTTTATCAATTTTATATGTCAAAAGAATTTATGTATTCAAAGACCGATCACAAAACGGTTTTACAGCCAAGCAAAAGCGCTCTGCTTTTAATGAACGCTTGGGGACGCGACACCTTTGGCGCCACCATGAAGGACGACGATGCGCTGCAAAAAGTTTTGAAAAGACTTGGCATAGCGGGCGAGCAATTGTATTTAGTTATACTGGCCGTTTGCCAAACTTGGGACAAATATAAGCAGCGTGAGCCGAGAAAGTCTATTCCCGTTCAGTGCATTTTTCCACTTTTAGAGTATTGGGGGAACACCAAAATCTTCGCAATAAATAACTATGTAAACACTACGCTTGATCCAATGGCCGATGAAGTTCTAGAAATAATACGTGAGTGTTTGAATGGCGATCACGCGAAAGACTTTAAAATTGGCGACAAGAAAATGCTAACAGAAAAGAGCTTGGTGTCAATGGCAGTTTTTAATAGGATTCTTAGCAGACGTAAAACTCTTGTTAGGAAGTTAGAGGCAACAAACGAGAAGCGCAACGCAACCAGTACAGCCCTAAGATTAATAGAAATGATGGTACGCCACGGAATATTGATTCAAAAAGAACAGGGCAGTAAACGATTTATAGGAATCTCAAAATGAAGAATCACGATGCAATCAATATGATGAAAAAAGTTATTTTAGACGCTCACAGAGAGGGATTCATGCAAGGCCACAGCTGTGGAAAAGTTTGCGGTTTAAAAGGGAACTGCAACGTAAACAAAGAGTATTTACAAAGCTACAACGATTCGCAATCACAGCGAACAATAGACGCATTAAAACCAACTGACCACTGAAGAGGAATAAGAAGATGGCAAAGACGATCTTAAAAGTCTACGAACGAACCGACAAAAACAGATTGATCCCGCTAACAGTAGACATTTGCGTAGACCCTACGCGATGGAAACTTATGTCGAAGCGACAGCAAGAAAAGACAATCCAGCAGCGCATGGCGCTTGCACTTGTATACGAGACTTCGACAGAGGAATAGAAAGTTGTCAAAGACCAAAACAAGAAGACTACAGGACTGCCAAGGCATTATAAAGATGCTCGAAGCTGTGCTGCTAGAAAATCGTATATGCAAACTTTGCAAACAGCAAACAGAAGAAATATACGACGATGCTAGATGCAAAAAATGCACGAAAACAAATAAACTTTTGGAGAAGCAAAATGAAGGACAAAGTAGAAATAAGCCGTGATCTGCTTGAGGAAGCGATTGCAGTGCTCAAGACAAGAACCAACAACTACGGCGGCGACTATTTGCAGCGATACAACTCGATGCTCTCGCAAATTCAGTCCTGCCTTGACACAAAACAGAGCAACGTGGCTCTGTTCGCAGACAAAACAAAAGACTCTCGCCATCTGTCTATCAAACAAGCTCTTGAGTCCGCTCTCTTAGATATTGACAGGAAAGACGGCGGAGCTTTTATAAACGGAAAAAAGGTTTTAATACTCGCGCTCGACGAATCAGACGGACAATATCAAGTGAGTTTTGTTCAGGCCGGAATGAAAATGAGTGAATGTTTAGCGCTTTGCGAAATAGGGAATTCCATTTTTAAATCACAAATGAATTACTGAGATTGTAAAATGAAAACTTATCCTGTATTGTAAAAAGAATTTAACAAAATAAGGAGAATTTATGACAAGAATAAACCTAATATCACCAAATAAACTACATAAAAAGCACTTGATGGCAGAGATACACGAACTACCTAGAACCTTCGGGTTAGTTCGTGCATTTCATGCTCGTGGATCGACTGAAGATTTGTCTAAATATTCTGCTTATAAGATGGGGTCAGGTCACGTTAAGTTTTTCTACACTAGACTACAGTTCCTTTGCGACAGATACATAGAACTTTGTGAAGAAGCATTGTCGCTAGGCTGGAAAGTCAAGCCAATACCGATTGATATGCTCACTCACGATATACCCGCTAGGTATCTAGGGAACTTTACGCCTTCAAAAACAGACATTGCTGTTAGCCTTGGACGACTTGTCGAGAAAAATAGCGAACATTATAGCAACAAGGAGGATGTATGAGCAACCTAAAGATAATCCGTGAGGCTCTTGAAGAAGCAGACGAAGCAATGATGTGGGAGCTAGGCGGCGAACCGCTACCAACTCGAATGTTAGCCGCGAGGCTGAAAATGGTCAAAGCCATTGCCGCACTCGATGAAATTGAGAGTGCTGAGCCGCTCTTTACTGTGTTGATGCCAGACTCGCTAGAGGAACACACATCATGAGCAATGTAATCAGACCCTCCGCATTCACGGAGATGGCGGCAGAAAGAGAAGCTCACGAAGCAGCGAGCATTGTGGCAGAGTTAAAGGCGTTGATTTATAAAAGAGACGGCGCGGTCTCGCTCGCACTGGTCATCGGTGTGCTAACACTCGTTAAAGAAGACATTTTAAAGGAGCATTTATGAGCAGACTAACCGAAGAACTTAAAACCGAAATAGACGGAGCCTCGTACACCGATCTCCTCTGGCGTAATAGATTTACACCGATTGGCGATGAAATTATGTCGGGTGAGTCGGGGAAGTACTTCTGTAAAGTGATGTACGAAAAGCGCGCAGCACTCAGCCCCGCCGAGCAAGTAGCGGCAAGTAAAAACGTGGGGTGAAAGGTGGAGCATGACTAAGCCAACAGATAAATTAAAGTTTGATTATGATTCGATAACGAGTCTTGAAGAAGGATGCCGCGCTAAAGCCGCCAACGAAAATGATCCGAGAAGTTACACCGCGCTTTATAAGCACCCACCACTAGCGCAAGCTGTGCCCGAAGGGTATCAGCTTGTGTCAGATACAGCGATAGCCGGATTAGTCGAACTTGTGAAAGAAGTTGTCAAATCACATAGCGACAGTGAGTCCTGCGAGTATCAGGAGTGCCAACTAGACCCGTGTCTTTATTGTCAAGAGGCCGCCAAATTT
>JGI1221J13441_10000838_pt1 | contig 13368 bp, 18 predicted proteins | sample LakVidmifraction_4_FD_13441 | JGI IMG/M metagenome (IMG submission 13441) | reverse complement strand
AAGCCAGTAGAAAAAAATCCTATTGATGCAGCTTTAGAGACTACACTCCCAAAGCCCTTAGACCCTATTGGTAGTGATGATGTACGGTCTAACTACCTTCCAATTGGTGTAATAACTAAGACCAATATGAAGTCGGAGATTGATAAAACTGTATCTGAGATACTTCCAAATAAGGAAAAGTACGCTAGGGTTGAGGTCGCCACAGGAGTTCCATGGAGACTAATAGCAGCTCTTCACTATAGAGAATCGTCACTTAACTTTAGAGGCGTTCTTCATAATGGTGAACATATTTTAGGCACAGGCAAAAAAACTAGATTAGTACCTGCTGGAAGAGGTCCTTTTTCTACTTGGGAGGATGCTGCCAATGATGCACTTATGCTAAAAAGATCAATATTCCCTAAAGAATGGAACCCTTCAGCTTGCCACGAGTTTGCTGAAAGATTTAACGGCCTGGGGTATAGAAAGAGAGGGATAGCTTCACCGTATGTATGGGGCGGTACTTCCAAATATATTTCAGGTCACTATATTGCAGATGGAAAATTTAGCTCAAGTGCAATTGATAGAAGACTTGGTACAGCGGTAATTATGGAAGCATTATCTAAATACTAAAAAGTAAAGTACAATATCTTAAGAGGTAATTATGCAAAAAAACTATAATCTAATAAATACTCCAGAATTTGAGCATAGCTTTAAAGGGCCAAAGGAAAGCTACATTGGTGGAGCACCTAACACTGAAGACGTGTCGAAGGCGCAGAAGCCAATGATGTTTGATGATACGGCAAGAGCTGCCGCATACGGAGCACAGTCTGGAGGACTATCTGGAGCACTGACTTCTGGAGGCGTTGCCTCTATGCTTGGTGCTGGTGGAATGGCAGGTGGTGGTCCTTATGCAGTTGCTGGAGGTCTTATTCTTTCTCAGATCGAAGCAGCTCAAAAAGCAAAAGCACAGGCAGAGATACAAAGAGTGACGGATGAGAGAAATAGAATGGCAAGCGCACAGTCAATGTATGAAAAAATGGCAAATCAGACATACGAGGTTTAAGTGAGACAAAATAAGTACCTCATACAAGAGGCAAGGGAAAATACAAATACAGTAGACAACGAGTCTATTACTGATTACCTATGCACTCGTCTTATGACTAGATCTCAAGACTTCATAATGGCACACCTATATTCTAAAAATATTAAGACTAAAATCTTTAGAAGCACACAGGAAATAACTGTGGCAAATAGTGTTGATACATATGATCTGGCATTTGATATATATGCCGTTAACAGTATATCTTCAGTTCAGCAAGTTATCTCTAGTGGGTCTAGTTCAACCTATGCACCCATTAATCAGATATCGGAAAAGGATAGGGGAATTAAGGCAGGATACTTTGTTGTAAAGGGTAAGGTGATATTCTCTGGGTTTTCTAACTCAAGCATGAATGTACTTATCAGTTATGCAAAAAAGAACGCTAGTTTGGGAGTTAGCTACGGAAGTGTGGCATCTGTTACTCCTACGACAATTACATTAAATGTAGGATATGGTGTACTTACAGGAATTACAGACTTTTTTACTGTTGTAGATTCTAATGGGGAGGTGTTGGTTAGAAATCTACCTGTTTCTCAGGCACTTGGTGTTTTAACTGTTCCTAGCACTACTGGTGTTCTAGTTGGCTCTATTATCGTGCCAGGGGCATACGCAACTACCCACTGCCAACTTCCAGACGAGTTAGAATCGACATTGATCTATATGCTAGAGAAACTTATAAACGCAAGACTCTCTAGCACAGATATGCCTATTTCTACAGCACTTTCAACTCAACAACTTGAACAAATCTCAGAAATGTTCTCAGATAACTCTGGAGACAGCTTCATGCCTCCTATTTTGGAGTACACAGAATGGGCATAAAGATATTTGGACCTGGTGGAGTAGATCAAAAGTCTAGCGACCTTGTTCGTGATCCTAATAATCTTCGTGACGCTAGGAACATTCAGTACAATATTCGTGGTGAGTATGTAAAAAGAGATGGGGTTGATACAGATGCTAATTTTTTAACAGAACCCTATAATGATGTAATTTTTATAAAGTCACTAGGTATTTATTTTTACTGGGACGGTTTGGACTATGTTACATACGATGGGTCTGTAAGAAAAAATCCATATGCTTACTTTAAAGGTGCTCTGCCAAATGTTGTAAACTCATTATCATTGGCAGAATATTCAAATACTGCTATTTTCACTCACTCTACGAATCCGATAGCCGTGGCAACGTATGATGGACACGCAGTCTACAGATCTGGACTACCAACGCCTAAAACAACAATTACTTCGGGTAGTGGAACAGGTGGGTTTGCCCTTACTTTTTTTGAATTTATAGATAACAAGGGAAATCTGTACTATGGTCCGTCAACAATTAATGAAACCCTTCCAAGCGGAAGTATAGGAATATCATACACGAGCCTTAACGGTACTGGGTTTTTTGAGGCATATCTAAAGGCAACAATAAGCACAACTCCAATTATTATAAATTCATCTCTTAGGGTTCTGACATTTACAACAAAGTCACCAGATATTGTAGTTGGCGCAAAAGTTGTGATAAGAAATAGGGGAACTACGATCACTATTGCCGACACAGCACTTCCAAGCAGGACCTTTGGCGATGCCTTTGTAATACTAGAGGTCGAGTCGATAGTTGGATTTGTAATTACCTTTACTGCTTCAAGCATTGGAACAAAGCAAATAGCAATATCTCTTTTTTCGGGTTCTCCGGTCATTGCCAATATTCACGGTTCTACAGTCATAAGAGTACTTTTTTCTACAGATACAGATGTAACCGGATACACGACCAAATCTACATCTTCTGAAAATGGACAATTGGTAGACAACTCAGCTTCATTAAACTCAGGAACATATACTTTTGAAAGTAACTATGATGTACCTCTTTCTGGGTTTTATGACATAACAACATCAAAACTAAGACCTCCATCCTGCAAATTTGTTCAAGTGTATGGATATCAAATTGTATGTGGTGGTGTTACTTCCTTCTGGGATTTTCAAAACACAGAAAACATCTATTCTGATAACGATGATTTGATTATTTATTCAGACTTATCTACAGGAGATAGGGGTGTTAACTTCTCCGAGGCAAATAGACAACTGATTGGGAATACTTACGATGGAGAGATAACGGGACTAGCAAGGTCTAAAGACTCTTTGATTGCCTTTAAAGATAGATCAATATTTTCACTTGATGGATTATTAATTCCCGGCCAGTATTCTGTGAGAAAGATCGAAACGGACGAGATTGGATGCTTATCACACAAGTCAATATTATCAGTCGAAGGTCTTGTCATATTTCAAGGTCAAGATGGTTTATATGCCATTAACGGATACAGTGTCAGTAAAATAACAACACAGCTAGATCCATTTTTCTTAACTGTGAATCCAGTTTTGACTAGGTCTACTGTTAGAAGTAGTAGTCGTCAATATATCTTCTGGACGGATCAAGGAACAGTGGTTCTTGATTATGACTTTAAGCAATGGTTTATCTGGAACAATATAGATTCCAGTAAGGGGCTAACTGTAGATAACTCTGGTTCAGTAAGAATGTTTAACGCATCAAGTGCTAAGAAGTTTATTACAGCAAAGAACGATGGTGCTGGAGTGGCAATAAACTCTTATATTGATACTGCATGGTTTGACATGGGAGAGCCATCTGTTCTTAAGAAGGCAACGGACATGAGGGTTTTTTCCCTTAACAATGCCGGACAAACTCTTCAGCTGAATTATTACTTTGACTGGGATGTCACTAAGACAAAAGGTCCTTTTCAAATGGACTTTAGCCTTGCTGCAACAAAGACGGTGCTTAGAAAGTTAGACATTATACAGAATCAAAGCTTTTCTTTTAGGTTATCAAATAATATCGTAAATGAAGATATGAATATTACTGGCTTTGAAATTACATCTGGAATTATTCAGACTAAGGATAAAAATGTCAAATAGCCCCCTTTTAAAGGTTAAAATCCCATATGTGGACGATAAAACCGATATTAAAGAAGCTTTTAATTATATGGCCAAGACTATAAATGGAACATTTACCCAGTCAGAGGCAGTAATAGCAGCAGAGGCTCCTGTTGATCCTATATCTCTAAGTGGTAAGTACTTTTCTGGGTCCTTTTCAGGAACTGGCCCTGGTGGTCTTTTCAATGCTACACATACACACGATTTTTCTGCAATTCCCTCTGGATTTATAATAGTAGACACAACCTGTACCCAAATGGACAGCGGTGGTAGTCTTACTATAATAAGAACATCATGGACTACTACACAAATATCAATTAGAATATCAGTGGATACTGGTAATTTTTCAGGGTATAGCGGTACATATAGAATTTTAGTATTGAGGTAAAATATGGGGTTTTTTAAGGATCTTGTTTCTAATCCGGTTAACCTACTTGTAGGTGGAGCCGCCTTTGGTGGCGCAGCAAATCTAAAGGGCGCAAAAGACGCAAGAGATGCAGCCTCACAAGGTAATCAGTTAGACATATATAACAATTCACTTGCACAAGGTGCAAGAGTAACGGCCGATGCTAAGAAGAAACAATATTACGGAAATACGCTAGATACTCTTGGTAGAGACACTGAGGACTACACAGCTCGCCTTAAGTCAGGGCTAGATAAAAACACAGCTGATGCTGATATTTTTAATCAGCAAGCAGGACAACAAAGAGCAGTTGATAATGCTCGTGCTGGTCTTTCAGGTGTAGACACCGCTGCAATGAATGAGCAAGGTCGTAGAAATGCGAGCTTCGGAGCATCGGCAATTAATGAAAAATTCAGAAATGATAGATTGGACTTATATGGTAAGTCAATAGGAAATAAAATAGGTGGAGCAAGTCAGATTGACAACTCCGAGATGGCACTTGCTATCTCTCAAATGAAACAACCACAAGTCCAGAATAAACCTGGTCTTATTGGCAGTCTTTTAGGTGGGTTCGTATAATGAAAAAAGAAGATGAAATCAGAAGAAAGAAAATGCTTTCCGAAGCAATGAAGTACAAGAAGATGGTTGATCAAGACTTTCATGAAGAAGAAGATCCCATGGGTCAGACCGTGGTTCAAGGTAAACAGTCTGATGAATGGAAAGAAGAAAATCCATATGAATCAGAAAGATTAGGTTCTGTTATGGATCGTGCAGTTAAGAAGTCTGGAAATAATTACAAGAAAGGAAAGTAATGACTACTAATTACGAAGATCTTAGAAAAAAAGCAAGCGTAAAGTCTGCACTACCTGAAGGTTGGGGTCGGTCCGTTATTGGTGACAGAGAGATTGTTACAGGGCCAACACAGAAGGCAGAGGTAAATCCTAATCATATATTGCCATCTTCTAGTAGCGAAACACCTTCTGATGACGATGTGAGACTTACCGATGGCGATCTCTCATATAACAACACACTGTTGGATGACTTAGAGCAAGAAGAGATAGATGAGAATGCATCAGAAGAAATGTTAACTGGAGTTAACAGAACTGGTGGCTTCAGAGAAGAAGATCTCGCCAGTCAGTACAAGTCACTGATGAGCCAGTATGGTAACAGTCCACTGGGTCAGCAGGCCATTAGCAAACTTATTACCGAAGAAGATGATGGATCTGATGAAGGCCTTCAGTTCCTAAAAGAGTCTATTAAATACGGAAGAGGAAAGTAATGAAAAAAAACATTAAACCATATAAAATGCCAGGAATAGATCTTTATGGAGATGATATTGCACCACCTCCTTTAGATCTTAACTTCAAGCAACCTCAGTTCGAAGAAATGCCAGTTACAGAGGAGCCACAAGCTCCTAAGGAATATGTACCTAAAGATAATTCTAATCAGTATATTGGAGATGCGGTAGCGTCTGGTGGACCTGCCCTTCTTGCTCTTCTCGGAGGAGCCTCTGCTGGTGTAGTCAGTCCTTTGTTCGACAAGGGTAATGCCTATGCAATGAAGCGTGGAGCACAGGAAGAAGTCACTAAGGCAAACACATCAGTCATTGATATAGATGGTAAACCTCTAAACGTAAGAACAAGAGATGCCTTGGGTGAGAAGCCTTACTATCAATCGAGATTAGCATCTGTAAATCAGGGTCCTAATGAAAGAGTTTTCCCACCTATTACTCTTAAAAACGTAAATAAATCTTCTCCTGATTATGGAAAAACAGTAGGTGCTTTATCTAAAAGCTCTGGCTATTTTAACCCAGAAACAAATGAAAGATATTCAATGAACGACTGGCTCCCGTTTAAACAAGATGTTGTATTGAGAGAAAGAACAATTCAGGGTGGACAGGTGGTAAAGGCAGTAGATCCATATAATATGACCGGATCTTCTCCGAAGGTAATCTCATCTCAATCGGGTCTTGGTAATAACTTTGGTGGATTATCAAAAGAAGAAGCAATGTCTGGAATAAAGTCGGCAGAAAAGGGAAGAGTAGCAGCTCAAAAGCCTGTTGAGGCATACCAAAATGCACTTTCAGCATACGAAACATTATCTGCTCCAAACTTAACACCAGAAAGAGCAGCAGCAGGAATTGTAAGCATAGTAAGGGCCACCAACGGAGAAAGGCTATCAGATACAGATTATGCCAACTTAAGAGGTGAGGAATTTAAATCTTACGTTAGAGTTTTTGAAGACTGGTCGAGTGGAAAAATAGTCGGAGAGATTAGTCCTAAAATTATAGCGGCATACCTAGAGGTATCTCAAGACGTTATGAGAAATAAGAAAAGAGAAGCCGAAGCAGTTAGGAAAAACTATGTACCTGATAATTTAATTCCTAGTAAGTCTGGACAGAAAAAGCTTGATACTGCTATAGGTAAAGAAATAAAATCAGGTCCTGGTTGGAAGTCAAAATTTAAGGATTTATAATGGATAAGGTAGATTTAATTATAGAAAGATCAAACACACCAGAAGAATTTATTTCTAAGATAAAGAAAATAGTAGATAGAAATCATGGTGATGGGTCTGCAAACTCTATCCTAGAAATATCTAACTCTGAAGACGAGTACGTTTCTAGAATAAAAAAACTAGCAAGAGCAGAGCCGTCTAGAAAAGATATAGAGGGACAACCCCTTATAGATCTCCCTTATCTTAGAGATATCTCTACTCCCGACAATCTTTATAAGATGGCCGGAAGTACCATGAGTATGCTTGGTAAACTTCCAGCTATGCTTGCCACTCCATTGACCGAAGCAGCAAGGTCACCATTAAAATACATTGCAGAGAATTTTGGGGAAAACACCTCAGAGACTCCACCGATAGATACCGCTGCTGAGTACAGGCAGCTTGGATTGTCCGACAGGGCAGGTTTAAGTCTTTTTCTACAAGACGCTAATAATGCCTTGGGGATTAAGAATCAGCCATTGGTAGATATTAAATCATCTCGCTTTCCAAAAGCCGCTCAGTTTTTACAGGGAATGACTGTTCCAGCAAACGCTGCTACAATGGCAATGGAAGGAACACTTGCTAAAAAGCTACCAACTCCTGAAATTATTACAGTGGGAAAAGTTTCATTAGATACGGCAATGGCTTATTTGAAATCAGTTTCTAAAAACTCTGGATTATTTGAAAAACTATCTAAGTCGGGAGAAATTTGGAATATTGCAACCATGATTCGAGAAAACCCTGCTTACATGAAATACAGTCCAGAAAAAGTTTTTGATGAACTAAATGGTGTGGTTAATAGAAGTACAGGAAGAAGAACTTATGGAGATGGAGACATTGGTAACACAAATATAAGAAGAGGGGAAATAATTGAGGATAGTGATTTTGACCAAACTCAATATGTAGATCCTCGCATGCTAAGAGATATGGCCATTGGTGAATTGTCTGATCCCTCTATTTTAAATACAGATGCAATTCCTGCCGAAAGAATTATTAGAAATGAAATTAGAACCACAGATCCATCAGATGCAATCATTAAAACAATTGATGATGTAAATAATGCTAAATTCAGACTTGGCGATTTAGAAAATGAAATGAACGCTGAGAGAATGACTCTAGATAATCAACTGTCATTGCAAAAAAACGCAGTAATGAGAGATGCTATTCCTGAACAAATGACTATTGATAATCCAGATTACAGGGCAGAACTCCAATGGCCGGCGGGTCTTGAGGTTATCAACGATCCAAGCGGAACAAACATATTTCCAAAAACAAGAAGTGAAAATGTTACGACTGTCACGGGTCCAAACAGGGACTATACGCCTATACGGCCTGTTCAGCAGGTTGGTACTGGTGCCTACACATCATTTGAGCCATCTGGAAAGGTTATCTCTGAGCCTGGTAATGTGAGCTATTTCGATTCTGTCGATGAGATAAATAATCCAGCGAATCCTCTTAATTCAATTAAAAACCAAAAAATGCTAGACATTGCACAAGGCAAACAGAGCGCACCACAAACAATAAAAAATCCACAATACTCTGAAAACATGGGAATTGCAGTTGAGAGATTGTCTCAGCTAAATAAAGACCTGAAAAATATCGGAGAAAGAAAAGTCTCGGGAGTTTCAAATACTAAGTATCTTCAAATGATTGATGAGAAAAGAAAGCTAGAAGGGTTTGTTTACAATAACGATAATCCAAATTATCCAGATCAAAGATCGTACTCCGACTCGGTAGATGCAAGAAATCAAATGTCATTGCAAGAGACTATTCAGCTTCGTAAGAAGGGAAACTTGATGTACAATCCTGATCCTACAAAGATGAGGGCAGAGCAAGCTCCTATGAGCTTGGCAGGGCAGTCCATTGTCAGGTCTGTAGACGAGGTCCTTGGAAACGCACTAGATCCTGCGGCTAAGGATGTTTACTCAAGACTGGGTACGGATATGAAAAATAAAATAGCATATTCAGATCTTATCTCTGGAAACATGAGACCTAATACTGGACAAAATATAGATGCTGGAGATTTAACTTATAAGGCAGGAATTGCTAGATCTGTCCTTGGAGATCCATGGGATAGAGGCGTTAGACCTATGGGAGAAAGACTCCTAAATAGAACTGCAAACATCCCTAGAAACATACTTATGCAACCAGGTGGAAGAATGGCAACAGCAGGATTAACGTCTTTAAATGAAATTATGCCTGATAAAAATACAGTAGCAGAATATAGAATACCTAGAAGCTCTGATGCAATCATGGATAATATGCCTATGGTGGTAAGAAAGATAGGTACTATGTTTGGGCCAGAAGCTGTAAAGGCCCTAAATGAAGTAAAGACCTCACAAGAGCTAACTGCTCTCATAGGCCAGTTATCACAAATGTCTCCACAATCATTCGAAAGTGACGAATATGGAAGATTCGATGGTATTATTCAAAATCCCCTATTGAAACAAAAAGCGATGGAAAAGATCATGAATGACGAGGGATCTGCCTTAGAAGGTGCCAACAAGATGCAGTTGCTTATTAATCGCAATCAGTATCATGGAGACTAATCTTAGACAATTTATTTTGGATAATAATTTACCTGTTAAATACAGCGAAAGCTATGGTATAATTAAACTAACACCTATGGGTCTTGATATAGAAGAAATTGACGAGATCTGTGTAAGGTTTGGTGGAAGGTTGGTAGATAGTGAGATTATCATAAATGGACAAGAGAGATAGAAGTGTATTCCAGGTCATACATCAGCACGAGTTGGTTATACTTGGAACAGTCGGAACATTCTTTGTATGGATTGTTGTAATGATATTCTCCCTAAAAGAAGCCCAGGCCGTAAACCAAAGCGACATAAAGTATATAAGAGAATCGGTCGATAAGATATACGACCAAGTAAAATAATTAGGAGGATTTATGGAAGTTAAGTTAATTGGGAAGAATTTATTAGAGTGTGTTGACCTAGACAAAGTATCAGACGTTATTATTGACGCTGTTGTTGCTGAAATCAACAAGATCGTTGGTGATTCAAAAAATACATTTGACGAAGCTGCTGCTGGTCTATTGCTTCCGATTCTAGTTCCGCAACTAAAAGCACTTGTAAAAACTCAGATTGCTAAAATCTAATGTTTAACAGGATTGTCGGCACGGTATCTATATGGATATTCGTTAAAATGGTAATGCCGATTGTGGTGTTATGTGTCGACTATCTTCGTTTAAAAAGAAAAGAAAGGAAAGAGATTGATAACAAGTGAAATATCTCCTATTTTTAAAAGCCTTGTTTGGGACGTCTTGGTTAAGAGGTATTTATCTGAGCTATTTATATCCCTATCAATAGGGCCAACAAGTTTTCTTGCAGTCATTATAACAAAGATTGCAATGTACTTCTTAGAGAGACTATATCCAATAATCGAACAAACAGTTAAAATAGGCGAGATTAGACTTACCAATGAAATCCATCAGGCCGCATATCAAAGAGCACATTTAAAGCTTGTTATATTGGCAAAAGAAAAGGGAATAGACTCGTTTGAGTTTAAAAAACAAAGAGAAATACAACATGAAAAGCTTGCTGATCTTGTTATCTACAATATTAATTAGCTCTTGTGGCTCTATTAATATACACGACACTAAAGCCTGCTCCGTTGCCGGAAAAGTTTCAGCAGGTGCAAACTGTGTAACAGCTCTCTCTGGAGTTAAGTCTCAGCTCTCATTTGATGAATTGATTGATCTTCTAGAGAGCGGTGCTATCATAGTACCTGTAAATGACTTTGTTAATATGAAGGGAGATCTTGAGGCAGCTTGTGTAAGAATTAAGTGCAACAAGAAGGTTAAAAAAAAGATAAATGATGCTTTCAATAGGATTATTAAAAATGTCGCAGACTAGTAAGAAATAGCCTTGATATACGGCAAGTAACTGCTAGACTTAGTATTATCCACATTGGTCAAGGAAGACTGCATGGACAATTCTAGAATCCTGGTGGTCCCAGATCTCCATTTCCCTTACTGTCATCCAGATGCACTTGATTTCCTACATAAAGTAAAAAAGACATTGCAACCCACACGTATCATCTGCCTTGGTGATGAGCTGGATTTTTCGGCCATGAGCTTCCATGAATCGGATAGCGATATGCACAGCGCGGGTCATGAACTTGCCCTTGCCTTAGGTTACATAGATACACTCCACGAACTATTCCCTAAGATGCAACTACTTCATTCAAATCACGGAAGCATGGCATATCGTAGGGCTAAACACGCTGGTATGCCTCGCCATTTACTTAGGTCTTATAACGATGTTTTAGGAGTATCAAGCGATGACTGGAGTTGGCATGGAGAGATCATACTTACGTTACCAAACGGAACTAAATGTAAATTTGTACATGGAGTTTCGTCAAATATACTTGCCGCTAGTCAGGCAATCGGAATGTCCTTGGTACAAGGTCACCATCATTCGCTTTTCGAATTACGATATTGGTCAGCAGGAAATGGACTTCATTTCGGAGTCACTAGCGGATGTTTAATAGATGATACTTCGCTGGCATTTGCTTATAATAAACTGCAAGTAAAAAGACCCTTAATAGGCGTGACCTTTATAGAGAACTCTGAACCCAGACTAATACCAATGGCCGTAGACGAGAACAACAGATGGATAGGAACAAAAATATGAAATTTAAAATACCAAAAAAAATAAATGTATTTGGGACGACCTATAAAATTAAACTTGTAAAGACATCACTGTTTTCTGGATTATGTGATCAGGATCTTAAGGTTATACTTATCAATATAGACCAAACGGATGAGCAGTTATTAGCTACATTTTGGCATGAAATCTTCCATGCAATGCAGTTTGTTTTGGGTATGAATAACGCAATATCTAGAGAAATGATGGAAATGTTAGCAGAAAACAGTGCAACATTGGTAATGAATGTATTAAAGTCTAAGTAACGCTCAAGGATGAGCGAAATAATCCTGATTATCTATCAGGAGATCACATTGGGGGGCTAAGACCCCCCCTTTTTGCATTTTGGACATATTCTCTTTTCCATATGAGAGCTAAACATCTCTGAGCACTTAAGGCAGCTCCTAGTACATTTATAAGTGTCCGCTGGTGATGATCTATCCCTTATGTCAAAACAGCACAGCCTACATATGTCATTATAGCCTATGAACGCCCTTCTCTCTTTAGTCTTGCCGCAAACAGAGCAATGGCGATGAGTTTCAGTCTTTGACATAGATTCTCCATAGCTCATTCAATATAAACAAAACAGCATCCGGATCCTTTGTTCCTTTACTGTGAATGTAGACATCTCCCTCAGGATTAATCGTAAGATAGTCAGCCGCCATGTACTTCGCTCTCTTTTGAGGATAGGTAAGATTACTAGGGATCTTGTCTATTTTAGGCTTAAGGGCAACCAGGTGATCATACAACTTAATGGTGGCCTCTATATCGGCAAGGGCAGTATGAGCATTAATTAGTTCAACATCAAAGTAAGAGCACAGTGCTCCTAGGTTCATCTTCTCTGGTTTCTTCTTTTTATTCTTGAAGACCTCTTTTGCCAACTGCATGGTGCAGATTGTATTGGAGTCAATTCTCGTTACATAGTTTCCATAATTGGCCGTACGACAAAATGCCCTGTAAAGGTGATCACGGTCAAACTTTACATTGTGACCACCCAATGAAAACACTGTTTCGAAGCTGTCAATATAAGCTATTATCTTAGGGATGACTTCATACAGACTTGGGAACGTGGGAAATAGCTTTGGATCTATCTTATTTATCTCTAGTGCCTTTGGATCTATAAAGGCACCCTCATGAGGTCTAACATAGCTGACAAATGGTTCTTTCTTTTCACCATTAATGACGGGGATAAGAGCAATCTCAAGAAGTGCTGCCTTGTCTCCAAGGGCACTAGTTTCTACATCAATCCATAATATGCTACTCATTTAACCAGCACTCCGATCTCCAATTGCACATCTTACAGGCAAAATGGCTCTTATGGGTATATTTTCTACTTGGCTCAGTCTCCATCACAGCAATCTCATGGCCCCTGTTCTTTGACCAATTGTGCTCAATAGGATCGTAGCCAATAACCTCTGTGTATATCTCACAGTCATTTTTGTTCAAGGCAAGGAATAGGCAATTATCAAGTCCCATCTCTCCCATATAAACCTGAACCTGGGTATAGTACTTCGGATCGGATGCCTGAACACCACCCTTCTTTAAGGTGGAGAATCTCATCGTGTTATAGCTCTTAAACTCAGCAAGATGAGGGCCATCTGGTAGCATAAGAACACCATCAGAGCTTCCAGCTATGGGCATATCAGTAAAGCCAAACTGCTTTCCGTCTTCATCATGGGTATGAATGGTATATCCAGCATCTCTGAGAAGTTTGACCATGTAATCCTCAATGAGGTTACCAAGATCAAATATTCTCAGGATGCGAGGATCATCTACAGACTTTGGTTGCTTGTATGAATA
>JGI1221J13441_10000837_pt1 | contig 13377 bp, 9 predicted proteins | sample LakVidmifraction_4_FD_13441 | JGI IMG/M metagenome (IMG submission 13441) | reverse complement strand
TAATAAAACCAACAACAAAAGGAAGTAATGTGAAATACATATTAATAGCAGTTATGTTTTTATCATTTGGCGCAAGTGCTGATGAGTATTTAGGTCAGTTAACGGATAACCCGTATGCTGCAAACTCGATCACCAGCCCAACATCAACTTATCAAGCGAAACCCTACTCAGCCACCCCGCCCAAACTTTATAACAGCCAGGGCGAGTACCGGGGCGAGTTAAGCACGGATCAATACAGGGCAGACTCAATATCCAACCCTTATGGTCGCTATGGTAGTAAATATTCGGCAGATAGCATTAATAACCCTTATGGCGCTGGCAGTGAGTACGGGGCTGATAGCCCGAACAATCCCTATGGCGAAGGGTTAAGCGTCTACTCTGATGATGGATATTAAAAACCTACATTAATAGCGCCCCTGTTTTCACAGGGGCAATACTAAACTTCACAGGTTTGCTATGACTAAATTAAAAGCGGTTTGCTCAAAAGTAGTTAAACGGTTATCCGGTATTGAAGTGATCCTGTTCTTTATCTTCTTCGTGCTTTTCCCCGTCTATGTTGGCTGGACTAACGTTTTCCCATAACCTCGTTATACTCTTTGTTAAACCTGTCGATCAGGGTTTCCATTTTCTCATCAATAAGTTTTACCTTATCTTCCATCCCCTCCCTGCCATCGATTATCTTTTTACGGTTACGTAACAGCTTAAGTGATTTTTTAATCTGCGCCGCCATCGGGTCCAGCCGAATTAAATCAGCATTTTCTTTTCTGAAATCAAGCTTGTCTTTCCCTTTAAGTGATTTGAACTCAGCTTTAAACTTGCCTACTTCCTCGGCCCGATCATAAAAATCTGACTGGTCGCTGTACTGGGTAACCTCCCCGTAAAGTCGGCGTGTGAAAGGTGTTTTAGCTGGTTCGAACTCGCCTTTGGTTCCCCTGGCTACCGACTCGGAAGTACGCAGCGCTGTGGCACCAAACCCGCCTCCAAGATATTCAATGATGTAGCGTAATGTCTCAGGGTGCATATCGATAAAGCCTGACTGGTACTCAGTGCCGCCCGTGGCAGAGTTGAGCCCCTTAGCTGTTGACTTGAAAACTTCGTTTGTAGTGGTTCGCCCTAACGCTGAATCACTTCGCTTATCACCGTAAACTCGGCCAGCATCATTGTATATCTGGCCACCAAAGAAATTGCTGTTAGTCGAAATATCAATAAATGGCTTGCCTATCTGCGGGGTAACGGTTTTTATGGCCGTTTCTAAACCGTCTTCCCCCTCGGATAAGCCAAGGGGTAAAAACGAGCCCATGACAGCCTTTGTCAAAAATGCAGCGTTATCAGATACCTTACCGCCTGACATTAGCGATTCGGCAGCGGTGCCAAAGTTGGCAAAGATATTGTAACCATAAGGCATAGGCAGGGTGAAATAGTCTTGGCCATTAGGATGCATCAATACAAAGTTACGCTCTTTCACGTACTCGGGTATTTTATCCCAATAGCTTTCGCCGTCATCATCATCATCAGAGATCATGCGGTTAAGCACTGACATAGAGAAAGCGATCCCGGCCATGGCTATGCCAGCTTTTTGCGCGAGGTTAAGTTTGTTCTGCCCATCAACTACTTTGAACGTGCCGATTGCCCGGGCAAAGTTAGCGGTACCCTGGATCCCAGCATTGGCAAACAAGAATAACGAATTTAACCAGGTACCTGCCTCGCCTTTGCGGTTAAAGTTAACTGTAAGGTTTTTGGCCAACACTGCAGCTTTATGCTCGCCAACTCCGCTATCAATAGCGTTTTTGTAAACCGATAGCCGAATTGCATTCTCTACTGACGAGTTGTAATCCTCAATAAACTTAAGGGCACCATCTTTAATTCTGCTTAAATCGCCCTTTCCTTGCATCTTCATTAGCTTTTGCAGATCGCGCTCCTGCCCCTCCAAGTCTTTCATATCGAAATATCCGGTCTTGGCACCATCCTTTCTAAACTTGTCAAAATGCTTGCCCCACTCACTGCTTACATCTTCGTTACGCAGAGCGTCACGGATCCCTTTGAACGACCTGGGTAAATCAGCCATAACTTTCTTGGCAAACTTATTGGCATTCAATCCCTTTATCCTGCCGTCTGCAATTTCAGTTTCGGACGCCACGTTAAATAATGCTGTTTGGATATCTCGAAGTGCGTTTGTTAGCAAAAACTCAGGGTTAGCCGATGTACTCATCATTGAAAGGTAGCGGTTAACATAGCCAAGCGTTCTGGTGATCAAGTTGCCATTGTCAACGCCGAAGCTTTTCATTTGCTGCGCGATAAGTGGATCCTCAAACTTAATGTAATGAGCAACCCCATCACGCTTAGTCGCAAACCATTCTGACATTGGGCTGCTTGCCAGGGCCGACATAGTAGAGGCTGGCATAGCCTTATTGACTACCTTACCGGACGAATCTTTTTCGCGCTCTAACGGGCCCTCTGTGGTGTAACTATTCCATACGTCAGGGTTAGGGGCTTGCTCAACCAAGTTAAGCATGGCGCCGCCGACTTCTCTTCTATGGCCACGGACAATGGCTTTTTGAGTATCAATGAAAGAGTGAAGTAACGGGCTTTCAGCTTTAGATTTACGGCCAAGGGCGGCTATGGTTTCTCTCCCTTTAATATTGAACCCCATTCCTGTGCCTTTAGGCTTGCCGCCCTCATCTTTGGCTTGCCCTTTTAATGGCACATAGTTTTGATAGCTATCCTGCAGACTGGCGAACGTTTCTTCATCAATCAAACCTGCGTCACGCATTGACTCAACGCGCTCATCAATCATGGTCCTTACCATGGTGTTCAACTCTTTAAACACACGACTTCGGGGGTCTGAATTTACTGACGCGATAACAGCATCAGCCTCTTGATCGGTCATACCAGAACCCGACTCCATGCTTTCATCGATGGTATTTATGTAAGCATTGCGCTCTTTTGCATGAAGCGCATAAAGGTAAAGGTCAAACTCCGGCTGAGGGATCCCGGCAGATGCTAATTTGTCAGCGATGGGCTTAATATATTCTTCGGATAATTGCCTAAAGCCTTCTTCTACTTTGCCGTAATAGAGTGATTCTTTCCCGTAGACGTCGGCGCTGTCAGAGGTCTTAATCCCCGCATCAAAAATTACTTTTTGAACTTTCTTAACCCGGTTTAATTTATCCTGGACAAAGCGTATGGCGCGTTCGGGTTTCGTTTCTTCTGGCAGGTTGAAGTTACTGTCTGTATCAGCATCCATGGTAGCAGTGCGGTTAAAGCGAATGTCGTTATTTAAGGGTGAATATCCTCCATTATTACCAACGGTAGATTTCAACTGATTAGGGTTAAAGACAACAACCTCGATTATTTCTTTACCGTTAGTAGTCATTACAACACTATCAAAGCCTTTTTCTATCTGTTCGTCTGTCCACTTAGCAATATCAGCTTGTGACTTATCCATTAAGTTATATTTTAGAGTCTCATCAACCATAATAGGGTTATTAATTTTGGCATATAAAGGAATGACATTAGGGTTCGTACCCCCTTTTTTTATATTTGCATAATTTTGAGCGATGCTTGGGAACGGGCTAATGTATATGCCTCTTCCAAGCCATCCGTGATCCTTTTTATTTTTGCTATTGATGTCAAATTCAGCGATGTCTTGTTTTGTTCCATGATAGAAACGAGTAGCTCCGCCATTAATCGCGCTGTCTCGAAGTCGCAATATTGCTGGCCTGTTTTCGGGAGTTTCCCACTTTCGGCCAAAGTAAAGTCCACTGTCCGAAACATCAGATCCACTTCTTCTTGCGGCGTTTCCATCTTGTCCTTTTCCATCCAATATTCTAAGCTCATTTTTGCCATCCCTCCAAGTCCAAAAGTTTTTGATACCCTCAGGCGTATTATGGATCAAGTGACCCTCACTGTCTTTAGTGTCACGACTCTTGCCATTTACTTCAATGGTATCTGGTATTGGTTTTTTTTGATTAAAGTTAATCCCGCCATCGCTGGTAGTTTGCGCACTATATCCATAGTTACCCGATTGCTTTCCTGCCTGCAGCTTGGCGCCAATTTCATAAACTTTAGCGCGCATTTCAGACATGGTAATTGAAGATTGTACTAAGCCTGCTTTTCTAAACATCTTAGTCAGTGCGGCCACAATCTTGTTCCAATACTTGCCAATAAGGTTAGGCTTTTGCTGGGCGACCTTGCCTAAAAATTCCTCTGCTTGAACAAGAAGCGGTTTGTCAGCATAGTTTTTGTTAACGCCTGCCCAAATTTTCTGTATCTGCTTATTGGTGCTGTTGCGCGTTTCATTGATAGCATTGATCAGTTCATCTATTTGCGCTTCGTTAAATACGCCCAAACCCTTGTGAGTAAGGAGCTCTTCTCGCAAGGTGGCTCGCACGTCCTCGATACTTTCGTGATTCTTAGAGAAGATGTATAAGGCATTGGAATCTTTATCGAATGCCCCTTTAATGAAGTTATCGTCTGCGGCGATGCTGGGGCCCCAGAGGTCGCTTGGTTTTTTGTCTGTGACATATTGTTTAAAGCCCTTATCTTCCAAACCTTTATAGTGGTCTAAAAATCCCTTAGTGGCCAGCTCTGCCTCGGTTAAGGTGACGCCCTTGGCGGGTTTGTCGATCTTGCTGCGGTTGAATGATAAGTTGTCGGTGGGTAATGCAGGCTTTATATTTTGGGGATTTTCATCTTTGCGAGAATCGCTTTCATTTTCTCGTGAGCTTGGAGCTTGTCTTTCCGAAGTGATTCGAGCTCTAATTTTGTCAGCATCCTTGGCTCTGAGAAGATAGCGCGCCTCTGATTCGGTAAGCTTTTCAAAGCCGTAACCGAACTGCTCTCCCCACCATTTTTCAAGGCCACTTTCACTGTATTGCTCTCTTATATTGCTCAAAGTTTCATCAGACAAAGCAAGTTTGGCTGAATACTGCTTCCCTGTCAACGCTGTTGCTGCTGCTACATCCCCCCCTTTTGACTCAACATACCCGCGAAGATTTGCAAGCGTTCCGCCCTGGGTAACCGTGTCATCCATGATGATATAGGTTTCACCTTTCTTTATTTCACCATCAAATGCAGGTTGCGCAGCAAGCCTCCCAAAACCATCTTTCCCAGTCCTGCCTGCAAACGATGACTGAACAACATTGATGTCAATTTCCACCCCAAGGGCTTGCCCGATATAGTCGGCCATGGCCTGCGGTATTTTATTACGACTTATTGTCTCCTCTGCATGAACGGCAAGTGTTATGGCGTCCGCATCTCCCACAAGGCGTTTAATTTCTTTTAACTTGTTAGTGTCAATAAGGTCAGCCACTAACTTTATGGCTGCTTCTTCATCGCCACCTTTAGCTGCGTCATATTCAGGGTGGGTTGTTGCTGATCCTAATTTGTTATGAATAAATACGTCAGGGAAGTTATTCCAGTCTGAGCGCTTAACAAAGGCTTTGGTGTCACGCTCAGGGGTGTGTTTAATTTTAACCCCTCCATCATCAGCCTTGCTTACTTCTTGCGGTTTTGGATCTGCCTGGCTTTGCGCATTAATACTAGATCCTTTTCCTCCTTGGCTAGGTCGTGCATCACCTGTCCCAGTAGATTTAATGCTGTCTGTGAAGAGGCTTTCTTGACTGGTTTCTTGTTGGGTGTTTTGTTCATTAGCTTTTTCCAGTAATTGTGTTGCGTTTACGGGCTCAAGGGCAGCGTCGTCAAATAATCCGCCTGATTTTGTGCTTTCAGAAAGTCGAGCGTAATTGTCTAATGCTGCGTTTACCGCTTTACGGCTTCTGGCTTTGCTATAATTCGCCCCTGAATAGAAAACGTCAAGCACTGCTTTGGTGAGTGGATCAACATCGCCAGAGAATATATCACTCTGGTTTGCCAACTCGCTTAATTTCTTGCCCTCAGACCGTGCCCGTTTAATTAGGTTGACCGCTTCAACAACATTAGTCGTTATATCTGCGTCAGCATCAATAGCCCCTTGATTGGCCGCTGATCGCATCTTGGCCCAGCTGCCGGCAGAGTCTAGCAATGCGCCACCAATTGCGCGAATGTCACTGTCGCTGCTTTCAAAAATATCGTTAACCAGTGCATCATCATTATAGGCTGCTGAAATCAATGCGCCCTCAACCCTGCGTCGACCATCTTGTGATAATTGGCCCGACTTGTCGATCATCGATGCTTGCTCGGTTTTACTGACTGCCCCTTGCATGAACTTGGTTACAAAAGAACGGTTAGCGGCTGCAGATAAATCGCCGCCGGCATAATCATCAATAACGGATAATACTTTACTGGCATCAGACTTGGCCGTTTCGGACGCGCTCATTGATAATGTGCTGCGCTCGTTACTTTCTTTAGTGTAATCCTGCAGCTCTTGGTCTGATAGTTGTGTACGACGAACGCGCACCAGTACCGGCTTGCTCATGCCATCAACGTTATAGCCTTGCTCACTTAAGGATGCTTTGTATTTACCTGCCTTACCTTGTGCGTAAGCTCGTTTAAGCGCGATACTTCTGCCGTTACCGCTTTCCACAACACCCTCATCAGAGATGATAGGGGCACCGTCCGATGTAGTGGCACTGTCACCCAGCAATGCCGGGTTAATGTTATTGGTGATGCTATTAATTTGCAGTTGTGACGATGCCCGGGATCTATCTCTTGGTTGTAATATTTGCGGATAATCAGGGTTAACNTTNCCGGCATCATCGTTTGAGGCAACTAAATCATCAGCCTCANCCACGGTATATTCCACATCAAGCTCGCGGCCACCTGGGGTGTAAACTTTCTTGGTTGCCTGAGGCTTGCTTGCGGGTAAAGGAGCTATTACCGGCTCTGCCTTTTTAATCTTACCTGTGTTGCTGGCTTGATCAGAGCTGGGGAATTCATTTGCTAAACCAACCAGATCTTCAATGGGTGCGTCAAGGCGAATAACTTTAACGTTCTCGCCTTTTTCGCGCTTGGCTAACCACTGGTGATGACCATCAAGCACATGGTTGTCAGATGAAACCAATATGGAACGATCGGTTCCCTCGAAGCCCAATGCCTTTTTAACTTTGTCGGGGGAAAATTCAGCCTGAGTGGGCTTTAGTGAACCGGCCGGCACTTCATCTTTGACATGATCAACACCTTTGGCATTCATAAAGTTAACCATGGCGCCACGATATTCAGATTTGATCTGCGGCATATCAGCCCGAGCTATCTTCTTGGTACCGGAATCGTCAGCGAAAGCCGTCCACTGCTTATCAATTTTATTACCTGCTAAATCATTGGCCGGTTTATTGGTTGGGTTTACTAATGCCTGAGCGCTTTGCTCATTAGTGGCCGGTGCATCCACTTGGGCATTATCGTTTCCTATCCAGCCATACCCGCCGTTAACCTTAATAACTTCGGGTTCTAAACCATTGGCCCGTGCCGCTTTAAACCCTTTACTGATAGCGACTGATCGTTTGCCGCCAAAGGGATTGCCATTTTCCTGAAACTTAATATCACGGCCATCTTGGGCAAAGATAATATCTTTTTGTGGCAAGCGAGGCTGGTAGTTATCCTGGGCTTGGCTGGCAAATTCTTGGGCGGCTTGCGCTGAACGGCCATCTGCAGCGACAATAGTTTGAGAGCGATCAGGTAATTGGCGCTGCTGCTCAAATTCACCCTCAATTATTGGTGACTCTAATACTTGGCCAACAGGCACAGAGTTGGGAATATCCTGAAAGGGATCGAACTCACCCTCATAAATGTAAGGTTGCATGCCATTTGGATCGCGCCTTTGGTCACGGCCAGACGTCCAGTTGGGTTGCCAGTCTGCTGCGGCTTCCCCCTCAATGGGTGCAATGCCGCTTTGGGCGATATTTGGATCATATGCAGTTGTTTCGTCACCGACCGTTTGCTCTACGGGGGCTTCTGTATCACCATCCCCACGATCTAATAAGTCCGTTTCTTCAACGGTACTTAATGGCGGTTTGATTTTATTCTTTGCAGCGTTAAATGTTTCGGTACCTGTCCTGATAGTGCCGCCAACTGCTGCGCCACCCACAAATGATTCGGTCATGCTATCGGTATCGATTTGATCTAATCCTTTACCAGTACCCCATTGCGCCAATGCATCTTGCCCAGCTTCTGTGACACCCTCACCTAATGCGCTTTTGACTACGCCTTTGACTTTGCCACTGGCTACTTGTTTGGTTGCGTTACCTATTTTGCCAATGGATCCAAGTGCTCCGAACCTTTCCAGTGCTATTTGCCCATAGCCAGAAGCTACTGCTCTTGCCGGGCTTTTAACGTCTTGAGCCTCGTAAGCTTCATTTGAAAGGCCACCGCCCATAGCGAATAGTGTGGGCGGGTAAAGTGCTGCTGCCATATAGGGAAGCGAGCTAGCCGTTAATTCACCTACATAACTGGCTGCGTCACCTATGCTATTCACATCTTTATAGCTGGGAATGGTTTGCTTGTAAGCTTGCTGCTCTTGCAGGTTGCGAGCTATTCCCTTGTCGGCAAACTTGGATAAGCTCCCCCCTTGACCAACAGACTCAGCCATCCATCGGCCTGCCGTTCCAGCCTTTGAATCATTCGGGTTTTCGCCTACGTCAGTAAACCCTTTGATCGCCCGGTATCCCGTTTCCTGCACTTTATCGACACCAAAGCCAATGGCAGCAGATAAACCGCCTTTGGGTGCGTCGGGTAAGTCAGAAAAAGGGTCGCTGCCTGCGTTTGGTAAATCTGCAAATGGGTCGTTATTGTTATAAGCCATGAGTGCCCTTAAAGCTGAATTTGTTCTTGAGGTACACCCATTTCTATTAGGCGTTGAATAACTGCGTCCTTATCTTTACCAGACGCAATAGAGGCTTTAGCTTTTTCCAATAATTGCCCAAGCCCGGCGTCTGGCGCTGAATTGCCTGGCGCGGGTGAGCCTTGGCTCTCTTGAGCAGGATCAGCCATTAGTTTATCGAACATTTGCAAACCTTCCTGCACTAATGCTTGTTTCTTCTCAGGCGTAGCAAAATTGCCTTTAACTTCTGGGTTGCCTTGCACATGGCTTTGCACAAATTTAGCTTTGGCTAGCTTCATTGAGTTGGGGTTTTGCTTGGCGTTATTCATTATTTCCCAGGCGTCACCCTCTGGAATGCCCATAGCATCGGCCATGTATTTAACGTTCAATGCTTGCGCGGGGACCCCATCTTGTTTCTGTTCCTGCGTCATGTAGTTTTGGGCGTTTTTACCCATGGCTTCATTGGTGCCTGACTCATTAAGTATTTGAGCAAGCTGGCCAAGCGCCGCGCCTTTGCCGATCAAATCATCAACGGTAAAGTTTTTCAGTGGGTCATCTTTCCCCGAGCTGCGCAATTCACTTATGTAAGATGGGTAACTTCCCTTATCTGTTGTCACGGTAACAGGTATGCGCACTGAACCATCCTCTTGGGCTTCAAACCCTACCGCTGATACATCGCGTACCGTACCGCCGTCTTTGCCTTTGGTGTTGCCTACAGCGCGGTTGAGCTTTGACTTATAAAGTTGATTAAAAGCCGGTACTGCAGCCTGCCAATCTTGGCTAGCAATTGAGTCTGATAATTTAATGGCTGCTTTTCTGCCTGTGCCTGAAAACACTAAATTCAAATCGGTATCTTCAAAATCTTTGTCGCCCACTANCGATGTGAAATCTTGTGAGGCGTAAGCGGCNTGNANTTTTTGGGTGGCTCTATTTTGCTTATCTGTGGCTTTTTTGCTACTCAGACTGTTTTGAGCCGTGGCAATATTTAGGTCTTGCGCAGCATTAGCCTGCGGGATCCGGNTCACGGTGTTTTGCGCCACTTGTTGATTTAAACCAAATTGCTGATCTGCTTGCTGGTTTAATATGGGTGCCCGGTCAATTTGATTTTGTGCGACTTGCTGGTTAAGCCCGGCGCTGATCATTTGTGAGTCGTGGGTTTCACTTCTTCTTTGATCAAGCCCCTGCTGCCGCTCTTGCCCTTGCTCGTATCTGCGGGTGTTTTCGTCTTGCTGATATTTTTGATTCATCCGATCGTAACCGGTTCTGAAACCTTCAAGTAAAGCGCCCATTAAAATAACTCCGATAAAAGTAAACCTGCGGCTAAACCTATGCCGCCCGTTGCTAAGCCAGAAGCAACCATAGATGCAGCCCCTAGCCCAGCAGTTGACGCCGCGCCCGCACCAATCATTGCGCCGGTTGTTGCCCCTGCAGTAGCATTAGCGGTTTTTGCGTTAGCATCTGCTTGCTTGATAGAGTCATTGTCCTGGTTTCTATTTTGCTCGAGTGTTGCGGCATTTTTCATACCCGACATAGCTTGGCTCTTAACTGTCCTGCCTTGCTGTAATAATCCGTAGCTCATAATTACCCTTGAAGATCTGCTAGTGTTTGGCGAGAGGTGCTGGACCCGGAAAGGATCCCCATTTGACGATCGGCTGCTGATATGCGGCTCATGTTTTTAGCGTTGGAAACCGCTAACCCACGCTGAGCGTCCATCTGCGTATTGTTATAATTGCTTTGACGCCCATTAGCCTGGATGCCGTAACGCTCATTTTTTAGCGCTGAATTTTGTTTGGCCTGCTTATAGCGAGATGCACTATTAGCCCCAATTTTTGAAAGTTGAGAGTCAAGCATGGCTTCACTGTCAGCTAGTGACATTAAGGTTTTTTCATAAGGTTGGAAGCGAGTTTTGTAATCGCTGTACTCGTTCCTGACTAAATCCGCGTAGGTGTCCGACGCATACGTGTCACTTGCATAGCTACGGTTTCGCAACGTATCACCGGTTCCCCCGCCGTAACTCATGGCGTTGGAGCCTTCTTGATATCGGTTCCCACGCCCCCCTATACTGCCTGTACTCGCCGTATCATCGTTATCATCTAGGTATTGCATTAACCGCCCCCGTTATCGTTGTTCGTGTCGGGTTTGGACTGATCAAGCCCATATCGGGTGACCGCCCCAACACCAAGGCCGACACCCTCACGAATTGTGTTGCGACCTGATAAGGAGTTCTGCGCTTTTTGCCTGGCGTTACTTTGGGCAGATACGGCAACATCGGTCATCCCTGCCATTGCTTGACCGGCTTGCCCTTGCCCCATAGCAACGACATTGCTTAGCCCACCCACATATCTATCTTGCTGGGTTTCATTGGCCCGGGCAGAGGCATCGACTTCGGCTGAGGCTTGAGCCCCGCTTACTTCGCTTTCAAACGACAGTCGCTTACCAGAATTAGGATTAATACCGCTGGCCCCCATTTCCTTTTGCATGCGCAAACCCTCTTGCGCGAATTGGTTAGCAAGGGGGCTAGTAGCTAGGTCAGATGCTTGCTGATATTTAGCTTCACTGTTAAGGCCGTCTACTTCTCCCATGAATTTATTTTCATAGGGCTTAAATAAGTTCTGGTAATCACCCCAACGTTTGACCGCTGTTTGCGCCTGAGCCTTTTCCAGTTCGGTTTCTTCTATTTTGCCGTCGCCGCCGCCACCCATACCTATACCTCTTTTGTGAAAACAAAAAACCCGTCACTTGGACGGGTTTGTTTAAAATTAAATTGCTTTATAAACCGGGCGAAACCTCGCCTGGGAGTGTGAAACTCGATGAACTTCATGTGGCTATCTCGGGCCATTTTTTCAAACAAGGCCAAGTGTGTTGCTATGGCGTTTTTGCAAAATCCAATAACCACCCACACCAACATGCCGAGCCTGCCGTCTTGGGTAACCGGCTTGAGCACCACCACCCCTATATCTTCATGCTCGAAGGAAATCGATGTTCCCCGGGCTAACTCATTCATTACATCTTCAAGTAACCCGGGTCGATGATACTTATCAGCCAGCGCCTTAATCTTGGATTGGCTCGAACTGCTCAGCATCGTTATTGCCTTTAATTGCTTCGATTAACTTTTCCGGGCCACATTCCAATATGCTGCAAGCTTGTTCTACCAAGTTTTTATAAGCGGTAGCCTCTTGCTTCCATTGCTCGATGGTTTTTCCCTTGGTGATGATCTCATCAAAGGCGTCGGATTTAATTTGGTTAATAGCCAATTTAATTTGCTGCTTTTGCATTTCTTCGTTCATCGTTCTAATACCCTTAATCTAATGTGTCGTTGGATAGCCCTGCCCGTATTACTGGTCAACGTAACGTCGATAAGATGATTACCAATTACGCCGCCACTGATGGTGGGTGTCGCCTCTTGTCCTTTTATGTCCGGTTCGCCCACTACCAACTCAGAGTCAAGTGGTGGGATAAAGCTAGCGCTAGTAATGTATTCCCCTATCGCCCACTTTGAAGCGTCAACCGGGTAAGGCTCAATATCGGCAGGATCCTTAGCCTCACTCCATTTAGGGTTTCGGTCGGTAATATCGACAGCCGTGATAAAGCGCTTACTAACCGAATTTCCATCAACAACGGTCAGGTAAATAGGGTTTGTGCCTGGGCCAAATAATTCATCGCCCGTTGGTGATCCTGCTTTGTAGGCATTCACCGTCATGGCGTACACACCTGGGGCTAGCACTAGTGCGCCCCACTTTATACTTAGCACGGCACCTGTAAATGATATGGCGTCGCTATCCGAATCAATCGATACATTGCCACTGACCACCTCTACCCTGATTACACCATCAGCAGATAAGTCATAGTCAATACCGCCTTGCTTTATTTGGTACTGGGAAAAAGTACCAGTATCTATGTAACCAATTACGTTCATATTACGCCCCTATGCGGCCACTGAGGTTAACTCTTTGCTGGTGATTTTACCGGCAGGTAGATCTATTGTATCGCCGGTCCCATTAACCACTATGCGGTCTTGTGCATCAACAACCGCGATAACTTCTACGCCTGCTGTACAATACGCAATGCATAGGTCGTTACCTGCTGTAGCCGTAGAGCCTGGATCAATGCCCGACTTAGCGTTGATGATTGTCATAGCATCATCGCCCGACACCGTAATACTAACGTCTGGGCCAGTCATAGGGGTTTGCCCTACAGCTTTGGCCAATGTTTGCGCGTAGGTGTCACTTTTAAGCACATCCTTACATATCAAAGCAATATTAATATTATCTTTGAGATATTGAGGCCCGTTCTTTTTAAAATTGAATGAAGTAAATTGTGTTGCCATTTTATAATGCCTCTAGTGTAAAGTTATGGGTTATGGGTTATGGGTTCAAGTGAGTACGTTACGTAGCCACTGATGATGGGTTCTAAGGTGAATAGATTAATGATGGGCTCAAGCATGATGCTGCCCCCGCTGACGACAAGCACGGTTGACTCGTTTATCTGCTCAGACGGTATGGCGGTAATAAGTGAGTGATAGGGTATAACGCCGGTAATCGACTCGTTAATTTGTTCACTTGGCACACTGGTTAGCACAGTAAGTACCGTAACAGCAACGGTTAGCGACTCGTTAAACTGCTCTG
>JGI1221J13441_10000830_pt1 | contig 13423 bp, 13 predicted proteins | sample LakVidmifraction_4_FD_13441 | JGI IMG/M metagenome (IMG submission 13441) | reverse complement strand
TCATTCTATTGAATGAAGATGGCACCCAACCCAGCGATCTGTTCCGGTGTTCACAGCAGGCGGATAAGCAAAGGGATGTGTTGTATTACGCACAACCCGAAGAACTGTGCGCCCGGGCTTTTGAGGCATTTGTGGAAGATAGCGAACCCACTAACAGCTTTCTGGTGCGTGGCACAGTCCATTCAGAAGAGGCGAGGGCGGGGCTTTATCCACAAGGAAGGCAGCGGCAGGAGATCAACGACGCTTTTGTACGATATTTTGAGAATCTAGGTAGGGCTCTTTTCCGGGAGCAGGCGAAGGCGGGATAAAGGAAGATCTCACGATTCGTCGAATGCCGGGCGTGAGATCTGATTGCTTAGCTGCCACCGCCGTCGTGAATCATCAGAGCCTTAAATTGCAGAATCTTAGGTTCTCTGCTAGCTGTTATAAGGGAGCGGCAGGATCTAATGAATGTTCTTGGGGGGCGCAGAAACATGTTTGAACACGATGATGCAGTGTTGGGAGAAAACTATTCTCATAAGATCAGTGCAGAGTTCGAAACTCAGATAGCTGCAAGCAGTGCTGCAGAGTCGCTAGAGTCTGCAGGGATACCAATTGGGCAAATACGAGTTATTCAGCCACATGACCCCAACATGGGGCACAAAGTTGAGCCAGACGATCAGGGTATCGCACGGTCTCTGGTCAAAGCGCATGTAATGTTTGGGTTAATAGGGCTTGTAGTTGGGTTAGTGATCGCAGCTGTGCTGGTTACTGTCGGCCCGGCGCTTACCCGCTCAAGCCCATTGATGACCTTCATCGCGCTGGGTTTTGTGTGCCCGGTGCTGGGTCTTCTTCTCGCTGGCGCCGTATCCCTGCGGCCGGATCATGACCTCCTAATAGAAAAAGCGCGTATGGCCACAGATGGGGGTCGCTGGACGGTTGTGGCACATTGCGCCAGCGTGGAGCAGCAGGAGCTGGCAAAAACGACAATGGGTCACAGCACTCAAACTTTCTGATCACACAGCGGATGATGAAACCCATTTCAAGAATGCGATGGCAACTTTATGCCCTGTGGTGTTGTTCGAGATATTTCAACGCATCGCTTCGCAGTGGCAGGCTAAGTGCGGCCACAAGATTTCGGCGCTCGTAGCCCAAGTCCGCGAGAACGTCGTCTTTTTCAGCAAGGAGTGTGTTCGCCATTCGCCGAAAGTGCTGGCGGCGGGCGTAGCGTTCCATCAATGAGAAGGAACGCTGTGCGGTTGCTTGTTGATTTACCTTTAAGCCCAACATAGTCGTCACCTGTAGGTGTATATACTGATCTATCAACTCCGGTTGCTACGACGACGTTACGCAACCCGAATGTCTTGATAGGAGGGTGCTGCTTCGAGTACATTCAATCAAACGAAAAGAATTTAAGTTTGCCTTCAGTTATTCTTAACGGAACGTCGAAATGTTCCCAATGGAGGTGCGATCAATTGACCACGCCGCTGCTCGATAATGAAGTGCTCAGAACCTTTGTTACGATTTCTGAATGTGGCACGTTTACCGGTGCCGCAAAGATTGTCCACCGGACGCCTTCAGCGTTGAGCATGCAAATAAAACAGCTGGAGCAGAGGCTAGGCAAGCGCCTGTTTATTCGTGAGCCCAGGCACGTTCGATTGACCCCAGAGGGTGAAGCCCTACTGGATTACAGTCGGAGGTTGTTACGGCTAAATGAAGAAGCCGTGCAATATTTCATTGCCCCGACGCTGGAAGGCAAAGTGGGTATTGGTACGTCGGACGATATAGGCACCCGAATTTTGCCAGAAGTACTTTCCCAGTTTGCGCGTTCATACCCTGCCGTTCTGGTTAATGTTGTTGTTGGTTCCAGTACACAGAACCTGGAACGGCTGGATGCCGGGGAACTGGACATGGCATTGGTGACGGTTTCAGATGACGTTCAGAAGATTCGGGGGGAGGTTGTGCATGAAGAGCCTTTGGTCTGGGCCGGACATGAAGAGTCGTCAGCATTCTTGCGGTCTCCGGTGCCTCTTGCCGTGGCTCACGAAGGGTGTGCTTGGCGCCGAATGACGCTGCGCGCTCTGGATAAATCTGGTATTCCGTACCGAATTGCCTACACGTGTGAGCATTGCTCCGGCCAAGAAGCGGCCATGGTGGCAGACCTCGCCATTGCACCGTTCCCGCGAAGCCTCGTAAACACGCCGTTGAAGGAAATTACCAACCAGAACTTGCCTGAGATCGGCTCCTATCAGTTGGCACTTGTGCGCCGCGGCGCCAATCCTGTGAATGATGCATTGGCAAACCACGTGAAAAGCGCATTCGTAAACCGACAATAACAGCGACCGTTTTAAACGTAATCGCGCAAAAAGTGCTCAGGTAGTTGATCAAAGAACAGGTCAATCATGCGCGTAGCCTGAGTTTGTAAATCGAACTTATCTGGTAGCAACAGCCACAAATAAATGATGCCTGTAATCTGAACATGCAGGTGTGTGATCGCACTATCTATGTCTAGGTTAGCGGGAACCTGCTTTTGTTTGATGGCGTTGTTAAAGCTGACTCGCATTCGGTCGGAGCCCACCAGAATACTTTGGCGTAACAGGGTGCCCATAGGTTCATTTTGGGCTGTCATTTCGCATTTCTGAAACACGATTTCATAAACTCGACGGCGGCGGGGGTCTTGTTCCAGTTCACGTATAACAAACAAAAGTGATTCGCGTAGGTGCGCCAAAGGATCTGTCTCGTCGGACTCATCAGTGATGGGGCCGAGCTCTTCCAGTGGAGCCATCTGACGATCAAGCATCGCTTTAAATATCTCCTGCTTGTTCTTGAAATGCCAGTAAAAAGCCCCGCGAGTAAGGCCTGCCTCTAAAGCGATTTCATTGAGAGATGTCTGCGCGACGCCTTTTCGATGGAAGACGATTTCGGCGGCGTCGATAAGCTGTTCGCGTGTCTGCTGTGCTTCCTCTTTCGTCCGCCTTGCCATCTGAAATACCTCCCATAGGTGTATTCAACATCATAGCATTACTTTTATACATCCACGCATGTATGTAAAGTGCTAGACCCGTAAATAGCTGTTTGGAGCGATAAGCCAAAATGATGAATATTCGATACTGCCTGGCAATTTACTGTATTCGGTGTTCTTCAGAATCAGGAGCCCGGAATAGAAAGAATGATTGCCGAGGGCCATCACGCAGCCTGTTTCAGTCATATTTTTCTGCAACTGCATCTAAAGTAGCTGCCGACGCGTTATACCCATGAATCTTAAACATGTTAACGCAGAGGAATAGGCAATGAACAAGACTAAAAACCTGAAAACGTTGATGGCTTCGATGATCTTTGTAGCAGGCACGGGAATGGCCGGCCATGCAGTTTCTGGCGATAACCCTATGGTGGGTGGCGCTGAAATGTACCCAGACAAGACGGTTGTTCAGAATGCATCCGAGGCCGAAAACCTGACCACATTGGTTGCGGCTGTCAAAGCGGCAGGATTGGCTGAGACACTTTCTGGCGACGGACCTTTTACGGTGTTTGCGCCCACAAATGCAGCTTTTGAGAAGTTACCTGAAGGCACGGTAGAAGAGTTGCTGAAACCCGAAAACAAGGAAAAGCTCCAGTCCATCCTGACGTATCACGTGGTGCCAGCCAAGGCTACTTCAATGGCGGCCATGAAGATGGTGGAAGACGACGGTGGAATGCATCCTGCGCCAACGGTTCAAGGTGGTCAGCTTAAGCTCAGCACAAAGGGTGGCACGCTGATGATCGAAGATAGCCAAGGTAATATGGCGAAAGTCATTCAGGCCGACATTATGCAGTCAAACGGTGTTGTGCACGTAATCGATACGGTGCTCATGCCGGAAATGTAATGTATTAATGTGAAGCCTTGCAAACGGCCCTACGGGGCCGTTTTTGTGTGTGCGAAGTAGCGGGGCCTACTAGCTATTATGTGGCTCGGCTTTTGCGTTGGTGTACACTTGAATGATGACACTACTCACGTTGTTTGTCTTTACGGCTGCCATTGCGGTGGCGACATTGCTGCCTTTGTGGCGTAACCCTCACTGGAGCGTTCGGAGCTTCGACTTTCCGCGTTTGCAGTTGGCGGTGTTGGCTGTGCTGTTAGTAATTGCCCAGCTGGTACTTCTAGACTTGGCCCGGCCTGTGAGCTGGTTGCTGGTTATTGTGGCCGTGGGCGCACTGGGAGCTCAGCTCTGGTGGATTTTGCCGTATACGGCGATCTGGCCCAAGGAAGTTAAAGATGCGCCGACAACGGGCCCGGAGCGAGCGCTCGCCATACTCACTTCCAACGTACTCACCCATAACCGTAACGCCGAGGCATTGTTGGCGCTGGTTGAAGAGCACGAACCAGATATTCTGGTCACTCTAGAATCGGATAAATGGTGGGGAGACCAACTGGCGGTGCTAGAAAACAAAATGCCTTACAGCATCAAGTGCCCGCTGGATAATTTATACGGTATGCACGTGTTCTCCAGGTTACCCCTGCACGAACCTGAGGTATGTTTTCTGATTGAAGAAAAGGTGCCGTCGATGCACGCCTTGGTCGAGCTGAATTCTGGTGAGAGGGTACGGGTTCACTTTATACATCCTGCACCGCCCAGCCCCACAGAAAACGACGAGTCGACAGAACGGGATGCAGAGCTTGTGATTGTCGCGCGCCGTGTTGCTGAGAATGATGAACCCGTGATCGTAACGGGCGATCTGAATGATGTCGCCTGGTCGGCGACAACCCGGCTGTTTCGAAAAGTCAGCGGTTTGCTTGATCCTAGGGTAGGGCGCGGATTTTACAGCACGTTCCACGCAGATTACCGGCTGTTACGATGGCCTCTTGATCACCTGTTCCACAGCCATCATTTCACGCTGGCCTCCATCACCCGGCTTCCCAATATCGGCTCGGATCATTTTCCGTTGCTGACCCGTGTGATGTTTACCCCGGCGCGGGGACAAGACCAGGAACCATTGCGACCCGATGGTGATGATCGCAACCGGGAGCAGGAAATTGCTCAGAGCGAGAGCGCTAGCAAAGAGGATGTACCTTAGCGCAATTGATGGCTTAGTTGGAGAAAGGGCCACTCTTGAGAGCGGCCCTTCTTTTACGCCACTTCTAGTGGATCACTACTTAATCCACTTATCACCCCAGTGGGTAATGTCGTGCTTTTGCTCCAGTTGTAGCGAGCGGGCGCCGGCTGCAGGTTGTGCGTCTTCCGCCGCCGCAATTTCTTGGTCGATCACTCTGGTTGAGAGTGACAGCCAACTGGTCACAAAAGCGGCAGCATCGCCGTGGATCTCCAGTGCGAGTTCGTCAACGTTGGTGATATCGTCACACGCTGCGTGGTAGCAGGGATCGTATGGCGCGCCGGCCTCACCGCCGAATTTGGCAGCTTGTTCTTCCGTTTTTATCCCCTCCGCGCCAGTAAACAGCCCGCCAAACGCAATGCCGACGTCAAAAAACTGGGCGTAATCAGACCGAAAACTTATCTCGGTACCCTCAGACGCTATGCCACGCAGGTTGAAGTACTTCTCAAAAAGCGCCTCAGTGGCTGCCGAACCCGGAGGGCCAGCAAGGTCAAAATCAGAGCCGTCACCATCGTAGATAAAGTTGCCAAAGTTGGGCGAACCGATCATGTCGTAGTTCAGGTACACCTTGATGTTGTCCTGCTCTTCTTGAGAAAGGCTGTTTACGTAGTAGGTTGAACCCACTAGGCCAGCTTCCTCTGCACCCCACCAGGCAAAGCGAACCTGGTTGCGAGGATGTGCCCGTTTCATTTGCAAAGCCAGTTCAAGCAAGGCGGCGCTGCCAGACCCGTTATCGTTTATACCGGCGCCTTCAAACACGGAGTCAAGGTGTGCACCGGTCATTATGACGTTATCCGGCTTACCCCGGCGAGTTTAGGTTATCACGTTGAAGGTCTCTGTTTGCTCCCTCACCACGTTGGCGACGACCCGTAACTGCAAGTCTGGTTGACCTACCCAACCTGCACCTACATCGTAGGTCGCGAACACAACCGGAATGCCACCGGCGTAATCGTCACCCAAAGTGGCATTGAGCAGGCCTTTACGGTCGTCGGTGTTGCCCTGGTTAAAAATAACCACGCCTATGGCCCGGCATTCGCCGCATTGGTGGCTTTCTCACCAAAGGCACAGGCACCACGCTGAATAACGGCAATAGAACCCGCTGGGAAGCCGGTAAAATCATCCGCTTCGCAGCCACTGGTCGACGTGTTGTCGGGCCCGAGTTGCACATCGACAGGCACAGCGCTGCCAGACACGTCACCCGGCTCGGTTTGAGAGAGGTAGGTGAAATCTTCGTCCCATACGTAATCCATTGGAGTGGGCGCAGTAGCTTGTAGTACCCCATCACCGGCTGGATAGTATGCGTTGAATGGGAAGGGCTGGATTGTGACGTCGTACCCGGCGCTTTCAAGGGTAGTTTTGATGTAATCAACCGACGCCTGGTACCCGGATAGCCCAGCGGCCCGGTTGGGTTGTAAACAGGCGCCCGGGCATCACTGCTTCCTTCGATGCCAACACCAAGCCTAGTCCGGAATGTTTTTTCCTACCAGGCGATTATTATTACAAAAATCACCATTATTTCATGGACATGTCGCGGGGAAAGGAGTGTTTATCCTGTACGTTACTAAGCACAGCCTACTCGTGATCGCCATTGCGACCACGCCATTGCGACCACGCCATTGATAGCCCAGGCAGAGATCACAACAGCAACGTTATACCCATCCCATGGGGAACTTACCTGGGAGGAGCGCAAGCAGGTAAGCACGGGTGTAGGGACGGTTGAGATTGAGGGATTGCCGGTTAGCCTTCAGGATCAAAGCTTGCAGGTAGCACTCGAAGGACTCTCGGAGTCACAGATTCATCAGGTTCAGATCAGCCGGGTGGAGCAGGCGGAATTTGTGGCCGGGGAAACCCGGTGGCGAAGTGACACTGGAGCATCTGGCTATTATGCAGCAGCCTCCGATGTATCAGTCGCGCGCAGATGAACCTATGGCCGAGATGGAGTCGAGCTCGCTCGAATCATCCAAGGGTGTTGCAGCGGTTGTTGAGCGCCAGAGCAGTTTCACCCAGAGCTACCTGTTGCCACAATCAGTTGCGATTCCCAGTGGTTCTTCTGGTCAGCGCTTGAGCGTTGCGGAACATCAGATTCCTGTTGAAGTCACTACTTGGACAACGCCAGTGGCAGACACTAGCGGCTACCTGCACGCAAAGGGCACTTTCAAAGCAAGTGCGCCTATACCCGCTGGGCGGGTAACGCTATATCGGGATGGCCAGAGTGTCGGAGAAAGCCAACTGCAAGAACTGACAGACGGTGAAGAACTGACGCTAGGATTTGGGGTAGACGACGGTATTCGGGTATCCGTTGTGAACGAGCTTGAGCGTACTGGCGAAGAGGGCATTTGGAACAGCGAGAACGTTCAGCGCAGGCAGAACCGATTTGAGATTACCAACCATCACTCAAAGGCTGTACAGGTTCGGGTTCCCAAAGGAACCGCGCTGCCAAGGTTGTAGTGGTTGGGGCTGAATTTTTGATAGTAATAACACCAAAAGCCTACGCGGGATAACCAGTAATATCCCGGATTTTCTGGTACAGCGGCTGAAGCTGCGGATACATGCGCAGATACACCTCGGTGTAGAGCCTTTCATAAAGCTCTTGGGCTTCTGGGTTGGGCTGAAATACGTCACCAACCCGGGTCATGGCCGCCACTGCGGTTTCAAAGTCTGGGTGCAGGCCCAGGCCGACCGCGGCGTCAATAGCGGCGCCCAGGCCGGAGGTTTCATAGGTGTGGGGGCGCTCGGCAGGTAAACCGAATACGTCTGCGGTTAATTGCATGGCGGCGTCACTCTGGGACCCGCCACCCGCCACCCGAAGCTTGCGAATTTTAATGCCGCTGCGCTTTTCGATCTTTTCTTTGCCTTCACGAAGTGCGTAGGCCAAGCCTTCCAAAATAGCCCGGTAGATGTGCGAGCGGGTGTGAACATCGCCAAATCCGATGATCGACCCTTTAGCTTCCGGCCCCGGTTGGCGCACGCCAGGTGACCAGTAGGGTTGCAGCATCAGGCCCATGGAGCCGGCAGGCACAGTTTTTACCAGTTCATCAAACAGCACTTCTGGCTCAATACCCCGTTCCTCAGCGATTTTCTGTTCCCTCATACCGAACTCCCGCTTGAACCAGCTCACCATCCAGAAGCCCCGGTAAATCATTACTTCCGTGGAATAGTGCCCGGGTAACGCGGAAGGATAGGGCGGCATCAAGCGTACCGGCTCCACATAGCGCTTGTTGGTGGTGTTAATGGTAGCGGTTGTGCCGTAGCTCATGCAGCCGACATCGGGTGTTAAACCTCCAGAGCCGAGTATCTCGCAGGCTTTGTCTGAGGCTGCTGCAACGACCGGCAGGCCTTCTGGAAGCCCCAGATGTTTGGCTGCTTCTGTGGTGAGATGGCCCAACGTGGAGCCAGGGCTGACCAGTTCGGGCAGCATGAATCTTTTTACTGGCATAACTTGCCATTTAAAGTCCCGCTTGCCTGCCCAGCGGTGTTTTTTGTAGTCGAATGGCAGGTAACCCACTTGGCTACCGGTAGAGTCGCGCAACTGGCCGGTTAAGCGGTAATTCAGGTAACCGGATAGCAGCACAAAATGCCGAGTTTTATCCCAGATTTCTGGCTGGTTTTGGGCTATCCAATTGGCCTGGGTATTTTCCCGAAAGCGGTTAATCGTGTCTTCGAGCCGTGCCAGCTTGAAAAACCAGCCCCAGGGGCCTTTTACTGGCCCATCAACTCGGGCATGGCGTTGGTCAAGCCAGATGATGGCAGGGCGCAGTGGCTTGCCGTTTTCATCGAGGTTAATCACCGTGCCGCGCTGGGTTGTGACGGTAACGCCCGCAACCCTGTCTGGCGTTACATCAGTTGACTGCCACAGTTGTTCACAGGCCTTTCCCACGTTTTCCCAGAAATACTCCGGGTGTTGTTCGGCCCAGCCAGGTTGCTCTGAAAAGTAGGGCTGGATCTCTTGCTTGCCCTTGGCAATCAGGTTCCCCTGAGTGTCAAAAAGCAGAGCGCGAACACTTTGTGTGCCATTATCAATGGCCAGTATTAAAGGCTTAGAAGGCATGTTATTGCTCCGGCCGAGGCGGCAACGAATAGGCCTCGCGCCAAATCGCCAAGTAACGGGCCTTTTCGGTGTGCCATTGCTTGTCATCCCAGCCAAGAGCACTTTGGCAGTGTTGCTTTAGCTTCGGCAGCAGTGCTTTACCACCTTCAGGCACGATCGACCCAAGCCTTGTGCGGCGTAGCATCAGGTCGTCCAAGTGTTTTACATCTTCTTGTTTGCAGGCCCACACAACTTCCGCCCACAGCAGCTCGCCGGGTACCACGACAGAAGCCGTGTCATCAAATACGGGCTCGGCAGGCCCAGCCTGCATAACAGCGCCCAGGTCTGAACCATAAAAGCCAGTAAGCCGGTGCCAGTTCTGGTGGCTGATATTCCCTGGCCGCTGCGGTGAGGCCGTTTGCCGAAAAACCGGGTCGTTCTCCGGCCGCAATCGTTCTTCACTTCCAAGGCCCCGTATCAACGCCTCCCGTGCAATGAGCCGGAAGGTGGTGAGTTTTCCGCCGGCAATGCTGATCAAACCGTTATCTTCACGGAACTCATGCTCCCGACTTTCTTTGGATGGCGCTTTCGAACTGGTACCGCTCGGTTCCGCCGTCACAACGGGCCGAACGCCCGCCCAGGTGGATAAAATGTCGCTTCTTGAGATGGCCGCGCCGGGGAACAGGCTGCTGGAAATTCTCAACAGATAATCGACTTCTTCTGCGGCAATGCGCGGTTCATCGTCCAAGCTTTCTGTATGGTCGAGGTCTGTTGTGCCAAGCACGGTTGTGCCAGCCCAGGGGAAAGCGAAAACTGGGCGCTTATCATCCGGGTGGAACAGGGAAACCGAGCAGGACACAGGCAGTTTCTGCCAAGGAATAACCAAGTGGCTGCCGCGCAATGGTCGGATGGTCATTGGCTTCTGCCCGTCGATGGGCTGCTGCAGTCGGTCAGCCCATACGCCTGTAGCATTGATAACCAAGGCCGTGTTGACGGTAAAGGTCTCGGTTTCGTCTTCCGCCTGCAATTCAAGCCCGTCGACTTCGCCGTTGTTTCGCAGAACGTCTACTGCTTTAACGTAGTTTAGGCACCAGGCGCCGTCTTGGCGGGCTTCGGTGATAACACGCTGCACCAGTCTGGCGTCATCGGTTACCGCATCGGTAAAGCCACTGGCCCCGGTCAGCTTTGTGGTATTTAGGCCAGGCACCCATTGCATGGTTTCGCTCGGCGTAAGGAAATGACGAGATTCGGAGTGGGCTATCCAGTCGTACACTCGCAGCAGAATTTGAAACAGCCGTGGGCCGGGGAACTGGCGCCGGAAGTGCGGCATGATAAAGCGCAAAGGCTCGATAAGCCCAGGCGCCTCAGCCATCAGTCGCTGGCGTTCGGTAACGGCATTCCGGGTCAGCCGGTATTGGCCACTGCCAAGATACCGTAGGCCACCGTGCACCATTTTTGATGACCGGCTGGAGGTTCCCCAAGCGAAATCTTTCTGCTCAACCAGCAACGTACTCAAGCCACTGCCGGCGGCTTCCCGGGCTATGCCCGCGCCGGTAATGCCACCGCCAATTATCACCACATCAAACGTGTGAGTGCTGCTTTTAAGCTCTTTGAGTAATGAGTCTCTGCGCTTCATCTGGCTCATTCCGCTCATTCCGTTCACTCCAACAGGGTTTTCGGATTGAGAATGCCTTCTGGGTCGAAGGTTTGGCACAACGAGCGGATTGCCAACATGCCCAGCTCGCCTTTTTCAATCGGCAGGAATGGGGCGTGATCTTTACCAACACCGTGCTGGTGGCTGATCGTGCCACGATTGCGCACGATCAGTTCCGAGGTTGTGCTCTTGAGGTGCTTCCAGCGTGCTAGAGTTTCCTCGTAGCTGTCTGCAACACGGAAAACATACGTGGTGTAGATGCTGCAGCCCTGTCCGTAAAAATGGGACAAGTGAGTAAACACATGAGTGCGCTCGTCTTTGCTTTCTTCGCGGGCTTGAAGGCCTTCGCGAAGGCTGCCTTCCATCAAACCCAACAGATTTTCTACGTTGTCCCAATCGGTTGCGGTTTCCAGAGTGTCCACAGCGTAGCCCATTTGCCACAGCGCTTCCCGAAGGTAGGGCATGGTGAAGCGCTTTTCGGCCCATTTTTTACCCAGCCGGGTGCCGGTATAAACACCTTTGTATTCGCTGCAGATTTTTTTGACTTCCCGCTTAGCGCTGGCGCACTGATGGCTGCTGCCAGTCAGCCCGAACGTCATCATGCACTTGCCTTCGGCCGCGCCGCGCAAGGAAAGAACTTTTTCCAGCATGCCAATAAGGTGCGGGTGCCCGGCCAGTGCCAACTGAGTGACGGTCTCGATAGCGTTGCTGAGCCGCAACATAGAAAGCTGTGTGCGGTTCTGTACCAGTTTGCGGCAGGCCGTTCGGGCACTGTCCCAATCTGGGAAGAACACCACGTGAAAGCTTTCCTGTTCTGGCAAGCGGGTGACTCGCACTTTTACTTCGGTGATCAGGCCAATACGCCCCTCGGAGCCTAGAATCATCTCGCGAATGTCGGGCCCGGCACTGGAAGCCGGAATGGTCGGTAAATCCAGTGTGCCTTTGAGGGTTTCGACACGGCCGCCGGCAAATAATTGCTCGATCCTGCCGTAACGCAATGATTGTTGGCCACTGGAGCGGGAAGCGACCCAGCCACCGATGGTTGAGAGCTCAAACGATTGGGGGAAGTGCCCAAGCGTGTAACCATGAGCACGCAACTGGGATTCTACGAGGGGCCCAGGCGTGCCTGCGCCAAATGTGGCTATCTGGCTTTCCCGGTCTAGGTCTATGAGGCGGTTCATTCCACCCATGTCTACCGTGAGTACCGGTTTGTCGCTAGCCAGCGGGTTGATGTGTCCGGCAACGCTGGTGCCGCCGCCGTAAGGAATTAACTCTAGGTTGTTGGCTTGGGCATATTGCAGCAATTTTTGAACATCGAGACTGCTTTTTGGAAACGCGACACCGTCTGGAAAAACCTCGATATCGCCGCTGCGCATCGCTAGCCAGTCTGGCAGGCTCTGGCCGCGGGCGTGGCGGACGCGAGCTTCCGGGCTGGTATCAATCAGCTTGTCCATGGTGGGGTCAGCTGTAAGGCGCGTTTCAGTGACCTTTGCGCATACTGATGCGAGAGAGACATCACTCAAGGGCTTGCCGATGCCCACGCAATCGGCGAGAAAGCCTTGCCCCTGTGTGGGTAATTCCAACTTAAACTGCTCATCTCCCCAGCCATTCCAGCGTCGCATCAAAGTACACTCCTGTATCTAATTGGATGGGAGCTAGTCTATCGGTTTATCAGATGCTTGCACTGTCCCATGGCGACATGGGCTGTGTCATTTGCCGACATAATTGCGGAGGCTGGGAGTTTGAAAGGCTAACCGTTGGTGCGGAGGCGTTCCCGGAGTTGCTCAAGGCGCTTACGAATCTCTTCTCGGCGTTGCTGATCATTTTCTGCCGGTGCCTCGTCTTGTTGCGCAGATCTTTGTTGGATATTGTCGGCGTCGGAAGAGAAGGACATTCCGGACTGCTCATCGGGTGCGGGAAAATACAGGTTTTCCAGTTTGCCTGAGCGATCGAGAATCACGCGGTTGGCGTGAACGGAGCGGAGTTTTGCATTGCCAGGTAGTTCATCGCCCACGATAAAGACGTCGGTCTTACTTTTGTCGTCTTCTATCAAAGCGCTGCCGGGGAAGTCGCCGACGGCTGCGAGAACGCCCCTAAGGAAAAGCCGCAGGTTGGTTTCTGGCAGATCCTCGGTGTTTTCCTGCGCTTCAGCTCCGTCGGTTTGGGCTGTGCCAAAAAACGCTAGGGAAGCCAGCGGCAGAGCAGGGGTGTTGCGTGTATCTGTAAGCGGCTGCGAGGCAGCCTGGCTGTTTTGCGCGGCTTGGCGGCTTTCCGATTGCCAGAAGCTATAACCCTGCCATGCGGTCGCACCCACCATGGCAAACCCTGCAATAATAGTCAGGGCAAGTGGAACCTTTGGATTAATAGAGCGCATTGATCGTCCTGAATGCAAGTTCGCAAGCTGCCAGAAAACGACTGGCTAAGAAAAGGCTGAAAGTACCACAGGTTATCAGAATAGCGCCTTTTATTGGGAGTATAGTGTACAGGGTTATTCAGCGGGCCTATATCCTGTGGTAGCCTTCTTGAATCATCTAAAACAGAAAGGGTTTTAAAGTGTGCGGGTGCGCACAAAACCCTGATTTCCTGACAATAACGAGGGCCACCTTGACCACAGAAACCGAACTTCAGCCGCAGGATGCTCCGCTGGGTCGTCTTCCCTTTACCTTTGCGAAGCG
>JGI1221J13441_10000829_pt1 | contig 13427 bp, 13 predicted proteins | sample LakVidmifraction_4_FD_13441 | JGI IMG/M metagenome (IMG submission 13441) | reverse complement strand
TCGGGCGCTGCCATGCGCCCTCCGTCAAGACGGCCGCGGACCTGGCGATGCTGATCGAAAAACGCCTGGGCCGCATGCCGCTGCTCATCGGTGACCCGCAGCAGGCCATCGGGCAGGTGGCCTGGTGTACCGGTGCAGCGCAGGGCATGCTGGGCGACGCCATTGAAGCCGGTGCCACCGCCTACATCAGCGGCGAGATTTCAGAACCGACCGTGCACCTTGCACGCGAAACCGGCACCGTCTACCTGGCCGCCGGCCATCACGCCACCGAGCGCTATGGCATCCAGGCGCTAGGGGAACATGTGGCCGGGCACTTCGGTATCGAGCATCGCTTCATCGATATCGACAATCCCGTGTGAGGCGGGGCCGCGATGCTTGTTGCTTCACTTGCCGTGGCAGGTAAGTGAAGCACTCTGGGGCAGGATGCGCCTCAGCCCTGCTTCTTGAGCGAATCGCGGATTTCACGCAGCAACAGCACGTCTTCCGGCGTCGGAGCTGGGGCTGCCGGGGCGGCTTCTTCATGCTTGGAAGCCAGGTCGCGCGCCTTGTTGATGGCACGCACCATCTGGAAGATGATGAACGCCAGGATCAGGAAGTTGATGAAGATGGTGAGGAAGTTGCCGTAGGCGAAGACTGCACCTGCCTTCTTGGCTTCCGCCAGCGGCAGGCCATAGGCTTGGCCGTTCAGGGGCAGGTAGTAGTTGGCGAAATCCAGGCCGCCGAAGATCTTGCCGACGAGCGGCATGATGATATCCTCGACCAGAGAACTGACGATCTTGCCGAAGGCCCCGCCGATGATGACACCGACGGCCAGGTCGACCACGTTTCCCTTGATCGCGAAGGCGCGAAAATCCTTGAGCATGCTCATCCCTGGTTTCTCCTTTGAAAGTTGCTGTTTAAACATGAGGCGGGCTTACAACGGGTTATATCCTGCCCGCCAGGAAAAGTAAATCGGACAAGCACTGACGCCGCACTGCAAAAAAACTGAGAACGAGAGCAGATTGACAAGGGGTTGCGCTGCGTCAAATGTTCATTTTCGCAAGCCTGTACCATACCGGCCGTTAGCTACAAAACCCTATTCAGCTTATATATAATCGAAAAGTTGCATGAGGGTCACTTAGAAGGTCCACGCTAACTTACATTTGGAGATTGGGGTCTTTATGACTGACGAGAATCAGGTCGACGCAAGTCGACGAGGTTTGCTTGTTGCGACTTGTGCGGCCGGAGGTGTAGCGGGTTTGGCCACCGCTGGAGCATTTGTCTCCACCCTGCAACCTTCAGAACGCGCCAAGGCAGCAGGCGCACCGGTGGAAGTGGATATTTCTTCACTGGCTCCAGGTGAAATGCGCACCGTTGAGTGGCGCGGCAAGCCGGTCTGGATTCTCAAGCGTACCCCCGAGATGATCGAGTCCCTCAAGAAGACCGATGGCGAGGTGGCCGATCCCAACTCCAAACGCACCGATTTCTCCGAAACGCCTGATTACGCGCTCAATGAGTGGCGTTCGCTGCGCAAGGACATCCTGGTCGTGGTCGGCATCTGCCCGCACCTCGGCTGCTCCCCGAGTTCCCGCTTCCAGAGCGGCCCGCAGCCTTCGCTGCCGGACGACTGGCATGGCGGCTTCCTGTGCCCCTGCCACGGCTCGACCTTCGACCTGGCCGGCCGCGTGTACAAGAACAAGCCGGCGCCGGACAACCTGCAAGTCCCGCGCTACATGTTTGAAGGCGACAACAAGCTCGTCATCGGCAAGGACGAGAAAGGGGAGGCCTGATCATGGGAGCATTTCACGAAAAGAAGCTGCCGGATGATGCACCGGTAGCAGCCAAGGCCCTGAACTGGGTCGATTCGCGCTTTCCGCTGACGGCCACCTGGAAAGCCCACCTCTCCGAATACTACGCCCCGAAGAACTTCAACTTCTGGTACATCTTCGGCTCGCTGGCATTGCTGGTGCTGGTGATCCAGATCGTCACCGGCATCTTCCTGGTGATGCATTACAAGCCGGACGCCAACCTGGCCTTCGCCTCGGTCGAATACATCATGCGCGATGTGCCCTGGGGCTGGCTGGTGCGCTATATGCACTCCACCGGCGCTTCGGCCTTCTTCATCGTCGTTTATCTTCACATGGTGCGGGGCCTGCTCTACGGCTCCTACCGCAAGCCGCGCGAACTGGTGTGGTTGTTCGGGGTGGGGATCTTCCTCTGCCTGATGGGTGAAGCTTTCTTCGGTTACCTGCTGCCCTGGGGGCAGATGTCCTATTGGGGCGCACAGGTGATCGTGAACCTTTTTGGCGCGATTCCCTTCATCGGCCCGGACCTGTCGCTGCTCATTCGCGGCGACTATGTCGTTTCCGACGCCACGCTGAACCGCTTCTTCTCCTTCCACGTGATCGCCATTCCGCTGGTGCTCATCGGACTGGTGGCCGCGCACATCATCGCGCTGCACGAAGTGGGTTCCAACAACCCGGATGGCGTGGAAATCAAGGAAAAGACCGACGAACGTGGCGTACCGCTGGATGGCGTGCCGTTCCATCCGTATTACACGGTGCATGACATCTTCGGTGTCTCGATCTTCCTGCTGGTGTTCTCGGCCGTGGTGTTCTTCGCGCCGGAAATGGGCGGCTACTTCCTGGAGTACAACAACTTCATCCCGGCCGATTCGCTCAAGACCCCGCCGCATATCGCACCGGTCTGGTATTTCACGCCGTTCTACTCGATCTTGCGTGCGACCACGGCGGACTTCATGGGCTGGCTCATTGCCGGGGTGGCGTGCTATGTCGCCCTGCTGGTGTTCAAGTCGCGCCTGACGGCCAAGCTGAAGATCGTGGCCATCGTGATCGGCCTGGTCATCATCGCCGGCATGCTGGTGTTCGATGCCAAGTTCTGGGGCGTGGTCCTGATGGGCCTGTCGGTGGTGATCCTGGGCGGCCTGCCGTGGCTGGATCATTCGCAGGTCAAGTCCATCCGCTATCGTCCCAGCTGGCACAAGTATGTGTACCTGGTCTTTGCCATCGCCTTCGTCATCCTTGGCTACCTCGGCGTGCAACCGCCGACGGCCATCGGCACCACCGTCTCGCAGGTGTGCAGCTTCATCTATCTCGGCTTCTTCCTGCTGATGCCTTGGTGGAGTGCTGCCGGTACCTTCAAGCCGGTGCCCGAGCGCGTCGTCTACCATCCGCACTAAGCCAGCCGCCAAAGGACAAGAACATGACATTGCTCAAGAAAGTGATTGCCGCGCTGGCCTTGCTGCCGGCGCTGGCCTGCGCCAACGAAGGGGGCTTCCCGCTGGATCATGCCCCGGACCGTACCAAGGATGTTTCCTCGCTGCAAAACGGGGCCAAGCTGTTCGTCAACTATTGCCTGAACTGCCACTCGGCCTCGGCCATGCGTTACAACCGCCTGCGCGACATCGGCCTGACCGAAGACCAGATCAAGAACAACCTCTTGTTCAGTGGGGAAAAGGTCGGCGACCTGATGAAGATTTCGATGTCGCCGCAGGACGCCAAGGCCTGGTTTGGCGCAACACCGCCGGACCTGTCGGTGATCGCCCGGGCCAAGGCCTCGGAGGCTGGCAGCGGTCCGGACTGGATTTATACCTACCTGCGCAGTTATTATACGGACGACAGCCGCCCCACCGGCTGGAACAACATGCTTTTCCCCAACGTCGGCATGCCGCACGTGTTGTGGGAATTGCAAGGTATCCGCAAGGCCAAGTTCGTGGAAGAGAAGGATCCTCACGACGCGAACAAGACCATCCACAAGTTTGCCGGCTTCGAGCAAGTCAAGCCGGGCAAGATGAGCGCGGCGGAGTATGACAACAATGTCGCCGATCTCGTTGCCTATTTGCAATGGATGGGCGAGCCGGCGCAGAATACGCGCAAGCGGCTGGGTGTCTGGGTACTGTTGTTCCTGGGAATCTTCTCGGTATTGGCGTGGCGTTTGAACGCGTCCTATTGGAAGAACATCAAGTAAAAACGTACAATCACGTATCCGCGCAGTTTTTGCGGAATTGCGTATCGGGGTGAGCGTTATGCGTCTCGCCCCCCTTTTGTTTTTAGGGCTCTGAAAAAATGATGGTTCTCTACTCGGGCACGACCTGCCCATTTTCGCAACGTTGCCGCCTTGTCCTGTTCGAAAAGGGCATGGATTTCGAGATCCGCGACGTTGACCTCTTCAACAAGCCGGAAGACATTTCGGTCATGAACCCGTATGGGCAGGTGCCGATTCTGGTTGAACGCGACCTGGTCCTGTATGAATCGAACATCATCAATGAATACATCGATGAGCGCTTCCCGCATCCGCAACTGATGCCGGCTGACCCGCTGATGCGTGCGCGTGCGCGCCTGATGCTGTTCAACTTCGAGAAGGAACTGTTCGTTCACGTGCACACCCTGGAAAATGAAAAGTCCAAGGCTGCCGAGAAGAACCAGGAAAAGGCCCGCCACGAGATCCGTGACCGCCTGACCCAACTGGCACCGCTGTTCCTGAAGAACAAGTACATGCTGGGCGACGAGTTCTCCATGCTGGACGTGGCCCTGGCCCCGTTGCTGTGGCGTCTGGATCACTATGGCATCGAGCTCTCCAAGACAGCGGCACCGCTGATGAAGTATGCCGAGCGCATCTTCTCGCGTCCTGCCTACATCGAAGCACTGACCCCGTCCGAAAAGGTCATGCGCCGTTAAGCTGTTCCGGCTGCACTGCCGCCCTGGGCGGCGGTGCAGTTCACAGAAGTTCATATTGCTTTCCACCCCGGCCTTGCCGGCAGATGCGGTTTTTACCGTCGCATCGCAGACCACACCAGTCATGCCAGAAGTCTCCACCAAGCCTTATCTGCTGCGCGCCATCTATGAGTGGTGCACCGACAATGGCTACACGCCGCACATTGCCGTGGTCGTCGACAGCAGCACCCGCGTGCCGATGCAATTCGTCAAGAATGGCGAAATCGTCCTCAACATCAGCTTCGAGGCCACCAGCGGCTTGAAGATGGAGAACGACAACATTCACTTCAGCGCCCGCTTTGGTGGTGTTTCGCGCGACATCCTGATCCCTGTGGAAAACGTGATCGCCATCTACGCGCGCGAGAACGGCCAGGGCATGGCGTTTGAAGCGCCTGCGCCGGCCACGGCCGACGAGGTGCAACCGGCTCCTGAGCAGGAAAGCAGTGCGCCTGTGCTGTCCTCGGTACCTGTTTCCGAACCCGAAAAGAAGCCGGCTGAAAGCAGCGACAAGGGCGATGATGATCCGGAACCACCGAAAAAGGGTGGCCGTCCTGTACTGACACGCATCAAGTAGGCTATAATCGCCGGCTGAAGTTTTTGCTGGCTTAGCTCATCTGGTAGAGCACCTGACTTGTAATCAGGGGGTGGCGGGTTCAAGTCCTGCAGCCAGCACCAAATACCGAAGCGGCTCACAGCAATGTGAGCCGTTTTCTTTTGGTCCGCAATCTTGAGGGCCCATCGTGATCCTGCGCGCGCTGCGTGCTCAACATGGGCCGGCAACGCTGGTGCAACCGCACTAGGCTATCATCGAAGCTCTTTTGCGCGACGACTGCCGGACTCGCCCACGGCCGTCGCCGTCGTCGCGACAAAATTGTGGGCCGCTGTCTCTCGCACGCCTTACCGCCATCTCTTCGGTTCATTCTCGGAATCTCGCCATGGAAATCAAAGTCAACTTCCTCGACAAGCTGCGTCTTGAAGCCAAGTTCGACGACTTTACCGTCATCGCCGACCAGCCCATTCGCTACAAGGGAGACGGTTCGGCGCCGGGTCCCTTTGATTACTTCCTGGCGTCATCGGCCCTGTGCGCAGCGTATTTCGTGAAGCTGTACTGCAATACGCGCAACATCTCCACAGAGAATATCCGGCTGTCGCAGAACAACATCGTTGACCCCGAAAACCGCTACCAGCAGACTTTCAAGATCCAGGTCGAACTGCCACCCGACATCGAGGAAGCAGACCGCCGCGGCATCCTGCGTTCCATCGAGCGCTGTACCGTCAAGAAGGTGGTGCAGCAGGGACCGGAATTCATCATCGAAGAAGTGGAGAGCCTGGACGCCGACGCGCAGTCCCTGCTGACGCTCAAGCCCGAGGCTGGCACGAGCACGCACATCCTGGGCAAGGACCTGCCGTTGGAGCAGACCATCGCCAACATGTCCGGCCTGCTGGCTGACCTGGGCATCAAGATCGAGATCGCTTCGTGGCGCAACATCATTCCCAATGTGTGGTCGCTGCACATTCGCGACGCGCACTCGCCGATGTGCTTCACCAACGGCAAGGGCGCGACCAAGGAAAGTGCGCTGGCTTCGGCGCTGGGCGAGTACATCGAGCGCATCAGCAACAACCACTTCTATGCGGGTTCCTACTGGGGCGAGGAGATCGCCAATGCCGAGTTCGTGCATTACCCCAACGAGCGCTGGTTCAAGCCCGGCCGCGGGGACAAGCTGCCCAAGGAGATCCTGGACACGTATTGCCTGGAGATCTACAACCCCGATGGCGAGCTGCGTGCCTCGCATCTGGTCGATACCAATTCCGGCAACGCAAAGCGCGGTATCTGCTCGCTGCCTTACGTGCGCCAGTCCGATGGCGAGGTGGTGTATTTCCCCTCCAACCTGGTCGAAAATCTCTTCGTCAGCAATGGCATGAGTGCGGGCAATACCTTGCCTGAGGCGCAGGTGCAGTGCCTCTCGGAGATCTTCGAGCGCGCGGTCAAGCGTGAAATCCTGGAAGGCGAGATTTGCCTGCCCGATGTTCCTCAGGAGGTCCTGGCAAAGTATCCCGGTATCGTGGCCGGTATCAAGGGACTGGAAGAACAGGGTTTCCCGGTACTGGTCAAGGATGCCTCGCTGGGCGGTGTCTATCCTGTAATGTGCGTGACCTTGATGAACCCGCGCACCGGCGGCGTGTTTGCTTCCTTCGGCGCACACCCGAGCTTTGAGGTGGCGCTGGAGCGCAGCCTGACGGAACTGCTGCAGGGACGCAGCTTTGAAGGACTCAACGATCTGCCGCAGCCGACCTTCGAGAGCAATGCTGTCACGGAACCCAACAACTTCGTGGAGCACTTCATCGATTCGTCCGGCATCGTGTCCTGGCGCTTCTTCAGTGCCAAGGCGGATTATGAATTCGTGGAATGGGATTTTTCCAGCCAGGGCGAAGATTCCAACGCCGAGGAGGCCGCTACGCTGTTCGGCATTCTGGAGGAGATGGGCAAGGAGGCCTATGTCGCTATCTACGACCAACTGGGGGCGACCGCTTGCCGCATCCTGGTGCCGGGTTATTCCGAGGTCTATCCGGTCGAGGACCTGATCTGGGACAACACCAACAAGGCGCTGCTGTTCCGCGAGGATGTCCTGAACCTGCATCGTTTGGATGACAAGGCCCTGGCAGCCTTGCTCGATCGCCTGGAAAACAACGAGCTGGACGATTACTCCGACATCGCCACCCTGATCGGTATCGACTTCGATGAGAACACCGAATGGGGCCAACTGACCGTCCTTGAACTGAAGCTGCTGATCAATCTGGCTCTGCAGCAGTTTGAAGAAGCACATGACCTGGTCGGTGCCTTCCTGCAATACAACGACAACTCGGTGGAACGCGGCCTGTTCTACCAGGCGTTGAATGTCGTGCTGGAAGTGGAGCTGGATGATGAGCTGGAGCTATCCGACTATGAGACCAACTTCCGCCGCATGTTCGGCGACGCGCGCATGGATGCGGCCATCGGATCGGTGAACGGCAGCGTCCGCTTCTTTGGCTTGACGCCGACCAGCATGAAGCTCGAAGGGCTGGATCGCCATCAGCGCTTGCTGGATAGCTATCGCAAGCTGCACAAGGCGCGTGCCCTGTTTGCGCAGGCGGATTCTGCTTCAGCAGCTTGATGCAGTTGTCTGTGGGCTGATGATGACGGCTTGGTCGCGTGGGTGATCAGGCCGTTTTTTACAGTGCAGCGAAACTGTTTGTTGTCGAAACGAAGGCTGGTCACTGAGGTTTCGCCTTATCTCAACTCGTGGTGAGGGTGGGCTGTACGTGTGGTCGAGCAAAGTGATCGGACTTATTGGGTCCTGATGAATTGGGATATATCCAGTTCAAGATCACTATGCCAGCGGTGCGTACGGGGCGTTATTGGAAGACCGCCGGATCCTGATAAGCCTGATCGATGGTGACGTTGTCATTCCTCAGTTGCGCCTCCTTCTTTTCCCGCGCCTGCTTCAAGGCAGGCAGTTCCTTCCTGAATTCCATTTTCCAGTTGTCGAGTTTTTCATCATCGACATAGCCGCGCAGATAGGCGTCCTGCGCCGTCAAAGAATAGGTGACGAAGTAGGCTCCCCTCTTGTCCGGATCGAGCCGGTTGGGATCCCGGTACAGTTTGATTTCGAGGAATACGTGATCGGCGTAAAAGAGCCAGGGAGTGCCGTCAGGCAGCGTCATCCATTGCGCCAGCGACAGGTCATGCGAAGGGTCGAGCGGATAGCCGGGGTTCTTCAGCGCGTAGGCCAGCGCTTGTTCACCTTTGAGTCGCGGGCGGCTGATCGGGATTACCTTCGACCAACCTGCTGCGCTTAGTGCATGCAGCAATGCGGTAAATTGTTTGCGCGCGTCGTCATGGGAAATCGTTTCTGCATCGCTGACCCCACCATTCACGGACCACTGCGAAATATGCTCTGCCGCAAACCTGGCGGAAGCGGTTCCCGTGACACTAAGCACGGACGGTATCGAAAATGACTGCGGACCATGGTCGAAGATGACCTTGCCTGGCTCGCTTGCCTGCCACTCAGCAGTGAAGAATTGGAGGTTGCCCGGGTGTTGGCTTGCCTTGAAACGGCTGGGATACGCTTCTTTGAGCGATGTCGCCGATTCGTGAATGTTGAGATGAATGGCCTCGCCCGTTACGGCGGATTCGGCAAGCGCATGCTTCCCATGCATACCCAAGGCTCCTAGCAAAAGCAAATATAAAGTGAAGCTGCAGTGCGATCTCATTGTCTATTTGGTCTTGCCCGGATTGGATAAGAGAGTCCTCATCTCGCTTATTGCGGTCGCCATAACGAAAATCAGCATTCTGCCTATCGCGGATTTGAACGCGAAGCGCACACGAGTCCGCTGGTATTCGAGGGAGTAAAAAGATGAATGCACTGTGAATTTCTCAGCGAGATCGTCAGCGGTCAGACAGAGCGTTCAGCCATTTCATTTGGAAATTCTCCCAAACATTCAGGTAATGGATATCGATACCGTTGAGCACATGTCAGCTTTGAAGCCCTCCGTTTATCTTCATTCTTGATCGGAGTCCCATTGCCAGATGGTGGCGCCATATTGGGAATTCAGGCTTGGCATGGTCTCTCCGCGCTTGAATTTGCGTCGGGAATTCAGTTGGGCAGGCGTGAAATAATATCCATCCTCCGGGCACAGTTCTCCGCTTGCAACGCGTCGCTGGAAATCCTGCGGTGCGTTTAGCGATGTTATCTTCCGTTGATGCGCCACCTTCTTGACCAGCGTCCATGTACATGGAGCAGTCTGATGCAGAGCTTCTTCGCCGTAGTTTTCCGAGGTGCCAGGAATGTAGAGAGATTGCATTCCCAAGAATATGCTGCATTCGGGGGCCTCATCAATATCCGGGCCCAGGAACTGAGCACTGGAATTGGATTGGTCTGGAACATAGATGCCTGGTCTTGGTGGTGGCTGTCCTGTTCGCGCGGTGGTCGAAGGATCAAGCGCGTAGCCAGGCCAGGTATCCGGCGCATCGAGTGGCCCGCGATCCTCCGGCGTATAGCCGGGCGACAAGGTTCCGGCCGACCAGTATGCACCCAGAGTAGAAATGATGTTGCTCGCCCGGACGAGCGCCTGACTCAGCAGGTGCCGATACGTACGTACGCTTTCCTCGCCCATCCACTCGGCGGAAAATTCGAGCTGCCCCTTGAAGTCAGAGCGCACTCCATGCGCGCTGTTGAGTCCATCGAGGTCTCCATGAGACAACTTGATATAACCGCTGCAGAGGCTGTCGAATGTATCTCGGAAGTTGGGAAGCACCTGTTCTCCCCAAACGATATCAGGCTGTTCAGGTAAAGCACGATTGCGGTAATCGGGAGGCAAGTTTTGCATGAACTGACTCAGCCGTGATTCCACAAATTCAAGTAGCTCGTGCCAGTTGTCTCGCAATTGGCCCAGGTATTGAAGAGATGTGTAACGTTCCAAGAGAAAAATCTCTTGTGGATCGAGATGGCCAGGAGAGTTAATCACTTCTTATGCGACTCATACCAATTGTTAGTGAGAACCTGGTCACCAACCAGATCGGTCTTTTGACCGAATTCATCATAGCCCCAATGGGTAGGTTGTCGCTTGCTCACCAAGGCTTTCTTCAGGTCATCCGGACTGGCCATAATTTGTCTCGCTCCGTCTTCAATCCTGATCTGTATCCCATTGCCAGATAGTCGCGCCATATTCGCTATTGAGATCAGGCATGCTTTCTCCTTTGCTGAAATACCTGCGGGAATTGATCTGGGACGGCGTGAAGTAATATCCTGAACGGCTACAGATGGCACCGCTTTCCAGCCGAGCTGCCGTTACTGCCTGATCAAGAAGAGCGTCTCCAGAGAAGTCGATAGGTTGTCCGTGAAGTTGTTCTACATAAATCCACTCGCAGACACGTGTTTTGAAAGCGTGCTCGGCGACTAGACTTGCGGCCAGCTTTGGCTTAGCTGCAAAGTCCTTGAAGTCTGGATCGGCCGTCAGACGAGGATCGTGAAGGTGACTTTGGACGAATTGATACATGTGCTGGTCATCCAGCCACAGAGCTTGACGGCCGACACTTGCCAGCGCATCCAGCCCAAGATTGTTAAACGTACTGCACTGTTTTAGCTCCCCGGACGGGTTTCCGGTCCAGCAAAATTGAGGAGTACCATGAGGATCGTCGAGCGGCAAATACACGCCGGTCCGCGGAGGCGTTGTCCCGCTACGGGCGATGATGTCGGTTCGAAGTCTTAAAGCGGTGGCGTCCCGCAATGCCTCGGGTTGTTCAGCCAGACATAGCGTCAAACTAAAATCGTCCCATCCTCCAGCGACATTAAATTTTGTCAATGTGTTGTCGATATTGTGCGCGTACAGGTATAGATCATCGAAGCGGGATTGGAATTCATCTTCCTCCTCCGGTGTCATCCAGTTCAGCGAGTACTCGGACAAGCCGCGCCCACAATTGTACGCATCGGTAAATGAATAGACTTCAAATGCACGCTGTGCGATCTGCTTGGAGACAGAGAGCTCAAAGTCAGCAAGAAATGGCCAGCCATTGTTGGCCCAGTTCTCAGAGGTGCTACGTGTTCCCCAGCGGCTGTCGGTCAGAAGTGCGTCGCGGCCTTGAAGCTTGGCTTTGGATAACGTCGGATCGACGAATCGCATTAACTCCTGCAGGCGTATTTGAAGCCCTTTCAGATATTCGATCGAGGCGAAATGGTAAAGCAAGGAGATGTGTTTTTTCTGGGTCAGGCTGAGTTCATTGGGATATCTGCTCAATTTGTTTATCCGGGACTTTTCTGTTCTTGAGGCAAGAAAGATGAGCTGATATGCCGGAGAATTCGATCTTTATCCTGGTCAAGATAATTTCCTCTGCAACTTGCCTTCAACCCTGATCTGCATCCCATTGCCAGATAGTTGCGCCATATTCGCTATTGAGATCAGGCATGCTTTCTCCTTTGCTGAAATACTTGCGGGAATGGATTTTGGACGGGGTGAAGTAATATCCCGAACGACTACATATCGCACCGCTTTCCAGTCGAGCTGCGGTTCCTACCTGATCAAGGGGCGCATCTTCCGAGAAATCGATAGGCTGTCCGTGAAGTTGTTCTACATAAATCCAATCGCAGGCACGTGATGTGAAAGATTGTCGAGCTACCAAACTTGGCGCCAGTTTGGATTTACTTACGCTTTCCTTGAAGTACGGATCTTCGATCAGGCGAGGATCTTGAAGGTGACTTTGCACGAATCGACTCATGCGATGATCATCCAGCCACAGAGACTCACGACCAACACTGGCTAGCGCGTCCAGTCCAAGATCATTAAAAGTAGTGCACTTCTTGAGTTCTCCAGAAGGATTCCCGGTCCAGCAAAATTGGGGAGTGCCATGAGGGTCGTCGACCGGCAGATATACGCCGGTACGTGGCGGCGTTGCGCCGCTACGGGCGACGATGTCGCTGCGAAGTCTTAATGCCGTGGCGTTTCTCAGCGCCTCCGGGTTTTCGGCGAGGCAAAGTGTCAAGCCAAAATCGTTCCACCCTCCGGCAACGTTGAATTTTGTTAATGTTCGATCGATTTTTTCTGCGTAGAGATAGATGTCATTGAAGCGGGATTGGAATTCATCTTCCTCTGCAGGTGTCATCCATTCCAGAGAGAACTCTTCCAAGGCCTGAGCACAATTGTCTGCATCGGTAAACGAATAGACTTCGAATGCACGCTGTGCGATCTGCTTGGTGACAGATAGTTCGAAGTCAGCAAGAAATGGCCAGCCATTGTTGGCCCAGTTCTCAGAGGTGTTACGTGTTCCCCAGCGGCTGTCGGTCAGCAGTGCGTCGCGGCCTTGAAACTTCGCCTTGTCCAGAGTAGGGTCGACGAATTGCATCAGCGATCGAAGGCGATCCTGTAGTCCTTGTAGATAGGTCAGCGACGCAAAGTGATACAGCAAGGACACTTGTTTCTTTTGCGTCAAACTAAGTTGTGATGGCATGTCCGACATTTTCTTTAGTGATTCAGTTTTGTGGTTTGCCCGGGAAGGCTTGGGAGTCCGATTTTCTCTCCCAAGCCTGCTCCACCGAAATCCGAATATCCCCAACCGGTATCAAAAGGACCGCTGATATTGGGGTGATTGATTGATTCTCTCAGGCCGACGTAGTTTTCTCTTTGTGCAGCGTCCAGCTTGCCATATTCTGCTGTGCTCAGAGCATTCTGCATTTTTTGGGAATTTTCACCATGGATGGGGTAATAAAGCATCGAATCGTTGCGAACATCATTGCGAGGCACGCTAAAGACAATTTGCTCCCAACCTCCCTCAAGATGTCGATCTGCAAGGCTATCCTTGAATTGCGTGGATGCTTTCCCTCGCCAAGCTTTCAGACTTTCACCAGGTTTGATGTCGTAGATTACAAACTGACCATTCACGTTCCAGTCCGGCCATACCGCCAAGTGTTTACGCCATGCTGCACGTGGATCGGCTGCTGCTTGCAGTTGTTTGAAAACATCTTCTGTAACCCAGCAATCACTCATGGCTCGGCTATTGGGCGACAGGATTCTGTAGAGTCGAGCCGGACCTCTTATTTCATCTGCTATCAAAGTGTTAAAGGATTTTATATTGTGTGGGAGAAGTGAACCGCCCCGAGATTCGCGGAGGCTATTTGGTTTAAGTTATGCCGACACCGCAGTATTGCTGGCGAACCGGCTGTAGTAGTTTGCCTCAGCTTCTGC
>JGI1221J13441_10000825_pt1 | contig 13451 bp, 9 predicted proteins | sample LakVidmifraction_4_FD_13441 | JGI IMG/M metagenome (IMG submission 13441) | reverse complement strand
GGAGTTTTACAGCGAGATTATAGTCGTGACCATCACCCTGTAATAAAGATACACTCGCTTCAGTGGTCGAACCGAAGCTGGCTTTTTCCATTTTTTTGACTACGGCTAGTGCCCCATCAAAGCAGGCAGCATAGCCCATAGCAAATAGTTGTTCTGGATTATTACCCTCTTCACCCGAACCTGGCGCTACCATATTAATCTTCAGGTCGCTGTCTTCGAGGCTGGCATTGCCTGTACGACCGCCAGTAACCGTTGCTTTAGTAGAATAGAGTGTTTTCATGATAGGTCCTTTTATATGAATTTTTATAAATTATTTTAATAACTAACCTTTAAATAGCATACTTAGCATAACAAATCATGTGGCCAGTTCTATATAGTCGTAGTAAATGTATGATACGGATTTGTAAGTAAGCCTTACTAATTAATAATCGATACACTGGTATCAATTATGATAATGATATTTATGAAGCGGATTATATCGCCGATGGCACTACTAACCCTAACACAGACAGTTTCCGCGGGGTGGTTGATTGTACCTTGGTGAATGATGTGGCAGCAGACTTCTTGGCAGAGCAGATAGCGGACAATTATACCAACCAGTAGCTATAAAAGATATTATGGGTAACAACTAATAGTCGTTAAAGCCAGCTTCTTTCTAGGACTCATCGCATAAAAATAGGAGACCGTAAAAGGCGATAACGCTGAGCAAAATTATGATGTTATTGCCTTTTAGTCGCTGCCTATTAGCACCCTATTAAGTCTATATAACCTTTTGACACATACGAGCAAAAATAGCATCTTGACCATAAATCCGCTACAATATGCGCACTAAAATCTTTCATATCTACTGTTAAACCTTTTATTAAATCCTGCTATTTTCTTCCAAAATTTAACGATAAGTTATTGACTATGAGCGCAGATACCAAACTTCCAACAGCCAAGCTCTCAGCAACCAAGCTCGCCCGTGAAGTTGCCAAACGCCGCACCTTTGCCATCATCTCGCATCCCGATGCAGGTAAAACCACTATGACTGAAAAGTTATTGTTATGGGGTCAAGCCATTCAGGTCGTCGGTGAAGTCAAAGGTCGCAAGACTGACCGTCATGCCACCTCAGATTGGATGAGTATGGAGCAAGAGCGTGGTATCTCTATTACCACCTCAGTCATGCAGTTTCCGTATCAAGAGCATGTGGTCAATCTGCTTGATACCCCTGGTCATGCTGACTTTAGTGAAGATACCTATCGCACATTAACCGCAGTGGATAGCGCGCTGATGATGGTTGATGGCGCAAAAGGCGTCGAGGAACGTACCATCAAGCTGATGGAAGTGTGCCGGATGCGTGATACGCCGATTATATCGTTTGTGAATAAATTGGATCGTCAGATTCGCGAACCGCTTGAACTGCTTAGTGAGATTGAGTCGGTACTGAAAATCAAATGTATCCCTTTGACTTGGCCGATTGGCATGGGTCAAGATTTCATTGGGGTCTATCATTTAACCGAAAACAAGACGTACTTTTATCAAAAAGGTAATGGTGGTAAGACGATTATTGTCGAGACCCGCGATGGCTATGACTATCCTGATGTGCGTGAACGTTTGGGTGAGCTAATGTTTAATGCCTTTGAAGAGTCGCTTGAGCTAGTGCAAATGGCGCTAGAAGACTTCAGCGTTGAGGCGTTCTTGGCGGGCGAGATGACGCCGGTATTGTTCGGAACGGCGTTAGGAAACTTCGGTGTCAACATGGTACTTGATACCCTTGTGAAATATGCGCCACCGCCAAAAGCTCATCCTGCGAACGAGCGGGAAATTGCCGCGACCGAAACTGACTTTACAGGATTTGTGTTTAAAATACAGGCCAATATGGATCCGCGTCACCGTGATCGTATTGCCTTCTTACGAGTATGCTCAGGCAAGTATGAGAAAGGCATGAAGATGAAGCATGTGCGTCTGGGTAAAGAGGTGCGTATTGCTGATGCTTTGACCTTTTTGGCCGGCGATCGTGAAGCGTTAGAAGAAGCCTATCCTGGTGATATCATTGGCTTGCATAACCACGGTACTATCTCTATTGGTGACAGTTTCACTGAGGGCGAGGAGCTAAATTTCACCGGTATTCCGCATTTTGCCCCTGAATTATTTCGCCGCGTAGTGCTGAGAGATCCACTCAAATCTAAAGCCTTACAAAAAGGCCTGAAACAGTTGAGTGAAGAGGGTGCCACGCAGGTATTTATGCCGCAGATTAATAACGATTTAGTCTTAGGTGCAGTTGGGGTGTTACAGTTTGAAGTGGTGGCGCATCGTCTGAAAGAAGAGTACAAAGTTCAATGTACTTTTGAGCCGGTATCTATTGCCACGGTACGCTGGATTCATTGTGATGATGAAGTTGCTTTGGCGAAATTTAAACGTAAAGCCCATGATCAACTATCACTCGATGGCGGTGGTTATTTGACTTATCTTGCACCTTCAAGAGTTAACCTGCAACTCATGCAAGAGCGCTATCCGGAAGTTACTTTTAGTAATACCCGCGAGCATTAAAACCAAGAACCTGTTTTTCTCCTAGTATCACCTTAGTACTACTTACTATCAACTTTAAAAGACACGCCAAACGTGTCTTTTTTATTGTCTATCGATTGTTGGGTTGATTATATACTTGCTAATTGTATNTTNGTGCCCAGATGAGTAAATGCAGTACAAAAACTCGCCGATTTAACGATAGGGTATCTTAGTTGGAATCTTAAGATTAAAGCCATAAATCAACGNCGGTAATGGCTACAGCTATATTTTAGACAGTCAAAATAGTAGCGTCATCCGTTGCAGTTGTTGATTTCATCGTAATTATTAATATAAAGCCTGCCGATAAGCTTGAAGATACCTGTCTAAGCTTTCTGAACAATATCAAATACAACTAGACTTTTTCTATATATTCGTTATTATGGATACATAAGTGTAATAATATGAATATATTAATGAAAAATATTAATCAAACTTATTTTTTGTTCTGCTACAACCCAATACCTGGCTAAATTTTGATTGTCTTAGTTTAAAATAAGACTAAAAAGGATTATTTAAATGAGGGATATTGAAGTATATTTTACGGAAATAAATGATGAATGGGATGAAGAGATATCAAAATATAATTTTGATATCTACCATTTATCTGGCTGGATTAATGCTTCAAACGTAATAGAGGAGGGGAGACCTCAAGGTATTATCGCCGAATATGAAGAAAAAAAGGTTTTTTTACCAATAATAATAAGAGAAATTGATAATGAGTATTGGGATGCTATATCACCCTATGGCTACGGTGGTCCAGTGATAGATAAATCTCTAACTCATCTTGAAATAGATATGATTTTGGAAGAAATAAAAACATTTCTTTATAAAGCAGGTTGTGTTTCTTTATTTACAAGGCTGAACCCTATTCTCAATAAAGAATGGGACAGTACTATTGGTACCTCAGTTGCTCATGGATTTACTTTGATATCTGATTTGTCTAAATCTGAAGATGAGCATTGGAAAGAAACTCAAAATCAACATCGTAGAGGTATTAAAAAAGCTTTAAAGATGAATATAGTGGCTAAAATTGAAGATTTATCTGAACAAAGAATAAAAGTATTTTCAGAAATTTATCGAGAAACCATGACAAAGGTGGGAGCAAGTGAGTATTATTTTTTTGATGACAGTTATATTTATGAATTAGCTAACAATCTTCAAGATAGACTATTTTTAGTCACTGCTTATCAGGACGATAATGCTATAGCTTCTTCTATATATACTATCTGTAAAGAGTCTGGGATTATGCAATTCTATCTAGGGGGCACACTTAATGACTATAGGAATTTACAGCCCTCTAAATTAATTACTCATACTGCTAGAGAATGGGGCAGAAAAAATGGGTATAAAGTACTACATTTTGGTGGGGGTTTGGGATGTAGTTCAGATTCTTTATACGAATATAAAAAAGGATTCAGCTCTCAAGAACTAGAATTTAAAACATGGAGACTCATTTCTAACTTAGAAAAATACACAAAATTAGTAATAGCCAACAATGAGCTTACAGAAGTTGAACCGGAATCAAGCTTCTTTCCGTTATACAGAGATGCTCCTGTACAAGAGCAACTAAGTCAGACAGAAGAAGTAGTGGACTAATAGTTTAAACAAACCCTAGAAGAGGTTAAAACATGAGCCATATACCAGCATTAAAAACCAAAAATAATCTACCAACGGATGCAGCCAAGGGTATTTACGACCTAGCTATTTCATATAGAGAAGAAACAGAAAGCTCCAGAAGGCTTGCTTCAAATGTTGTTGAACAGCTCTCAGATCTTGAACTATTTAGAATGGGATTACCAAAATCTTTAGGGGGATGGGAAGGCAATCCTGTAGAAACCTTAAAGGTCTACGAAATATTAGCCAGTGCTGAAGCTTCCGTCGCTTGGATTGTTTGGAACAATCACTTAGCCTGTACTTTTGGACGTTATTTGGACGAAGCCAGTATGAAGGAGGTATATAGCAATCCATCTCATGTTTATGCCAACTCAGCACGTCCTGAAGGTGTCGCTAAGGTCGTTCCTGGAGGTTATATGGTGTCCGGTCAATGGACCTTAGTATCCGGATGTGAGTTGGCCGATTGGTTTGTTTTACGCTGTCTAATTACCTCGGAAAACGCCCCTGCTACCCTGGGTCCAAGTGCGAACTTAAAATTATTTTTCATTCCAAAAGACGACATCAAAATAATTGATACATGGAATGTGGGTGGATTAAACGGTACAGGCAGTCACGATATAGTGATAGAAGATACTTTTGTAAAAGAACAGTATGCTGTAGATTTTAATAGCCCAATAGCCATTGATAATGCCTATAGCCGTTTACCTATTGGTTGTATTAATTCTGCTGGTTGTGCTGCAATGGCTTTAGGGGTTTTAAAAGCGGCTACGGACGATTTAATTAAAATGTGTTTAAATAGGGTTACACCTGGTAAAAATCCAGATCTACGCGACCGTGCAACCGTGCAAGCTGCCATAGCAAAAAGTAAGACCTTATTAGCGTCTAAACGCTCACAACTACATAGTAGTGTCGCAACACTCTGGGAAGAGTCACAGAATAAAAATACCTTTACTGATGAGCAACTTGCTGATGTATGGGCTGCGTCATGTGAAGCTGCAAGAGAAGCAAGGTCTATGCTATCGGAGATTTATGCGGTTGCGGGAACCTCTTCTTTATATAAAGAATATAAAATAGAAAGGGCGCACAGAGATATTCACGCCATTTTACAACATGGTATTGTTCAGCCACATTGGATGAATCAGGCAGGAATGGCTTACGCCGGACTAACCCCAACTGGTGCGATGTTTAGAACATAAAAAACGTATTTTCACGGTAGCTAATCCGCCATTTTTTAACTATAGTCTAGGGGAGCCGGTCTTTTAAACTCAAACCATCGGTTGAGTTAGTAGGCTACCCAAAGTAGACTAAGGGAATGTAACCATCTAGAACAAGCTATCAAAGTCGTCGTTAGTTTTACACTACTTAATTGCTTACCACTATGTTGAAATGCACCCAAAAATAGATGTACCTATAAGCTTTAAATAGCAACTTATAATAACTTTAGAAGACACGCTAAACGTGTCTTTTTTATTGTCTATCGATTGTTTATTTTGTAAATAGCGCTTTAAAGTTACTTTTTTAGAAGTAGCAACCCCTCAAAAACACAAACAGTGTTCCAACAATATACCGGAGTGGTTACGGTAGACTATTAGGAATGATATCTATAACAAGTGCCGTCAAACCTAGTGAGTCTTCACCTATTACTGTCAAAAATAGTGGAAATTCGAAAGTTATTAAAGCGGCTATTGATGAATTTGTAGCATCGCAATTTTCAGACTTACCTGATGACAGTGTTTTTGTTTATAGCTTGATGGTCACGCCTGACTATTTAGGCCATGTAGATAGCTTTGAGTTGTTCGAAGTTAATTCTTATGTCTTTACAGGGGGCGCTCATGGCATGCCTTATAGCGAATATTTAATCTTTGATCCCAGTACTAAAAAGCAAGTACGACTAGAGGATATGCTCCAGAAAGGTAAAAAATCAGACTTTGAGGCGCTAGCTTACGATGCCTATAAAACGTGGGTTAAAACGGTTGATCAGGATGTTAGTAGCTACGAGAAAAACTGGCCATTTATTTCAAATGATAACGTTACGTTGACTGATAAGGGTATTGATATTCGCTATCAGCATTATTCTATCGGCCCCTACGCTTACGGTATGCCAATCCTCAGCATCCCTTATGATAAGCTACGCAGAATAATCAAACCCCATTTTTCCCCCAAGTAAACATACAGCAACAGCGATGGTCTTATACTAGGTTGTAAAGCTGCTAAAACAAAATAAAAAAGTTGATTTATCTGATGCCTTGGACAACAAGATTTTGAATAGCAAGGTAATGACTAATCAAAAAAATATATAATTACTTGACAATAATAATGGATCAAACATTGAATAATGAACTAAATAACAAGGAGCAATAGTATGGCGAGCAACTTAGAGGATAAAAATATGACCAAAGCAGACACGGTATTAGAAGCAGAAGAAGTAAATACTTGGCATCTTAATGCCTTAACCGAAGCGCTTGGTGATTTAACATTAAACGTCAGTGATAGCCTGTCAGTTGGGCGTGGTAGTGATAATAATGTGGTGCTGGGCAGTAAGCAAGTATCGCGTAATCATGCGCTGCTTAGCGTGCTAAATGGTAAGTTGTATGTTAAAGATTTGGATTCATCGAACGGTACGTTTATTAATGACACCCGTATTGAAGGCAATCAGTCTAAACACCTTCAAGCGGATGATACCCTTGGTTTTGCCAGCTTTTCTTTTCAAGTTATGAAGCCAATAGCGGCAGCTGATGACTCTGATAGTGTTGAACAGCCTGCCTTAAAAGCGGCGAAAGTAACCAGTACAGATACCCCAGATGTTGAAGCAAAACCTGTGCCTGTAGTTGATGAACAAGTGGCTGATACTGATGAGGCAGCTTCTTCAGCAGCGCCAGTAGCTGATTTAGAAACAACAGACGCTCAGCCTGTGGTTGCTTCACCAGCAGAACCAGTTGTTGCAGAGGAAACGGCTGTTGCCAGTACTGAGGCGGATAATATATCGAGTGTAGATAATGTAGCAAGCGCAAGTAAGACAGATGATCCAGTGGTAAAAGAGACGATAATTGAAGAAGTGTTGTCTTCTACTGCGATTTCATCTCCTACTACGGAAAGTACGGACGCGCCAGTCGCCGACGTGGTAGACCCTGTACCTTCATCAACTTCATCGCCAAGTATGGCTTATGAGCAGGAGACCGTGATGTCCAACGATACTTCTAACGAGGCACTAAATAAAACGCCACTAAATAATGAATCGGTAAACAGGGAGCCAGTAGCAAGCGAACCATTAGCGACAGAGCCAACGGTTCATCAAGAACCGACTACGCGACAAAAGTCAGTAGTCAGTCCAGAACATGATAAAACCACCAAGACCGAGTTACAAGAAGAAGCCGACCCCGATGTGCTACGTGCCAAACAAGCGGCCACTGCGCAATTCTCAGGAACGGCTAATTTAGGTCAGTCTCGTGATCTTGGTACTAAAGGCAATAATGCCATGGATCAGGCAATTAATAATCCCGCTAATGACGGATATGTAGAGAAAAAACCCAGTGGCGGTTGGTTTATTTGGGTATTTATTGCCATCATTATTATTGGATTGGCCCTATGGCTGTTCAACATGGGCGGTGCGTAATTGATAGCTTAGATCTACCGCTCACCCTAAAATTTTCTACCAGCTTATAAATGTTGATTTATAAGCTGTCAGTATATTGATTCGCAAACTGTTCAGTTCGCCTAAACAGTAACAACATCAGTCAGTTTTGTTATACTGTCGAGCTAGATTTTAGCCCCATCAGAGCTGTGGATGTCCGCTATTTATAGCATGCTATATTTACCAGAATATCAATGCATGTTGTAACTCTATTGTTTGTGATTCCTGTTTTTACCACTCTCATCTTTTGCCAATATTGTGCTAAGAGACTATTTACTATGATAACTTTTGAAGAATATCAAGCCTTTAAAAATCGTGGCTTTAGCCACGCGCCACTGGTTAAAAAACGTTTAATGGATGCTCAGACTCCGGTATCTGTGTTTTCTAAAGTACGAGACCTAAGCGGCTCAGCGTACTTATTTGAGTCAGTGGTAGGTGGTGAGCGTTGGGCACGATATTCGATGATCGGCTTAGGTAGTGATCTTATTTTGCAATATGCAGATGGTAACATGACGATCAAAAAAGACGATCATATTGATATCAACGCAGTTGATGAGCCGTTTGACTACATTCGTAAGCTGATGGCAGGCTATAAGATGCCAACATCAGATGACGTCGAAGCATTACCCAGTTTTAGTGGTGGGCTAGTAGGCTATTTTGGCTATGATATGGTACGTGTTATCGAGCCTAGTGTTGGCTTATCTGACGCGCCCAATCCAATGTCATTGCCTGATATGTGGTTAATGCTATCGATGAGTGTGATCGTTTTTGATAATCTAGAAAATACTTTATCGATTATTGTCTATGCCGATTGTAATGACGAAGAGGGTTATGGTGCTGCTATTCGTGAGCTTGAAAAAATCGAAGACAAGCTCGCCGAAATGCCAAATTTAAGCGCGCCGATTATGCCAACCCCGAAGTTTGTATCGCAGACGGGACAAGAAAAATACTGTGCCGATGTCAATAAAATTAAAGACTACATTTTGGCAGGAGACGTAATGCAGGTTGTGCCTGCGCAGCGTTTGACTGCGGATTATAAGGGTGACTCCCTTGCCGTATATCGCGCCCTGCGGTTTTTAAACCCGTCGCCATATCTATTTTTAGTCCACGGGTATACTCTTGATGATCATAAGCGCTTCGATATTATTGGGGCTTCTCCTGAGATATTGTCACGTATTGAAAATGGCAAAGTGACGGTCCGTCCATTAGCAGGAACGCGTAAACGTGGCCAAGACGAAGCCGAAGACTTAGCGCTTGAAAAAGAGCTACTCAGCGATAAAAAAGAAATTGCCGAACATTTAATGCTGATTGATTTAGGGCGTAATGATATTGGCCGTGTCTGTGAATATGGCAGCGTCAAAGTTACGGAAAAAATGTTCATTGAGCGCTACTCGCAAGTGATGCATATTGCTTCTAATGTCGAAGGTACCATATTGCCCGATAAAGACGCGCTTGATGTGTTTTGTGCGACCTTTCCGGCAGGTACGCTCTCAGGAGCACCCAAAATCCGCGCAATGCAAATTATTGATGAGGTTGAACCAGTACGACGTACGGTATTTGGTGGTTCAGTCGGTTATCTAGGCTGGCATGGTAATATGGACACCGCTATTGCCATTCGAACCGCAGTCATGCGCCGAGGTAAGATACATATTCAAGCGGGTGCTGGTGTGGTCGCTGATTCGGTTCCAGAAGCGGAATGGGAGGAGACCAATAAAAAAGCTTTGGCCTTGGTTAAAGCGGTAAAAATGGCTTGCGATGGACTGCGGATTCGCTAATAAATATTTGCTTTATGAATGATAGGCAGACGCTGCTAGAAATAGCAGTGTCTGATGCTTATAAAAATAGTAGTGGAATCAAACATTTAAAATTATTTATCAAAAATAATGCGAAAATATAGAAATAGGGGTTGTGTTATACAATATATTTGATAGAATACACCCCACTTTGAGAGAACAAGCCGACTTAGCTCAGTTGGTAGAGCAACGCACTTGTAATGCGTAGGTCGCCAGTTCGAACCCGGCAGTCGGCACCATTTCTTTCAAAGTAGCTTTTTTTAGAATTACTTTAATTTGAATTTATTTTGATTAAAAGTGACTTTTATAAAAAGCAACCTAAGGTGGGATTGGGGAGCGGTCAAACCCAACAGACTGTAAATCTGTCGCGAAAGCTTCGAAGGTTCGAATCCTTCTCCCACCACCATATTTTTCTAAAGTTTGTCATAGCGCCAAGCATACTCTAAACCAAAACAGTTACTGGTTTGACACCAAGACTGTTTTTGGTTAAATATAGAGTTAATGCGGGTGTGGTATAATGGTAACACCTTAGCCTTCCAAGCTAATGACGCGGGTTCGATTCCCGCCACCCGCTCCATACATGTGGCATCAATCGCAAATGGTAGCTTTAAATAGCGACGAATAATTCATCATGACAGTCAGCTTATACTGCTTCGTGATATTTTTTAGTATAACCTACTGGTTGTCTAAAATACGCTCATATAGCTCAGCGGTAGAGCACTCCCTTGGTAAGGGAGAGGTCTTGAGTTCAATTCTCAATATGAGCTCCATTTATTATTCAAGTTTGCGTGGTCGATGTACGATTTAGGCATGATATGAAGAAGCGAGCTATAACCATATCAATCTTATATAACACCGTTATAAACTTTTGGCCGATATTGAAAAAAATTCAGCAGACTCGGTAAGTAATGATTCAAAGGTGACACTGAGGTGTTGCCTTTTAGTGCTGCCAGTATATTAATTGCTATGTAATACTCTTGTTTTACATACCAAACAGATTGAAAAAATTAGCATAGTGCCCATATAGAGTAGTTAAATAGACTAATAGATAATATTCAGTAGATAAGCCATAGCGTCAACGGTTTGATGGTTTTAACTCTGTCATAAGCCGTCAAACAGCTATTCATTATGATTCACCAATAAAGAGGAATACCCCATGGCAAAGGCCAAGTTTGAACGCAACAAGCCACACGTCAACGTCGGTACTATTGGACACGTTGACCATGGTAAAACCACCCTTACTGCTGCTATNGCAACAGTAGCNGCTAAAACCTCAGGTGGCGAAGCCAAAGACTACGCGTCTATTGACTCAGCCCCTGAAGAAAAAGCACGTGGCATCACCATCAACACCAGTCACGTAGAATATGACACCGAAGCCCGTCATTATGCTCACGTTGATTGCCCAGGTCACGCCGATTATGTTAAAAACATGATCACTGGTGCCGCCCAAATGGACGGCGCAATCCTAGTCGTATCAGCGACTGACGGCCCAATGCCACAAACCCGTGAGCACATTTTGCTTTCACGTCAGGTTGGCGTACCGTACATCGTCGTATTCATGAACAAATGCGACATGGTTGATGACGAAGAATTGCTTGAGCTAGTAGAAATGGAAGTTCGCGAACTTCTTAGTGACTACGACTTCCCAGGTGATGACACCCCAATCGTTAAAGGGTCTGCTACCGAAGCCCTAAAAGGCAGCGAAGGTCCATACGGCGCACCTGCTATTGTTGAACTACTAAACATTTTAGACACCTACATCCCAGAGCCTGAGCGTGACGTCGACAAAGCATTCTTAATGCCAATCGAAGACGTCTTCTCAATCTCAGGTCGTGGTACCGTTGTTACTGGCCGTGTTGAATCAGGCATTGTTAAAATCGGTGACGAGATTGAAATCGTCGGTATCAAAAACACCCAAAAGACGACTTGTACTGGTGTAGAGATGTTCCGTAAACTGCTTGACGAAGGTCGTGCAGGCGAAAACTGTGGCGTATTGCTACGTGGTACTAAACGTGAAGACGTACAGCGCGGACAAGTATTGGCCAAACCAGGTTCAATCACCCCGCATACCAAGTTTGACGCTGAAGTATACGTACTAAGCAAAGAAGAAGGTGGTCGTCATACCCCATTCCTAAACGGCTATCGTCCCCAGTTCTACTTCCGTACCACTGACGTAACTGGCGCAATCCAATTACAAGACGGTACTGAAATGGTCATCGCTATGGACAAAGGTCTTCGCTTCGCTATTCGTGAAGGCGGCCGTACGGTAGGCGCTGGTGTTGTTGCTACTGTTAAGGACTAATACTTAGTTACTGATTTCAGTACTTAAGTGTTTGACTAAAAAGCTGCTCTCTTAATCGAGGGTGGCTTTTTTTATNGATGTTCAACCAAGTAGAATACTACTAAAGATGATTAAAATCTGGCACGAATTTATTTGCTTAATTTTTACAAGCTTTTATCGATTTTAATCTGTTAATTAGATTAATATGACTAAATAGCACCTTAGAACTTGCATTCTAACTAAAAGCTTGTATAATTGTCAGCCTTAACACCCATAGGCGATTGGCTCAATTGGTAGAGCATCGGTCTCCAAAACCGAGGGTTGTAGGTTCGAGTCCTACATCGCCTGCCATCTTTTTGTTATATCTTTGCTGTATTTCACCATCTCCAAAGCGAGTCCTTTATGAGCAACAATCAAGATAACCTCGATTCTAAGTTATCTGATGCCAAGGCGACGGCTAGTGGAATGCTGACTAAAAATAAGCACATATCAGCGACCAATACGTCTGCTGTTGAAGTAGCTAAAACTGGTTCAGCAAAAGATATAATGTTATGGCTACTGGCCATTGCGCTTTTAATTGGCGCTACATTCGTCAATCAGTATCTGCCGGGTTATTGGCAGCCTGCTAATGATGTCTGGACACGTATTGGCCTTATTGTCACTCTTTTTGTGTTCGCGCTAGTATGCTTAGCATTAACTCATCAGGGTCGAGCTTTTAAAACTTTGTTAAAAGACGCTACTGTAGAACTACGTCGCGTTACTTGGCCTGGTAAAGACGAAACCTTTCAATACACATGGCAAACGATTGTCGTGATCGGGATTGTTGGGTTTTTTATTTGGTTATTGGATAACTTTTTTAATTGGTTCGTCGGCTTATTTATTGGTTAAAAAGCATAAACTTGAGCGCCAACTCGCATATTGCGAGCCGTCTCAATTGCTACCATTTAACTCAAATTTTACTTATAACGACTTATTTATAAAGATCAGGAGCGTGATATGCGTTGGTATATTGTCCAAGCGTTTTCAGGATATGAAAAACAAGTACAACGTTCATTAACTGATCGTATTAACCGTAGTGACTTTGCTGAGTCGTTCGGTGACGTGTTAGTTCCTACTGAAGAAGTCGTCGAAATGAAAGACGGCAAAAAGCGTAAAAGCGAGCGTAAGTTCTTTCCAGGATACGTATTGATCCAAATGGAAATGAACGATAATACTTGGCACATTGTTAAAGAATGCCCCCGTATTATGGGCTTCATTGGCGGTACGCCTGAGACTCCTGCGCCCATTACTCAAGTAGAAGCCGATCGCATTTTAAACCGCTTGAACCAGACTGAAACTGATCCACGTCCAAAGACTTTATTTGAGCCAGGTGAAGAACTGTTGGTCATTGATGGTCCCTTTACCGACTTTAAAGGCTTGGTAGAAAAAGTGGATTACGAAAAGTCTAAACTGTATTTAACCGTAAACGTATTTAATCGACCCACTCAGGTCGAACTTGAGTTTAGTAAAGTTGAAAAACTAGACTAAACATTCATAAACCGGGGAGCTATTAATCAGTACCGTGTTGTTTTTATAGTGTTTA